>CEVB01028986.1_pt1 | contig 14642 bp, 12 predicted proteins | sample 531381 | NCBI WGS metagenome assembly CEVB01 (sample SAMEA2622763, study PRJEB7988) | marine metagenome | biome: marine biome (ENVO:00000447); feature: surface water layer (ENVO:00002042); material: "saline water (ENVO:00002010), including plankton (ENVO:xxxxxxxx)" | depth 5 m | reverse complement strand
ATGGTGAATCCCACTACACCACCCCCCTAAAGGGGGTGAAGAATTGAGGCCGTGGAAGTACGCCTTCAATCTCAGTAAAAGGGGGCTAACATTGGTCACTGGCTACCCTTACTGCGATGATTCAGAAATTCATTTCCCCCATTCAGACGGCATAAGGCCGGTACTCAAATATTTCCGGGCTTATTATAAACATCATGAATTCAAATCCGAGAAAGACGGATATGGCGGTTGGCACATCCTAGAAAGGAGGCGGGATTAATGGCCCCGAAATTCTCCCGCCGTCATTATGTGGCGATTGCGTCGGCCCTCCGAAGGGGTCACGCCGTCCACTTCGCCGACGACTCTCAGCGGGAAGCGTCGGACATGATTCTTGAAAACCTAATCTGGACTTTCAAGATTGATAATCCCAGATTCGATGAATCCAGATTCCGCAAAGCTGTGGGGTGGGAATAGTGGCCCATACAGGGCACGAAATCGGCGGGGGGTACTCTACCCCCTGCCGAACCCTTAGCTCGGCTCTATGGGCCTGTATTGGGGTCTTATGGGCATACTGGGTTCAAACCCGCATCTCAGCCGGAAAAGTCAATCTAGAAATTCGATATCCGTGATAATTTTTCGTCGCCAAAATTATCATTTTAATGCACGTACCTACCCGCCTAGCACCTCACGAAATTTCTAAAATTTTTTTTCAAATTTTTTTCCATTGGCGCACCATCTGGGTTTTACTCCAAATGTGTCGCTCCTCCACGGAAAGCTCACGCATGTATCTAAAAAGCGCACTACCATGTAGCTGTGACCACCTATCCGGAACGCCTACGTTCACCTTGCGACAAACCTCGTCAGTCTGTCGCCACTCATCAAAGTAACCATCATTATACAGACCTTGTAGTATGTGTCTGTACAGTTTCTTTCGCTTCATTGGACCCGGCATCAAAAATTCCTCCTGTTTATGACCCTACCACCTATGCCAGACCTCTCACGGTTCAGACCTTGTGTACTACCGCCTAACCATTGTCCTCCCTTCATAGACTTCATAACCACCGGCATCTCCGGTGTTTTGTAGGTAAACTGGTCTATAGCATGTGCAAACGCCATCACAGTATCGTTGTGCTTACCCAAGTCCACAATCATACCGTCACGCCAAGCATGAGTCTTTAGCTCCTCAAGGATAATCTCTACCATCCTCCTAGTTTCGTCGTTGCCATAGGGGAAGTACACCATCTCCCTCTCAAACCAAACCCTAAGCCTGTTGAGTAGTCCTTGCTTCAAAGTCCGGTTGCCCACCTTACTAGCTCGGTAATCTACATTGACACCCTTCTGTGCCAGAAGACTCTTGTACATCTGCTGAAAGCCCACGTCCTCACAAGCCAACGGGCAAGAACCATACCGCTTGCTCCACTCTATCAGCATGTCAGTTTGTTTATCGGGAGGAAAGTCGTTACGCCTCCACATATTTACAAAGTGAATGAACCCCTCTTCGTCCTGTCTGAGAACCACCATGACACTGTAATCTTTACCAAGACCGTGTGCAGGGTCAAACCCTATCATGTACTTGTTGTTAGGAATCGTTTCGCTCTGTAGTATGATATCCAAATCCAGATTCTTACGCACCATGTTCTGTGGAAACACCGAGGAGTCGTCATCAACCACACGACATAGATACTCTTGTGCAAACTCTAGCTCGCCTACTGCGTCTTTCTGCTCTAGAAGAAACTTAGCACTACGATACTCCGGCCACAGTGCCTTTGCCTCTACCTCACCATTACTGGACTTCCACTCATCGTAGTTAGGTATTGCACTCCAAGAAGCACTTTTCCAAGACTTGTTGTTTAGCATCTCTGTGTGATACAGGTCAGTCATAGACATCGGCGTACCTACCACGTAAAAAGAAGAACCCGGACTCAACATCGGACTGATAGCCTTACGGAACCACTGTTGTAAGCCAGTAGGATTCAACTCATCGCTATCTACAAGTATGTCATCGAAAGCCACACAAGCCGGATGCTCACCACGAATCGCAGAACCAACCGACGTAGCCATAATCCATGCGCCATTGGTAAAGTGAATCTCACTCTTGTTACCCTTCTTTGGGTCAAGATACCTAGATAACTGAGGATGCGACTTCATATCGTCACGTATCTCTTGTAGCCTTCTGATTGCCGTGTCTTTACTAGCAGAAATCAACCAGCACGTGAACGGCTTACCGTTTGCCTTTTTGTCAAACAAGCATTGGTGTAGTAGTTTTACCCTAAGAGTAGTAGACTTGCTGTGGTCACGGGGAGCAATCACGCAAACCCTATGAACCTCGGCATCTTTTCTGTCACCATACATATCCATCCACTCGCCAATGTGGTCGCCCCAAGTGTAACCAAGCCACTCGTAGAAATACTTGACAGAACGACGACTACGCTCCATAGCCAAATCTTGTGTAAGTTTCATAATGGATGCAACTCCTTCTTACCACAGTGAGGACAAACTCTACTCTGTGCCTTGCTAAGTAACATACGTGGTGCGGTCCAGCCACATGCCCAACACTTAGCAGAAGTCCACTCACTCATCATGTACCACCGGGGCAAACAAACTACCTGTCAATCCAAGATTCTTGTCAATCATATACGCAGATAGGCCCGGCCTAGCCATAACGTAACCGTTACGACTGTGGTATCTGTCTTCGCCAGCTAAACTGGGCAGTTGAACCACAAGACAACCGCCGACCTCTCTAATCTGTTGGTGATGCAAATGACCGTGGAACCACAAGTGATTGGTAGTTACCCCCCAATCTCTACGTGCTTCATGTGCCATAAGGGAATGTAACTTGTTCATCACCTTACCATCACCGTGAGTAAAACCAATTAAGTTGTTACCATAGGTAACATACTGCCTAATGTGAGGACTAACCGTTACTGTGACATCATCACATGTATTGTAGTAAGCCTCAAGATACAACATCAACATAATACTGGTGTGCCTGTCGTGATTACCACCCATAAACACAAGCTCGACATCGCTTACTGTACGTAACAAGTCAATGTGTTGCCTAGCAAGGTCACAACCCTGCATAAGAATCTGTGCTGGTGTAGCTGCCATATCCTGTGCCGTACCCTTAGTAGTAGTGCCTATGTCGTTATCTACGTGGAACCAGTCAGAACCAATACCCACAAAGAATTTTTCTGGCTTGCTTGGTAGCCTAGCTAGTAACTCCTCAGTCTTTGTAAGAACCCTAGCCTTAGCTTCATCAAGATTGTAAGTACCACCTACCTCATCTACCCAGCCATACTTACCAAAGTGCAGGTCAGTAGGAGAAAGCACCACCGCATAATCTGTTGTATGCTTCATAGGCTTGCGCTTGACACTAACAGGTTTGTGGTTAGCTAGTACCTCAAAGAAGTCTTTACTAAGTGTTTCACGCAAAACATTGTACTGCTCTGCATCTTTTTCTATCTGCCTCCACTTTTTCTTCTCAGCCTTCTTTAGAATCTCATTCTTGCGTATGTCAAGGAAGTTGTCTACCATCTCATCAAGAGTGTTAGCTACAAGCTCCTCATCAGTGAATGGTTGCATGGCATGTTTCCACTTATTGACACGTATGTACTCGCTTACCCAAGAGGAGGGCATGTCAAACTCTCTAGCCATCTCATCATATGTAAGACCGCCACCGACATCGGAGTATGCCTTTTTCATGGCCCTGTGCTTTTCGCCCTCGACAATCAACATACCATCATGTGATTCTAGTAACACAATGTAATTATCGTTTGACTTGTCATAGTATATGCGTGTGGTAGTAGTATCGTTGGCTTCGTAATCTATGTCATTCAGCACATTACCTTTGGCAATCCAACGTGCGATTGCGTTTCGCCAAGCCTCAAAACTTCTAGCTGGCTCTATCTCTGTTAGGAATCTAGCAAACTCGGTTGTAGACGCCCAATGTCTGTCGTTGGCAAACTTCTCTATTAACTTAGTACCACCAGTAAAATACTGGCCCCCCGTACCACTCATATACCAACGGTATTGATAAGGTGTTATAATCATTAGTATTTATTTTTTAGTAATTTTAGCTTACAACAAAAAGAAAAAACCGTTACACTGAAAGCCTACAAATAATTTTTTCAATTTCTTCTATAACATGTTTGGTAGTGGCCTCCCAACTATCTTTACTACTACTATAGTTACCGTAGGTAACTTCTCCACATTATTGAAAAAATTAAATAATTAAGAAAGAATAGAGCAGTAAAGCGTTTAATTATTTCTAAAAAACACCAAAATATAAAAAAGAATAACCCAATGATTATATGACGCCCGTTAAATCAACCGACATGGCCGAGAAGCGAAGCCCGTGGAATTTATTTGGGTTGATAGCGAAAGAGGAAACAAGGAATCCGATGATTGAAAAGGCTAGAGAGGGTATAGTTACCGAAGACTTTAGAGCGGTAGCTGGTATTCCAGACATAGTACGTGACACGGAGAGGTTAAGAAAGGACAGCAACCACGACAATGAGTATGACCTGTACGACAATATGCTAAAGCTAGACCCAGAGCTTAACGGTGCTGTACGAGCAGTTTCGCTAACAGCTAACAACTACGAAATAAATTACTCAAAGGGTAGAAACGCCCGCATACGTGATGCGATAAGGTCACTGGTTGAGGACACTATAGAGTTTGACGACATTATGATAAACGCCATGCGTAACCTCATGGTGTATGGAAACGACATAAACAAGATAGTCGGAAGGCAAGGAGTCGGAATCACAAAGGTACAGAGCTTACCCATCAAACAAATTACCATAGTAGATGAGAGAGGAGGTGCAGGTAGTTACTTCGTAGCCGACTACGACAACCCAATCATCAACCCAGAGATATACATGGTAAGAGAAGGCTCAAGCTATGAAAGAGCAATACCAGCATCAGAGATTTTACACATCAAGATAGACGCACGTTCTAACTGGTTTACAGACAACAAGCTACGAAAGACATATGGTATCTGGGGTGCAAGCAGATTCACGTCGCTCAAGCAGCCAATACGCATGAAGTACAACAGCATGAACAACCGCATCAGTCTTGAAGACTCAATGACCAAGCAGTTTATCACCATAGACAAGTCTGCAATAGAGCATATACAGGACCCAGCGGAACAAAACGAAAGACTTACACACATCATGAACGAAGTCATCAAGCTCTTTGAGGGACTAAGGGGCGACCAGATACCTGTACTACCTCACTACGTTCAGCTACACCATGTTGATGTGGGCAACAGCGTACCCAACAACACGGGATTCCTTGACACAATAAACGCAGACATAGCGGCTGTGTTGCAGGTTCCAAGAGTTGCTGCGGGTCAAGAGCGTGGCTCTACCTTCGCCGCAACATACAACGCAAACCTTTGGGCCGTTCAAGCAATATCTCGTATGCACCGCATACTTTCCGAGGCTGCAACAAAAATGTTTATGCTTCACTTGGACCTTCTAGGTATTGAGTACAGGAAGCAAGATTTACCCACCATCAAATTTGAAGCTATGGATAGCGAAACACCGCTAAACGTGATGCAGAGAGTTGTGTTGGGCTATAACTCCGGCATACTAACTCTAAACCAAGCACTAGACATGTTGAGCCTACCAAGCGTAAGTAATGTTGGCGACCAAAGAAAGGGCGGTGAGGGTGCGTCTGTCGGTGAGCTACCGAGAGAAAACTCACAACCCGGAGCCGTAGATTATAGATGATAGTAACATATGAGCAAGTATTTTTTTCGCTACTAAGTGTACTCATTCTTGTATCTTTCTATATCCACTCAAAGAAACCTACTAAAACATTTATTAAACAAACCAACAGTGGTGACAATATGACTCGCATGAAAATGTCAAATCCTAACGAGTATCTAATGCTTGCCTTCGGGTTTATGGTTGTAATTATGTGGGTTATGATAGCCGTTGTCGCATCATACTATTCTATTGTGCAAGAGCGAGATATTACAGACTCACAACTAACTGTCATCGGTCTTCTCGGTGGTCCAGCACTTCTTATCATAACATCTGTGCTTGACCTGTTCAAGAGCAAAGAAGGCGCAAAGATAAACATTCTACCAGACCAACTAGCAAGCGACGTTACCTCTGCTGAAGCAATCGAGGGACACACAAGAATGCTTGAGGAGCTTAAGTTGAAGCACGACCTAGACCTAGAAAAGATGCAGAAGCAACACAACCTAGACATGGAAGCGTTTCAAATTACTAACAAAAAGGTGAAGAAAGAATGAACATGAGTATTTGGTGTTCCTTCTGCGTAAGTGGTTCCTGTTTTGATTGCGAGCTTGCGAAGGATGAGTGAGCATGGAATACGACGGACACCCCATATGGGTGTTCGTTTTGAGATTGTTTGGTGTAATACTTGACTAAGTTTAATAAGACAAGGTGTAGGTGACACTCACATGCCTACCCGTCGGGATGGAGAAAGCGAGGCCGCGTTCATAAATAGGTGTATGGCAGATACCAAGATGAACAGGGACTTCCCAGACCGTGACCAGAGATATGCGGTCTGTCTAAGCTACTCAAACAAAAAGGCAGATATTCGTTCTACACCTGCCCCTAAGAAAGATAGGATAAAAGGCAGTCCTAGAAACAAACCCGGTTCTGCTAGACCCGGTGGCTCAGTAACATTTAGTGAAAAGGTTACTAATAGCCTAAAAGAAAAGGTCAAGAACCACAACGCCAAGTCAGACCGAAAGGTAACGCTTCGTATGTTGAAAGCAGTTTACCGCAGAGGTGCTGGTGCTTACTCCACAAGCCATAGGCCGGGTGTGAGCAGGGCCGCTTGGTCTATGGCTAGAGTCAATGCCTTCCTAAGATTGGTTAGGTCTGGTAGACCATCCAACCCTAAGTACACACAAGATAACGACCTTTTACCTAGTGGTCATCCAAGAAAGGGTAAAGGTAAGAAGGATTAATAAGACACATCTAAAATTCGGCTACTATGTCGTGCGGTTGCGGTTGTGGCGGAGAAGTCGTTGCATACGAAGACTGGAACGAAACAGATGTTACTGCGGCTGAATATCAAGGTCGTAAAGTAACATTGAACAAACCGTTTAGAACGCCCGGAGCATCAAAAAAATTTGGTGTGTACACTACAAACGAAAAGGGAAACGTTGTTCTGGTAAGGTTTGGCGACCCAAATATGGAAATCAAAAGAGATGACCCAGAAAGAAGGCGTAATTTTCGTTCACGACATAACTGCGATAACCCCGGACCAAAGTATAAGGCAAGGTATTGGAGTTGTAGACAGTGGGAAAGTAAAAGAAAGGTGGAAGCTATGGATGAACCATGTGGTTGTAATGATGTAAAAGCGAATGATTGTGATTGTGAAGGCGAGTGCTTGTGTGGTAACTACGAAGCTGCGACCCCAACACCAAAGAGTACGGAGACTCACTCTGAGTATATGTCAAGGTGTCAAGAGATGGGCAACACTAAGGATGAATGTATGAAAGCTCATGAGGGACACAAATTCAAAGACCAAGATAAAGCTCATAAAAGACAAGACCACTATAGAGCAGAAATGGAATACGACAACCCCGGCGAAGCTATGAATCAAGCAAAGAAAATGGGTTGCGACAAAATACACACAATGGAGATGAATGGTAAGACTATTTACATGCCATGCGAATCCCATGAAGAATTTATGAGTAAAAGAAAGGGTGATGTAGAAGTAGAGAGCTACATGAAAAAGAAAAAGAAGGAAGATGAGGATGCTTATGCTTTGCATGTACACGACCACAAAGAAGACCCATACAAAACTCGCAAAATAAAATACAATGCCTATGATACCAAAACCAGCTCATGTGAACCGGGCTTTGAAAAGAAAGATGGTAGATGCCAAAGAATAGCTGTTACCATAGATTTAGAAATAGATGAGCTTGAAGCTAAGGTTAGTGCCGAGACTGGAAAGATTGTTTATGAAATAAGAGGCATCGCATTCCACGAAGGTATGAACAAAAACAAGTGGTCGCTTACACCTGCTGGTGCAAGGTCTGTAGTTTCTCAAATGGAGGGAGCAGACGTTACACTTATGCACCCAAAGGCAAATGAGACTGGTGCTGGGTTTACAAGAAGCATGGATTCTATTGAGGAATCAACAGTAGGTAATATTGTGGGGGCAACATTTTTCACTACGCAAGCAGGTTACGATGTGCGCTATGTAGCTAGAGTTACAAGAGAAGAATTGTTTGCATCTATGGAAGATGGTTTGTGGAAGGAGAAGGGCTACGGTGTTTCTATAGGTGGCTCCGGTGTACCTATTGCTGCTTCCGAAGATGGATTTATTTTTGGAGAAGATTTTACATTCGACCACTTGGCATTAGTTAAAAGACCTGCTTACAAGAGGGCAAATGTAGAAACCATAGAGAAGAAAAAAGTAAAGGCTGAAACACCTACAGCAACAGAAAAATCGCAAACGTTTATAGGTCACTCATCATCTCACCAGAATCAACCAACGGTGATTGCTATGACCGAAACAGAAAATACAGAAATAAACTTTGAAGACGAGATGGAGTCTGTGAAAGCAGAGCTTGTTCTCGCAAACAGCCGAATTGCAGAATACGAAGCAATTGAGGCACAAAGAGTTGAAGACGAGAGAATGGCACTTGTAACTAAGGCATCCGACCTCGGAATGTCCGGTCACGAAGACCTTTCCACACCAACCCTTGAAACCTTGATTGCATCTTGGGAAGCAGCTCACCCTGAGCCAGTCCCAGTAGAGATGACCCCAGTAGAGTCAGTCGAGAAGACAGTGGCCGAGCCAGCAGTAGCTTCCGAGGACAGACCTATGGTTTCTAACTACCTTAACGGAAAGATGATTTCCAACGATGAGGCAGTCTACTCTAAGGCTTACAATGCGTGGGCATCAGCTTGGAACAAAACACTCGCAGCAGATGAGAGGTCAAGAATGACAGCTCACAAGTACGAGGCAATAAAGGAGATGAATTAAGATGGTACAATACGGAGGATTAGACCCAGTTGGATGTGCAGACATACAGAACACCTTTGCGAGCAAAGGACTTCTAGTAAAGTTTGACGGCAGCGGGGTAATGATAACAGCAAGCGTCACTGACAAGCCTATCGGCGTAACAATCAGTGAGTCCTCAAGAGGAGAGGACGGAGAGCTAGAGGCAGCAGGGACAGGAACAGTTTCCATTATACCCCTAAGCGGTGTTCAGTTGATGAAGTGCGTCGGAGGAGGCGTACTCAAGACTGGTGAGAGGCTTTACGTTTCTCAGACAGCCGAAGCAGACGGACACGTTCACACAACTTCTTCAAACTCCGCAACATTCGTTGGTGTTTACATGGGCAAAGATGGCATAACCCCAGCAGCCGGAGACTTGATACCAGTGCTTTGTGCCGGAGTGGTTGAGTGAGATAATATAGGAGATTAAGAGGTGAAAAATATGAATCAGACATTAGAAGAAATATTGAACGTAGAGGCCGCTACTGGCCCATTCGCACCCGGAGATTCTGTCTTAGAGCAGACGCTCCGTGACTTTATCCAGCTACAATCGAACACAATCGCTATCGCAACCGACCTTGTTGGTGTACGAAGCGTACCGTGGCTATCATTCACATGGTTCACGGGAGTTGTCGGTACATTTGAGTACCCACTAGACGATGTGGCTATCACTGACCCAACCAGCATTGGTACTGCTAACTACAGCACCAAGCTAGAGAAGGGACAGGGACGATGCACCTTCCTTGACGCTGTAAGGCTAAGAGGAGAGTCCTTTGAGAACATTGACAGGCAACAACTAGGAATCATTAGAGCTAGGGCTGACACCATTGACAACCACATTCTAACGACTTTGGTTGGTGGAGCAGACAACTCAGTCGCAGCAACTGCTGTGTTCGGAGATTCCTCGGCTGATGAAGAGGGCGACATCCTATCCGCGATGGACGACATCTTTGCTAACGCAAAGGTTTCTGGAAACGAGCCTCTAGCTCTAGTCCTTCCAGCAGACAAGAGGAGTGCTATCCTCAACACAACCCTTTACGGAAACGTTGTTGAGTCACTAGGCGACCACTTGAGGAGAATCGCAAACCTAACAATCTACTACACCAGAGATTTCGGAAGCGGCGGCGCACTAGGCAACGACGCTATCCTAATGGTTCCCGGTGCTGAGACTGCTGAATTCTTTACATACAACGGACCCGGTTTCCAAGAAACCGAGCTAACCAGACTCCCCGGAGTAGGGTTCGACTGGCTCCTAACTGGCTACATGGGTAGCGTTATCCACGAACACCAAGACGGTGCTTCTGCTAACAAGACCCACAGGATAGTCAAGCTAACCGGAGTACGCTCTTGAATAAGGAGCGTGTCTAGATGGCAGAGAAAAATAAGAAGGCTTCTACTAAGAAGAAGGCTGCCCCTAAAAAGGCAGCAAAGCCTAAGCCTAAGCCAAAGGCGGTTCCGAAAGGGCCGTCTAAGGCTGGCTTGGCTTCCTCTCTTAAGGAGAAAGGCATACCTCTACCTGTTTCCGGCGAAGCATCCGACATGGAGCATCGCCTAAAGCATTGGAAATCTGGTATGGGTTACTTAGTAAGGTTGCATCGCAACGCTGGTTCAAGATACAAGAACCACCCCTTATCATTATTGGTTGCACCCAGAAAGGCTCTTTATTGGCTACCAGATAGCGAGATGACAGAAAGGATTCTTGCTACACGCAGGGTTGTAGTTGTAGGTCGAGCAAGCGAACCTTCAAGTAACATGATAGTTATTGATGTTCCATCGGACTACGATACAAAATTTGCGTGAGGTGTTAATAAGTGCCATTTGATATGGGAGAGCTGGTTGTAGATGAGGGTGCAACCGTAGGTGATACAAGCATTTCTCCTAGAGTTATTAGAGATTTGCTAAACAGGCCAAGAGGTTTGAATGCCGCTACTATTATAGAGTATCTTAATATTAGAATAGCAGAAATAAACAAGAAATCTAGAGAAAGTGGTTTTGTTGGTGTCACCTCCACTAATGCACCTACTTCTACACTTAGGGAGTCTGCTATCAAATTTCTGGTGTGTTGTGACTGTCTAAGGGTTCTTATAGACACTATACCAGCAGTAGTGCCGGAAAAAGAACAAGGTACATCAGATATCAGATTCAACAAGCAGTTGGCTTCGTTTGAGAAACAAGCAGAACAACTTGTCGCACAAATAGAGGAGATGGGTGGCACAGCTTTCCAAGTGAAAGCCACAGCCGCCAAAGTGAGTGGTACAACAAGCGGTCAGTTATCCGGGTCACTCAATTATGAGTGAGGGAGATAAATGGCAGAAGTCAAATGGGTAGGCGGCACAAGCACAGACCCTACAACTGCAAGTAACTGGTCTACTGGCTCTTTGCCTACTGCTAGTGATAGCATGGTTTTTGATGCTACCGCACAAGCAAACTGTCAATTTAATGGGACCTTTCCTAACACTGTTCATGATATAAAGATAGCATCTGATTGGAATACAGACTTTCAGATAACCACTGGTGGTACTTCTGTAATAAATGTAGGTGGTTTTTTATCTATTAGTGCAGAAAATGTCATCAATGCTTCTCACTCACTTACTTTTGACTTTACTGGTTCTGCAAGTGTCTCGGCCTTTGTTGGAGATGGTGGTTCTACAACATCAGCGTTTGTAAATATGAGTCTTAATTCTGGTAGTGTTTTTACCAGCGATACAAGCAGGGGTAACACCACATTTGATTTTAACGCTACCTCTACTACTATGGTGGACGGTGTTTACCCCAAACTAACTGGCACTGGTATAATAAAAACAAAAAAGATTTACAGTGATGCCTCAAGAACGGCATTTAATACATATGGCTCTGTGGATATGTGGACCATAACTGGCGACCTAAAGTTTGAGTCAGAGAAGTATGACATATACGATTATGAAAAGGTGTTTTTATTTGAGGGTGGATTTACGGCTCTAGGGGAAAACTTCAAGTTTGGTCACACGACTGCTAAATTCAAGACATACAGAAGCTCAGGCACAGGCTCTGTAGTATTCCCAGTCACAGGCGAGCTTAACAGTGCTGCCTTTGGTAATGATACCACAAAGGTATTCAACACACAATACCACAAGGTAGTCATAGAGGCTAATGATAACAAGGCTAACTATTGGTTAGTAAGTGACGGTAAGGTGCTTGAGTGCAACGAGCTTGTGATAAACGATGGTGGTAGGTTCTATGCTAACATGGCTGGTAATAACTCAGTGGTAATTAGATGCACAAGAAGACCTACAGTGATAGGTGATTGGAATTTTAGACAGGTAACAGAGGGCATCTACGAAAGCATAGGAGGCACTAACGTTCTACCAGTCACTCACGGTGGTACTGGTCTTACTACCGTTGCGCCCGGAGCTATTCTGTATGGCGACGGACAGGGTAATCTAGTAGTGTTAAGTCCGGGCGGAAACGGTACAACGCTTACAATAAGTGGTGGTGTTCCTGTATGGAGTTAAGGAAACTGTAATAAAACATACTTAAAATAAAACAACTGCGGGCGTAGCGTATAGGAGGGAGAGAATGCCACTAACAGATAACAAGAACATAATACTTGGCGACGAATCCGACAGGACCAGCGTTACACCGCACACTGCTCAACTCTTAAAGGATGCAGATGCAACCTATCTTTTTTACGGCGATGGTACTACCGTAGGTGGTATAGCAGTAGACGTAAGGCCATCCGTTACTAAGACAGATACTTACACCTTTGTCAGAAAGGACGAAGGTAGATTAGTTGTCCTCAACTCAAGTAGCGACATAACATTTACTGTACCCAATGACTCTAGTGTTTCATTCCCAGACGGAGATACCGAGCTTCATGTGATAAACATAGGTAGTGGTACTCTAACACTAGCTGGTGCTTCTGGTGTTACTTTAGCTGGTACTACAAGTCTAGGCCAGTATAACAGAGCTAATATTAGAAAGATAGCGGCTAACTCATGGGTGAACACATCCTCTGTTGGTGTTACCGGCCCAACTGGTCCCACCGGTCCTAGTGGACCCACAGGCCCAACCGGTCCTCAAGGAGCTACCGGTCCTACCGGACCCTCTGGCTCCGATGGTAGCGATGGGTCTACTGGTCCCACTGGACCAACAGGCCCGACAGGTCCAACTGGCCCAACGGGTCCAGCAGGTTCAGACGGTTCTGACGGAAGCACTGGACCCACAGGCCCAACTGGACCAACTGGACCCACAGGTGCTACCGGCCCTACAGGACCGGCAGGTAGCGATGGCTCTGATGGTAGCACTGGACCAACTGGTCCGACGGGACCAACGGGACCGACCGGACCAACAGGTCCTCAAGGTTCTTTCGGTGGTGCTACTTTCAAGTATGATTTTAGTACAAACACATCAGACTCAGACCCCGGAGCTGGTAAACTAAAACTAAACAACGCCACACAAAACTCAGCAACAACTATATTTATTGATGATTCTGATTTGGACGGCACAGACATCCAATCATTCCTTCGTACTATTGATGACTCTACTTCTACAATTAAGGGTCATGTAAAGATAAGCAACCTAACAGACTCAAGCCAATTTGTATTGTTTACTATATCTTCTCTTACTGAGGCATCTGGTTATTTTAGTATAACAGTAAGTGCTGTTGATTCTTCAGCGACTGCACCATTCTCTGATGGTGAAGATATATCTGTAACCTTTGCACGAACCGGTGACAAAGGAGATACTGGGGCGACTGGCCCTACCGGACCTACCGGCCCTACAGGACCAAGTGGTCCTACTGGACCAACCGGACCGCAAGGACCTGCTGGGGCAGACGGCTCTGATGGAAGCACAGGACCTACGGGACCTACAGGCCCATCGGGACCAACTGGACCTGCGGGGTCTACTGGCCCAACTGGACCTGCGGGGGCTGCCGGAGGATTCGGTACTCCTAGTGCCAGCACTGGACCAATAGGTGTTACTGCTAGTGGACCAGATACAGCAAAGGTCTTTGCGTTTAGTATTCCTAGCGGTGCTACTGGCCCTACTGGGCCAACTGGACCTACAGGTCCGACTGGGCCTAGTGGACCTGCCGGAAGCGATGGTTCTACTGGACCCACGGGTCCCGCTGGACCTACCGGTCCGACTGGCCCAACAGGTGCGGCGGCAGGGTTTGATACACCCACTGCTAGTAGCGGTCCTATAGGTGTAACTGCTTCTGGGCCGGACACGGCAAAAGTTTTCGCCTTCACTATTCCTAGCGGAGCTACTGGACCAACTGGACCTGCCGGACCAACAGGGTCACAAGGACCGGCGGGTTCGGATGGTGCTGATGGTGCTGATGGTGCTACTGGACCTACAGGGCCAGCCGGTTCTACAGGACCAACAGGACCTTCGGGACCCACAGGGCCTTCTGGACCAACCGGACCTACTGGTGCTGCTGCTGGATTTGACACACCAACCGCTTCAACGGGACCTATAGGTGTAACCGCCAGTGGACCAGATACTGCTAAGGTGTTTGCCTTTTCTATACCCGCAGGGGCCACTGGACCGACTGGCCCAACAGGACCCACAGGTGGCACTGGACCCACCGGACCTACAGGGCCTCAAGGTTCCACAGGACCAACAGGTCCAAGCGGTCCCTCTGGGTCAGATGGTTCTGATGGTAGTGATGGGGCGGCTGC
>CEVB01006413.1_pt1 | contig 14650 bp, 11 predicted proteins | sample 531381 | NCBI WGS metagenome assembly CEVB01 (sample SAMEA2622763, study PRJEB7988) | marine metagenome | biome: marine biome (ENVO:00000447); feature: surface water layer (ENVO:00002042); material: "saline water (ENVO:00002010), including plankton (ENVO:xxxxxxxx)" | depth 5 m | reverse complement strand
TCGATTTACAAACAGCTGCCAATGCAGGTATGCGGTCCTGTTTGTATCTTAATGAACATAATAGTCATTTTGCGCCGCATGCCAGTTGGTCATTCCGTCATTTCGATGAACTGAGCTGTATGCTAGTCGGATGATATGATGGTTTTTTGCTGGCTGCAGACTTTTGCTTTCAGGTTAGTTTATACGCTAGGATGCTTCTATATTAATAAGAATAAAATGCCTGTCGGGGATAGCTAAGTGTTAGAGCGGCTGAAAAACGATTTCTATCTGGCAATGCTGACACTGGTTGGCTGCATCATAGTGCTTTGTGTCACTCCCTACGGGATATACCGGTTATACAGTGGCAATTACATTGTTGGTGCAGCCGACCTGATTATGGTGTTGTGCGCTATTGCTGCAACCCGCATGGCTTGGCGCAGTGGCGATACGGTAAAGCCCGGTTTATTTATGGCTTTGGTATTTTGTGCCGGAGCCCTGCTGGTATGCATTAACCTCGGTGTCGACGGCTTATTCTGGGTTTACCCCTTTTTAGTGTTTATTTTCTTTCTGGTTGCGCCAATCCGTGCTTTTGTATTACTGGCGCTGATGCTGGGTTCATTGTTTGCTATTGCTAATTTGTATCCACAGCTTATTTTCGCCAGTCGGTTTCAGATGCTGGCGTTTTTTGTTACCACCAGCATTACCAGCTTGTTTGCATTTATATTTGCGTATCGCGCCCAGTTGCAACGCCGTGAACTGCAGCGCTTGGCAACCACCGATAGCCTGACCGGTGCCGGCAACCGGCGTACACTTAATGATCAGTTGGCGGTCGCTATCTCGGAGTTTGCCCGCCTGTCGCGGCAATATGGTTTGATCCTGCTGGATTTAGACCATTTTAAGCAGATTAATGATAACTACGGCCATAAGGTAGGGGATCAGATCCTAATTGAACTAGTACCGGTATTGCAATCTATGCTGCGCCAGAGCGACCAGGTATTCCGCTTTGGTGGCGAAGAGTTTGTGGTGTTGGTTGCCGATATTAAGCAGGCAGATTTAGAGCGCCTGGCTGAGAAGCTCCGGGCTGGCGTACAGCGCAAGATAATACTGCCTGACGGCGCGCAAATTACTACCTCTATCGGCGTCGCCATGCAAAAAGCTGATGAAAGCTGGGAAGCCTGGTTACACCGCGCTGATCTTGCGTTATATGAGGCGAAACATCAGGGGCGTAACCGGGTCGTCACAGCTTAATGGCACCAGTTGCCGTTATCGAGATAGGGCTGCAATACCGGGGCTAAACTGTTCATTACCTGCAGTGGTAATGCTGAGGTAAAACTGAACTGTTCGGCCTCTGCATCCGGTACGTAAGCTGTTAAGACACCAAAATGCTGATATCCCAGATAAAAGGCAAAGGTTGCAGTACGGTTCAGTGCTTTTGAACTGACATGCTGCCCTTTGGCATTCAACTGGACCAGGCGGTTATCCCCGGTGCCAGTTTTGCCACCTATGATGACATTCGCGCTGTTATAAGCAGTGTGTAACCGTCTGCCTGTACCCACTGACACAACCTGCTGCAGCGCTGAGCGCACCGCCGCGGCAACTTCAGGTTCGAGCACTTGATGTGCTTGCGGTGACGTGCGGTCAAAGTGGGTTTCATAAGGCGTGCCTGAAGCAAACGCCAGCTTTTCGACGCGAAACACCGGCAAACGCTTACCATCATTGATAATAATGCCGATAAGTTCGGCCAGCGCTGCCGGTCTGTCGCCGGAGCTACCAAGGGCTGTCGCCAGTGATGGCACCAGATAATCAAACGGATACCCCAATCGTTGCCAGCGCTGGTGTAAGTCCCAGAAGGCTTCTATCTCCAGCATGTTGCGGATACGGTTATCGCGGGCACTGCGAAAACGGGTCTTAAACAGCCACTGGTATACTTCCTGTCGTACATCAGCACTGTCGGTAATCGCCTGTTGTAAATTAGCCTGTGGATACTGCTGCAGGTAGGCAAGCAGCCATAATTCTAACGGGTGGCTGCGTGACAGGTAAGCGCGGTCTGGCAGGTTAAATGCACCCGGCTGATATTTGTCATACAGTTTTAGGCTGTCGGCTTCAGTGACCTCATTGCCAAATTGTGCTCTAAGCGCGGCATCCAGTTTAGCCGGCGTGCTGGTAGGGTTGATATAAAGATAGGCAACTGCGAGGCGCTCTGGTGTTTGCCGGCTGCTGCCAACATACAGTTGCATACGTTGCTCTGCCGTACTGTCTTTATATTTCTGCCAAAAGCGGCGGATAAAAGTGGTGCCTTCGCGATCAGCAAAACGGCGCAAATATTGATCACGACGCGGGTTGTCGTCATCGGCCAGCAATTGGTAACTGCTGTTTTCACCATGATAAATGCTGTAATTGACAATGTCTTGCAACAATCTGACAAAGGGCAGGTTAATCGATTGCTGCAGCGCTTCAGCAATAGACGGTGTCATGCTGTTTTCTTCTTTACGGAAATTGTTAAAGGTGTGCAGACCACCACCAGTATAGAAACTTTCTTTCGGATCAGCGCTGTACCTGCGATCGAGCGCCGCCTGTAACAAAGCATCAAGCCTGGTATTAGGGTGTTCAGTCAGATAACTGATGACCCAACTGGTCAGGTGGTCCTGTGGCGCTATATTCACAAACTGCAGGGTGTCGGTATCTTCTTCAGCGTACAGCCGGTGCAGTTCTGCAATAATCTCCAGATAAGTAACCAGCACCCTGAGCTTAGCGGTAGAGCCAAGCTCGAGTTTACTGGCATCATTCATATCAAAAGGCTGGTCAGTATTGTCGGTTTGTACCCGCACCTTGTTGCCGTTTTCTGTGCGCTGATACAGCGTAAAGCTGTACTTTACTTTATTTTGCTGGCCGCTTTGCAGCAATCGGTCGGCAAACAAGCCGGCTTTTTCTGCTTCATCATAGCGACTGAGAGCCCGTAAATGCTGGCTGATATCCTGTTGCAGCTGCAGGTGCAACGTGGTTTGGGCCGTCATATCAAGCCGGTCCAGCTGATACAGGCTTTGCTCCAGTAACTGACTTACGCGGTTTCGCACCATGGTACTGGCTTTGAAGTCTTCACCAGATTGTGCTGCAGGTGCGGCTTTGCCATTGAAATGCAACGGTTGCTGTATGGCTTTGGCCGCCAGAGCTGAAGGTACTAAACCTTGTTGCTGCATCAGACTCAGATGGCGGTTACTCAGTTGCTCTAATTCATTTCTGCCCTGTAGCAGGTAATACGATGGTCGCCGCTGGGCAATGATTAACGCCATAATCTGTTTTAAGGCCAATCCTTGTTGTTCACTGTATGGCGGGCCTTGTTGCAACAGCCGGCTTACTTTTAGTGGCTCTGCGCCAAACCAGGCATATAAACCCTCTGCCATGCCATTAACTTCACCATAAGCAGGCGTAGCGGCAAGCGGCACGGTATTTATGTAATCGAGTACTATTCTCTGTCTGGCCATACTGGTATCAGGGCTTTGTTGATAAGCTCTGACGCTGGCTGACACCAGCTGGCGGAATTTATCGGCAACATCAGAGGTAAATCCCTGCGGGCTGTGGCGATATTTTTCCAGTTGCGTCGCCAGTGTGCTACCACCAGCGGCGGCGGCTGGAATACCGGCAGCACGTTGCAACTGTGACCAGACAGCGGCGCCTAAGCGCGGCAGATTTAGTACCGGGTTGGCCTGCACATGCTCTGGTGTCAGCAAGGTTCTGTCTTCGACAAACAGCAGGCTTTGGATAATCAGTGGCGCTACTTTAGTTAAATCATCAAACTGCATGGCGGGTGCTTGATGACTATACAGAGTCTGTTGCTGACAACTATTTACCAGTAGGCCGGCACTTTGTTTCTCGGTATAAGGTGGGTAAAAACCCAGCCGGGCGTACTGCATTAGGGCCGGAGAGAATTCAGTTTGAGCTGTCAGACGAAAGCCTGATTGTTTCAGCTTTTCAATCCACACCGGCAAACGGCTATAACCAAAGCGCTGATCAAAGGGGCCAGCTGCAGGGTAGTGTATTTGCTCAGTAGCGGAGTCTTTTACCTGATAGGTGAGTTTATTGCTGTACCAGTGCCAGAAAGCCGACTGATAGAAATGGTTGCGGCTTTCCTGATAAATAGCCAGTACCAGTACAATAAAAAAAATCAATAGTAGCCAGGGTAAGTAACGTACCGGCGGCTGTGCCGGTGCGACATAAGGCGGTTCTCTGACATTGTCAAATGTCATACGCTGCAACATAGGTTTGGCGTGCAGCGTGGGTTCAGTTCTCGGCTTTTGATTCTGCGATACACTCATACCTGCTAGGTTTGCTCCCGCACTTTCTGTTTTAACGCTTCTGCATGCAAAGCCTTATCATTTGCGCTGGTATAATGCCAGCCATGCAGGTTGTCATAAATCAGCTGGCACAGTGCGGCAATATGCCCGGGTTCTGCATTCAGCGCGCTGATGTATTCATAGCGTTGTCCGCCAGCATGCAAGAAGTACTCTTTGTTTTCTTCGCCAATCTCTTCAATGGTTTCCAGACAATCTGCCGAAAAGCCCGGGCAAAATACCTGCACACTGTTGATGCCCTGCGCGGGCAGTGATTTTAACGTGTCATCGGTATATGGCTTTAACCATTCTTCGCGGCCAAAGCGCGACTGGAAAGTAGTGATGTACTGGCTTTCATCAAGTCCGAGCTCAGTGGCGATTAAACGTGAGGTTTTGTAGCACTCGCAGTGATACGGGTCGCCGTTTAGCAGATAGCGTTTGGGGATGCCGTGATAAGACAAAATAAGTTTGTCTGCCTGACCATGGGTGTGCCAGTGCTGGCGAATTTTATCCGCTGCGGCCTTAATAAAAGGCGGGTAGTCAGGGTAGTGCGAAACAAAGCGCAGATCAGGCAGCCAGCGCCGTTGCATAAAATTGCGTGACAGCTCATCAAAGCTCGATGCTGACGTTGAGGCTGAATATTGCGGATATAGCGGCAGCACTAATAGCTTGCGTACACCTTGGGCAAACATTTTGTCCAGTACACTATCAAAACTGGGGTTGCCATAGCGCATAGCGAATTCAACAACGATATCGTCTCTGCCATCTGTCTTTAGCTGCGCTGCGATGGCATCGCGCTGTGCCTGAGTATGAAATAACAGTGGTGAGCCTTGCTCGGTAAATACGGTGGCATAGGCTTTTGCAGAGCGGCGCGGCCTGAACTGCAAAATCACACCATTGAGAATAAACCACCATAGCAGGCGGGGAAACTCAACCACGCGGGGGTCAGCTAAAAATTGCTTTAAATAGCGTTTTAATGCCTTCGGCGTAGGCTCATCCGGGGTGCCGAGGTTGGTAAGCAAAATACCTATTTTATCGTGTTGCTGGTGATTGAAGTCGCGGGTATTAATATAGCGCATAACAGGGCGGCTGCTCTTTTTATTAAAAAGGAACTGTCAGTACGGCAGTAACACGTTATCAGTTTACCTGATCTAAGGCCTGAGCCGATCTTAGCAGTTTATATGGTGAATACGTAAGGAGGGTTGAAAAATTAATCTTGTTGCCAGCATAGTGAAGGGCCGCTGCTGAGCGGCCCAATACAACCATTAATGATGGTGATGACCACCTTCACCATGTGCATGGCCATGAGCAATTTCTTCATCCGTTGCGTCGCGCACCGATAAAATATCGATAGCAAATTGCAGCGTTTTGCCGGCTAATGGGTGGTTAGTATCAACGTCGGCTTTAAACATGCCTACTTTAACGATGGTCACCTGACGCTGACCATGTTCGGTTTGCACTACAGCGGTCATGCCCGGTTGCCATTTTTTTGCGCCCAGCAAATGTTTTACCTGAATGCTCTGAATCGCATTTTCGTCGCGCTCGCCATAAGCCTCTGCTGGCGTCAGCGTGACGTCCAGTTTGTCGCCAGCAGCTTTACCACTTAGTTGCTGCTCCAGTGCCGGCAGCATTTGTTGATGACCGTGCAGATACAGTAATGGGTGGCTGCCTTGTGAGCTTTCGATTTGCGCGCCGCTGTTGGCGTCACTTAGGGTGTAATGAAACTGTACAACGCTGTTGTCACTGATTTGCATAATAGTTTGAGTCCGGTTGGCGTAAAGCCGTTATTATCGGGCCTGAGACGGTAAAAATCGACAGCTTTAAGAAAAAACACGCCACAAAATGAGTGGCGTGTTTGGGGCTCTGCTGCATAGCAACCTGCCAGTGGTATCAGGTTGCTGCTTTCATACTGCTGATAAATTGCGTTAACTGCGCCAGTAAATGCTCCGGCTGATGCTGGTGCTGCTCGATAAGCTTAACAATTGCTGAGCCAGAGATAGCCCCGGCGGCGCCACTGGCTAACGCCTCTTTAACATGCGCCGGTGTCGAGATGCCAAAGCCCAGCAGTGGTGGGGCCGGGTTATAGCTGCGGATGCGGCTTATCAGCTCAGAGGTTGGCATCGCTGCAACAGTTTCGGTGCCCGTTACACCGGCACGGCTGAGCAGATAGGTATAGCCGCGGCCGTATGATGCTATCTGGCGTAAGTCTTCATCATCTACATTAGGTGGCACGATAAAAATCGGCGCTATGTCATGCTTGATAGCGCTTTGTCGGAATAGCTTGCTTTCATGCAGCGGCACATCGGCAATCAATACTGAATCAACACCGGCGGCGGCTGCCCGGGCATAAAAGTTATCGATACCACGCGCCATCACCAGATTTGAATACAGCAATAAACCAATAGGAATAGTGGCATGGTAAGAGCGTATTCGGGCGATAATATCAAAGCTGATGGCCGGAGTGACGCCAGCGGCTAAGGCGCGGATATTGGCGCCCTGAATAGTCGGGCCGTCGGCAATGGGGTCTGAGAACGGTATACCCAGCTCCAGCGCATCGGCACCGGCATCAATCAGCGTTTTAATGATCTCAAATGACAGCTCTGCTGTCGGATCGCCGATAGTGACAAAAGGGACAAAAGCACCACGGTTTTGCTGCTGCAGGCGGGTAAACATCTGTTGATAACGCTTCATAACTTCGCTCCTGCTAATACACTGTGCACATGGGCTAAATCTTTGTCGCCACGGCCGGACAAATTCACCAGCAGTACAGTAGGTTCGGTTGCCTGTTCTGCCATTTTCAATGCGTGAGCCAGCGCATGGGAGCTCTCCAGTGCCGGAATAATACCTTCGCTTTTTGCCAGTAGCTGAAATGCCGCTAAAGCTTCATCATCGTTTATGGCCACGTAACTGGCGCGGCCGGTTTGTTGCAGATGGGTATGCTGCGGGCCAACGGCCGGATAATCGAGGCCGGCGGAGATAGAATAGGACTCTTCAATCTGGCCATCAGTGGTTTGCATAATAGCGGTATAGGCGCCATGTAAAATACCATAACTACCGGTAGACAGCGCTGCACCATGCTGATGGGTATCGATACCTTTACCGCCGGGTTCTACGCCAATCAGTTTTACACCTGGCTCGTCGATAAAGTCGGCGAACATGCCGATAGCATTTGAGCCACCGCCAACGCAGGCAATGACGGCGTCGGGCAGTTTGCCTTCGGCTTTTAACAGCTGTTGCTTGGCTTCTTCACCAATCATTTTCTGAAAGTCACGTACTATGGTCGGGAAGGGGTGAGGGCCGGCTGCAGTGCCTAGCATATAGTGCGTGGTGTCGTAACTGGCAGACCAGTCGCGCATCGCTTCATTTACCGCATCTTTTAGCGTGCCGCTGCCACTGGTAACAGGTATAACGGTAGCGCCCATCAGCTTCATCCGAAACACATTCGGCTGCTGGCGTTCAATGTCTTTAGCCCCCATGTAAATTCGGCACTTTAACCCGAGTAAAGCGCAGGCTAAGGCGGTTGCAACACCATGCTGGCCGGCACCGGTTTCGGCTATCACTTCCTGCTTGCCCATACGTTTAGTCAGCAGTGCCTGGCCGAGCACCTGATTGGTTTTATGTGCACCACCATGCAGTAAATCTTCGCGTTTTAAGTAAATTTTAACTTTCGGGTTAGGCGAAATATTGCGGCACAGCGTTAAAGGCGTTGGCCTGCCGGCGTATTCTGTCAGTAGTTGCTGAAACTCGGCATGAAAAGCCGGATCGGCCAGCGCATCAACATAAGCCTGCTCCAGCTGTTTCAGTGCCGGTACCAGTAATTGCGGTACAAACATACCGCCGTACTGGCCAAAGTAAGGATTAAGTTTTAGCTCACTCATAATGAAATTCCCGGATTTTGGTAAATGCTGACTGGATTTTGGCTACATCTTTGCAGCCTGGTGCGCTTTCCAGCCCTGAATTAAAATCTAGCCCGGCCACCGGCAGCGTTAATGCTGTGCCGCAGTTGTCGGGGCTTAGGCCGCCAGCCAGCATCAGCGGCAAGGCGGAGGATTGTTGTGTTAGTAATTGCCAGTCAAAGCTGATACCGCTGCCACCATGTTGCTGCGGATGAAACGCATCCAGCAAGATACGATCTGCAAGCGGGGTAAACTCCGGCAGGGCATCCTTTACCCGATAGGCTTTCCAAATCTGACAGCTGGCATCGAGCATCTTACGCAGCTTTTGCAGGTAGCGATCATCCTCTTCGCCATGCAGCTGCACCGCGCTTAGTTTCAGCTGCTTCGCTTGCCGGGCTACCAGTTCGATATCGGCATTAACAAAGACACCGACATATTGCAGTGGCGCGCCTTGCTGCACTATTCCGGCTTGCTCTGGCGTAACGTAACGCGGTGATGCCGGGTGAAAAATCAAGCCGCCGTAATAAGCACCGGCCGAGTATGCGGCTTCAGCGTCCTGTGGCCGTGTTAAGCCGCATACTTTGTGCTCGCCCTGCACCAGTTTACGGGTAGCAAGGGCTAAGTTGGCTTCAGCCATCAGTGAGCTGCCGACTAAAAAGGCATCGGCTACCTGGGCTAAATGCCGCACTTGCTGGTTAGTGTAAATGCCAGACTCTGATACCACGGTTCTGTCAGCAGGAATAAGCTTTGCCAGCCTGAAGCTGGTGTCTAAGTTAGTGCTCAGATCGCGCAGATCGCGATTATTAATACCAATAAGCTCGGCATTCAACGCCACCGCCCGCCGTGTTTCTTCTTCGTTACTGACTTCGGTCAGCACTGTCATATTCAGCTCTCGTGCAACAGCAGCCAGCTCGCGGTACTGCGCGTCATCTAACACCGACAACATTAGTAACACCGCATCTGCGCCACAGTGGCGGCCAGCGTATATCTGGTAGCTGTCAATGATAAAGTCTTTATGCAGTAAAGGCTTGTCAGTCAGGGCACGCATAGTGCGCAGGTAGTCATAACGGCCCTGGAAGAATTTTTCATCGGTCAGTACTGAAATACAATCGGCATACTGGTTATATACCTGCGCCAGTTCGTGCAGATCAAAATCAGCGCGGATCAGCCCTTTGGATGGCGAGGCTTTTTTACACTCTAATATAAAACGTGGCCCACTTTGTTTCAGCGCGGCCAGAAAATCGCGCCGGCTTGGCAGCACCTCGGCCGCGAAGCTCTGCAGCGGTAACTGCTGTTTTAACTTTGCGACTTCATCACGTTTATGGGCAACGATTTTTGCCAACACGTTTGGCATTTGCTCAGCCATGTTGGGCCTCCTTCGCGGCTGACTGACTCAGTGCGATAAACTGGCTAAGGGTATTGTAAGCCCGGCCGGATTGCAGCAGCTCCAGTACGGCGCGGGTATTCACTTTTAAATCATCACCCAAGCCGGCAATTTTCAGCATGGCTGCGACATTGATTGCCACCGCCGCATTGTGCGCAGCCTGGCCTTGGCCTGTTAATATCGCCAGCGTTGCTGCGGCGTTCTCGCCCGGCTCACCACCGGCAAGAGCACTTAAAGGCATTAAGCTTACGCCAAAGTCGTCCGGTGTCAGGCTAAACTCGGTAATTACGCCATCTTTTAGCTCACAGACATAGGTGGTGCCATGCAGCGCTACTTCATCACAACCACTGCCATGCACCACCCACGCACGAGTCAGGCCAAGCTGCTTTAATGCCTGTGCCATAACACGGCACAACTTAGGATCGTATACGCCGAGTAACTGATAGTCAGGTGCTGCAGGGTTCACCAGTGGGCCGAGCAGGTTAAACAGCGTCCGGCTTTTTAGCGCATTACGCACCGGCATCGCATGTTTTATGCCAGTATGGTACAAAGGCGCAAACAGAAAACTGCAGTTAGTTTTTTGCAAGGTATCAGCCGCCTGCTGTGCAGACAGCTGAATATTAACCCCCAGATGTTCCAGTAAATCGGCAGAGCCGGAACGGGATGATACACTGCGGTTACCATGTTTAACGACTTTTAACCCCATGGCAGCGCCCACTATAGCGGCAGTGCTGGAGATATTAATGGTATTGCTGCCATCACCACCTGTACCACAGCAGTCGATACTGCCACTGATCCGGGCAGGAAAAGGTGCCGCTGCAGCACGTAAGGCACTGGCGGCACCGGCAATTTCATCAGCGGTTTCGCCGCGCATTTTCAGCGCGATCAGTAAAGCCGTCAGCAGTACAGGGTCGACATCGCCGGTAACCACGGCAGAGAAAAACTGCTCAGCCTGCTCAAAGCTAAGCGCCTGACCACTGAGGCTATGTTGTACTGTTGCTAAAATCTTGTCTGTCATCGTTAGCCCCGTAATAAATAATCAATGCTTTGTTTCAGCAGCGGTTTGCCAAGCGTTGTCAGGATCGACTCCGGGTGAAACTGAAAACCCAGCATACGTTTTTCTTCATTTATAACAGCCATCGGGATATGGCGGTCATTAGCCAGCAGCGTCAACGCATTTGGCATTTCAGTCGCCATCAGGGAGTGATAGCGCGCTACCGGGAAGGGGTTAGGCAGGCCATTAAATAGTGGGTGCTGACTAAGCGTAATCGCCGCCGTTTTACCATGCACCGTTTCGCCGGCACGGCCGACAACACCGCCAAAGTGCTCGACGATAGCCTGATGGCCAAGACAAATACCCAGCACCGGAAATTTCGCTTCACACAGCAACAACAGCGCGGGCATTGAACCCGCATTGGCAGGGCTGCCAGGGCCGGGCGATAACACCAGCAATACCGGCGAGGTTTCGGCGCACATTTGCTGAAAAATGTAGTCTGCCGGCACTGTATTGCGATACAGCCTGGTTTCATAACCTAGTTGGGCAAATTCATCGACCAGGTTGTAGGTAAAAGAATCGATGTTATCAAGCAAATAAATGATAGCCATAACTTACTCCTGTACCTGTGCTTGATGCGCGGCAATGATAGCGCTAATCACGGCCTGCGCTTTACTGCGGGTTTCATCGGCTTCTGCCTGGGCGACAGAGTCGAATACCACCCCGGCACCGGCCTGTATATAGGCGGTGTTATCGGCCACATAGGCTGAGCGGATCACAATGCAGCTGTCAAAATCTCCGTTACCGGCGAGGTATCCCACCGCACCGCCATAACTGCCCCGGCGTTTACCTTCTACCTGGCGGATAAGTTCAGCGGCTTTTACCTTAGGGGCGCCGACCAAAGTGCCCATATTCATGCAAGCCTGATAAGCGTGCAGGGCATCGAGCTCTGGCTTTAATGTACCGACAACGCGCGATACCAGATGCATAACGTAAGAGTAGCGGTCTACTTTTAGCAGTTCTTTGACATAACGGCTGCCCGGCACGCTGATACGGGCGACATCGTTGCGGGCTAAATCAACCAACATTAAATGTTCGGCTTTCTCTTTCTCATCTTGTCGAAGTTCTAACTCAATGCGGCTGTCCAGATCCCTGTCTATACTGCCATCGCTTTTAAAACCACGGCGCCGGGTGCCGGCAATAGGGTATATTTCTACCTGGCGGCTTTGGGCATCAAACTTCAGTGCCGACTCGGGCGAGGCGCCAAACAGCGTAAAAGCGGCATCTTTTAGGTAGAACATATAAGGGCTTGGGTTTTGTTGCTTTAACCGCGCATAAGCGGCCAGTGGTTGTGGGCATGGCAAGCTGAAACAGCGCGACGGCACCACCTGAAAAATATCGCCGGCGACAATGTGTTGTTTCAGTTTTTCGACCTGCTGCATAAAGTCGCTGTCGCTGATATCAAGGTTTAACTCAGCAGATACCTTAGCTGTAAGCGGCTGCGTTGCCGGTGCTGATTGCAACAGCTGCTTTAGCTGTTCCAGCCGTTTGCCAATAACAAAACAGTTCGCTGGTGCTTGCTCACCACAAAACACATTGCCGACCAGCCGGCTGTCGCCGGTTTGATGATCCAATACCAGCAAGGTTTCAGCTAGATAAAACACATAGTCCGGGCATTTGTTTTCCGCCGCCGCTACTTCAGGTAATTGTTCAACTGTGGCCACCATGTCGTAGCCAATAACACCGCCTAAAAATACTGCAAAAGGTTCATCACTCTGACAATGCAGTTCGCGCTGCAAAGTACGCAGTACCGTAAAAGGGTTTGGCATTTGCAGGCGGGCGTTTTCTTCGAGTAACAACGGTGGGCGCTGGTATTGAATACTCAGTTGCTGGCCCTGTTGCTCAACGCTGGCATCGGTGCTTAGCTTTTGTGCCAGATAAGGTAGCAGTACAGCGCCATTGTTGCTGACAGCGGTGATAATGACGTTTTGGTCATTACATTCAATGCGCAGTGCCGCATCTACCAGCAGCAGGCTTTTTAAGTTGTCCTTGCTGTCGATTTCGGCCGATTCCAGCAATAAAGAATAAGGGCTTTGTGCCGTCAGCATCTGGTAGCAGGATAATGCGTCTGCCTGATATGGCAGCTGCATGGCGATACTGGCCACCTCGCCGGGCGTGTCAGTGATATGACTAAAAATCATGCTTAATTTTGTCCTTTTAAATCAACAAGTTTTTGTTCAGCTCGCTGCCACACATTTTGCAGGCACATAAAAAAAGCCCGCTTCTTGTGGAAACGGGCTTCGGTAATTAAAGCTAATACAACGCCTACACACGCCCGTTGGGAATGTGCCACCACCAGTTAGTCAGGTTAAGGGTTGTTATAAATTGCATTAGCTTTATCTACCTCGTTAATTACGCCCACATAAAACCGCAAAACGGTAGCCGGCGTCAAGTGCTTATTTGTTATAACACAGAAATAAAAGCGTATAAGCTTCCGGATGGCTGCGCTCTGGCTTTGCGATAAGTCTGTGCTGTGCGACAATAGCAACCTTATATTGAGGTGCTGATGAAAATTGATTTACACAGCCATACGCTGTGCTCTGATGGTGTGCTGTCGCCGGCGGATTTAGTGGCGCGGGCTGCAGAAAAAGGCGTAGATGTACTGGCGATTACCGATCATGATTCGGTTGCCGGATTAACTGCAGCCAGAGAAGCTATAGCAGCGCAGCACTTGCCGCTGACGCTTATCAATGGTGTAGAAATCTCTACCAGTTGGCAGCAGTTGGAAATTCATATTGTCGGGTTGAATATTACCCCTGACTGTCCGCTGTTTTTACAACGCCTGGCTACGCAGCAACAGGCAAGAGTGGTGCGCGCCGAAGAAATGGCACGACGGCTGGCGAAGAATAATATCCCTGATGTGTTGCCGGCAGTGCTGAAGCTGGCAAACGGTGCGGCGTTGACCCGGGCGCATTTTGCCCGCCATCTGGTCAGTATTGGCAAAGCCAGCACCATGGATAATGTATTTAAGAAGTACCTTGGCCGGGGCAAAATAGGTTATGTGCCGAATAATTGGGTGGACATGGCCGAGGCTATTGCGTGGATCCATGACGCTGGCGGAGTGGCTGTGCTGGCGCATCCGCTAAAATACAAATTGACCACAAAGTGGGTAAAGCGGCTGGCGGAACAGTTTGCTGCCGCCGGTGGTGATGCTATTGAGATTATCTCGCCACAACAAACGCCGGTGCAAAAGCGTGAGCTGTGGGCACTGTGTGAACTGCATGGCCTGACAGCATCGGTCGGTTCAGATTTTCATCAGGTGACAACTTGGAATGACATCGGAAAAAACCTATATTTAACCGACGATGTTATTCCTGTATGGGCGAATTGGCCGCAGGTGGCCCAGGCGCAAAGCGCTTGATTAGCCTTTAATTTTATTTAAGCAGAATACTAATGAGCCAATTTTTTCATATTCACCCGGAAACCCCGCAACAGCGTTTGCTAAAGCAGGCAGTACAGATTATTCAGCAAGGCGGCGTAGTGATTTACCCGACAGACAGCGGTTATGCGCTGGGCTGTCATGTAGGCGATAAAAGCGCTATGGAACGTATTTTACAGATCCGCCAGGTAAGCGGTGAACATCACTTTACGCTGATGTGCCGTGATTTATCTGAGCTGTCGGTGTATGCCAAAGTAGAAAACGCGGCCTTTCGCCTGATAAAAAACAATACGCCGGGCGCTTATACCTTTATTTTACGCGGTACGAAAGAAGTGCCAAAGCGCTTACTGAATGACAAAAAGAAAACCATTGGTCTGCGTATTCCACAGAATAAAATTGCGCTGGCGTTGCTCGAAGAGCTGGGAGAGCCGCTGCTAAGCACCAGCTTGATTTTACCGGGCGAAGAGTTTGCCGAGAGCGACCCTGAAGATATGCGTGCCCGGCTGGAAAAGCAGGTTAGTTTAATACTGCACGGTGGTGTCATCGGTGAGTCGCCAACCACGGTAATTGATTTGTCTGACGATGAACCGGTAGTGCTGCGCGAAGGCTGTGGCGACCCGGCGCCGTTTC
>CEVB01011253.1_pt1 | contig 14655 bp, 11 predicted proteins | sample 531381 | NCBI WGS metagenome assembly CEVB01 (sample SAMEA2622763, study PRJEB7988) | marine metagenome | biome: marine biome (ENVO:00000447); feature: surface water layer (ENVO:00002042); material: "saline water (ENVO:00002010), including plankton (ENVO:xxxxxxxx)" | depth 5 m | reverse complement strand
TATGGTCCATGGTAGCGAAGGTTAAATCCGGCCGGCGCACAGTGCGGTTGGCCAGTTTTAAGCCGGAGAATGCCTGCGGCGAGGTCACTTCGTGAATTAAATGCCGGTCGACATACAACAGGTCGGTACTGGGGTTTAATTTACCCACCACATGGCTGGCATAAATTTTCTGAAATAAGGTTTGTGAAGTAGCCTGGCTCATTAATGAGTCTCCTGCCGCAAAGTGGCAACAATAGCAGCACCAACCGCTGCCGTGCCGTAAGTCGATTTAGGGTTAATGTCGCGTGTGACGATGTGCTGTTCTAAACAGTGTTGTACTGCCCGCTCAATGGCGCAGGCAGCCTGTTCTTCGCCAAAGCTGTAACGCAGCATCAGCGCTGCACTTAAAATTTGTGCTATCGGGTTGGCTATACCCTGGCCTGCGATATCCGGTGCACTGCCACCGGCTGGCTCATACAAGCCAAAACCGCTGCCATTTAAACTGGCAGATGGCAGCAGGCCCAAGCTACCGGCAATGGCAGCGATTTCATCCGATAAAATATCGCCAAACAGGTTGTCGCACAGCATGACATCGAACTGCTGCGGGCTGCGGATCAGCTGCATAGCGGCGTTATCGATATACATATGCTCCAGCGCCACATCAGGGTAGTCTTTTGCTACCTGCTCAACCGTCTGCCGCCACAAGATACTGGTTTGCAACACATTGGCTTTATCGATAGAGGTGACTTTCTTGCCGCGCTTTTGCGCTGCTTCAAACGCCACCCTGGCAATACGGGTCACCTCTGGCACGCTGTAGCGCTGGGTATCAAAGGCGTCGTTGTCGTTACGGCCTTTTTCACCAAAATAAATACCGCCGGTCAGCTCGCGCACGCACAATACGTCCATGCCTAAGCTACTGACGCGCGGATGCAGCGGCGATAAATCGGCAAAGGCCGGATAAATCTGGCCCGGGCGCAGGTTGCAGAATAAGTCGAAGGTTTTGCGAAGTGGCAGTAAAGAGCCGCGTTCCGGTTGTTTATCCGCTGGCAGGCCGGTCCATTTTGGCCCGCCGACCGAGCCGAATAAAATAGCATCGCTTTTTTTACACAGCTCTAAGGTGCTGGCGGGCAACGGCTCGCCGGTGGCATCCAACGCCGCGCCGCCAACCAATGCCGGCGTTAACGTCAGGCCAAAACCGAACTTATCTGCGACGGCCTGCAGCACTTTTTCCGCCTCGGCCATCACTTCCGGGCCGATACCATCGCCGGCCAGTACTGCTACCTTATACTGCTTTGTCATTGCTGTTCACCTGCTGCTATTTTTGTTGTGGTTTGCCGTGCGTGTTTATGGGCGTCAATGGTTTGCGCACGCTGGATCATATTCAGCACATGCACATAGGCCAGTACTGAGCTGCGCACTATGTCGGTGGCCAAACCGGCACCGTGAAAGCGGCGGCCTTCATGCTCGGCAATAATATCGACCTGGCCCAGCGCATCTTCGCCGCTGCCTTTGGCCTGTAAGTTAAAATCAACCATCTTGATATTCAGCTTACTGATGCGGGCAATAGCACTGAATGCCGCTTCAACCGGGCCATTGCCGGTAGCCGCCTCAGTAAATACTTTATCGCCACAGCGCAAGCCAACTGTGGCGCTTGCCACATGGCCGGTATGGGTAGATGAGCTTAAAAACTCCAGTGCGTAATAATCGTTTTGCTCCTGCATGTTTTCAAAAAACACCAGCGCTTCTAAGTCATAATCAAACACGCGGCCTTTTTGGTCAGCCAGCGCAACGAAGCTTTTGTATACCGCTTCTAAGTCATAGTCAGCGTTGGTGTAACCCAGCTCGGCTAAGCGGTGCTGAATAACATGCCGGCCCGAGCGCGAGGTTAAGTTCAGTTCATTTTGCCGGATGCCGACTTGCTCCGGCGCCATAATTTCGTAAGTGTTTTGCGCTTTTAATACACCGTCCTGATGAATGCCGGAGCTGTGCGCAAAGGCGTTTTCACCGACAATGGCTTTGTTCGGTTGGATCGGCATATTGCAGATTTGGCTAACCAAGTGAGAGCTGCGGTAAATCTCGGTGGTTTTGATATCGCTATACAGCGGCGCTAATACATCTTTGCGGGTGTTGATAATCATCGCCACCTCTTCCAGCGAGCAGTTACCGGCACGCTCACCTATACCGTTGACGGTACATTCAATTTGCCGGGCACCCGCCTGTATCGCGCTGATGCTATTGGCGACCGCCAAGCCTAAATCGTTATGGCAGTGCACGCTTAAGCGGGCTTTATCGATATTCGGCACCTTGTTGCGTAAGGTGCTGATAATGGCCGCAAACTCGTTCGGAATGGTATAACCGACAGTGTCCGGAATATTAATGGTGGTGGCACCGGCGGCAATGGCGCGTTCGACAATCCAGCATAAATCATCAATTGGTGTGCGGCCTGCATCTTCACAGGAAAACTCGATGTCGTCGGTATAGCGGCTGGCCAGTTTAATGGCGGCAACGGCCTGCTCACTGGCCTGCGCCAGCGTTTTACGCAGTTTGTATTGTAAGTGCAGCGGTGAAGTGGCAATAAAGGTATGAATACGGCGGCGCTCTGCGTCTTTTAATGCTTCGCCACAGGCTTCGATATCGGCGCTGACAGCGCGGGCCAGGCCGCAGATAATAGGGCCTTTTACCTCACGCGCGATACGCTGCACTGAGTCAAAATCGCCCGGGCTGGATACCGGAAACCCGACTTCCATCACATCGACATTCAGCCGCGCTATCGCATGAGCCAGCTGAATTTTTTGTTTCTGGCTTAAGCTGGCACGCAGTGCCTGCTCGCCGTCGCGTAAGGTGGTGTCGAAGATCCAGATTTTATTATCACCGCTCATTTTGTGTTTCCTGTTCCGTTGTTCGGTTTAGGTGGCAACTTTTGGCGGGGCGTAAAATGCAAAAAACCCCGGCCAGTGGCACGGGGTTTTAGCGTTATCGGTTCGTTACGTTTTTACCAATAAGCAGCACCCCGCGCGCCGGTGAGGAGCACGAGGAGGCTAATTGTAGAAACGCGACGGTTAAAATTCATTGATTGCTCTGTTTGGTTACTTGGTTAGCAAAACGCCAATAGTAATAGCATGGTTATTTTTTATCTGCAACAGTATAGATGGCTAAATGGCAAAAAACTTTTGCTGACTTCGCAAATGCTTCAGCCGGTTTACCCACACCCACACGCCGTAAATACATCCCTGTAGGCTCGTTTCCGCCCATCCAAGCTTCAACGGTGGGCTTAGGGTAAACCGGCTTACGTGTTCCAAATAGTTAGAAATGCGCTTTTACCAATAAGTTTACGTTTGACTCATCGGTGCGAAATGCCGGGCTGTCGGCTATGCCATATTTGTTGCGCCAGTACACATACTCTACGCCGACATAGAGTTTGCTTTTCATATTCAGCAGCGGATGCAGCGCCCATTTTAACTGCGAGGTCATATTCATACTGGCACTTTGATCTGCAGTGGCACTGCTCCAGTCCAGAAAGCCATCATACAAAAACTGCAGTTCGCCCAGGCTGAACGGGATGGCCCAGGTGGTGGTCAGCTGCCAGTTGTCGGCAACGCCGTCGTTATTACGCCGGTAGAAGTTAAGGTTAAAGTAATTAAACCCCGGCACGCTTAAGTCGGTCGCCACACCATAGAGAAAATTGGTTTGCAGCGATGACATCTCTACCGTGCTGGTAAACAGCACATCTTTAACGATGCCATATTTCAGTTCAGTATTACTTAGCTTACCCAGGCTAAGCCTTGGCGACCACTCGGCATAATTGCTGCGCCCGCCATTATCAGCGCGCAGGTGATCGAAGAAGAAAAAGCTATCTCCCCAGCTGGTACCTGCCGCATGCTCAAATGTCAGCACCTGTTTATCCGGCCCGTCTACCCGGTAGTTGCTACCATTTAAATACGTGACGCTGACATCCTGCCACAGCACTTCGGCCTGCAGTGGCAGGCTGCATCCGGCGCACAGGCTAGCTAAAATCAATGCTTTCATCTTTTACACCTTAAACTGGGTAACCAGTGCCCGTAGTTGCTCGGCGCGCTGCTGCAATAAACTGATCGCTTTAAGCTGCTGTTCGGCATTGTGGTGAATGCTGGCGGCACTGTCGGAAATTAAATGCGCCGACTCATTAATATGCTCGACCACTGTGCCCTGCTCTTCTGTTGCCGCAGCAACCTGATGGTTACCACTGCTTATCGCTTCAAACTTCTGCTTAATATTGATAAGGGCGGCAACAGAGTGCTCGGTGTTCTCTGCCACCTGTTGGCTGCTTACTGTACCTTCGCGAATCGCCGCAGTAGATTGCTGCGCCGTTTGTTGCAACTGGGCTATCTGATCACGTATTTCCAGTGTGGACTCCTGCGTGCGTTTGGCCAGATTACGCACTTCATCGGCGACAACCGCGAACCCCCGGCCCTGCTCACCGGCACGGGCCGCCTCAATAGCAGCATTCAGCGCCAGTAGGTTGGTTTGTTCAGAAATCGCGTTAATCACTTCCACTACCGAGTTAATTTGCGACGCCTGCTGAGCAAAATCGACAATGGTTTTTTCAATATCGCCCATTACACTATTGAGCTGCTGCATGGTACGTGACGTCAGGGCCATATTGTCGTTGGTTTTATGCGTGTCCTGCACCGCAGTTTCGGTGTCTTGCGCGGTGTGGTGCGCAATGCCGGATACCTCCGAGATCGTCTGGCCCATTTCGGTTATTGCGGTAGCAACCTGGTCCGTTTGCGCCCGTTGCAGTTCGGTCGAGTGAAAGGTGTCGTTTGCCAGTTGCGCTAACTGCTCGATACCGGTTTTCATCGCGGTTTCGGTTTGCTGAATTTCTGCCACCAGTTCACGGATTTTACCAATAATGGCATTAAAGCCTTTTGCCAGATGCCCCAGCTCGTTGTCATAGCTGTCATCAAGCCGCTTGGTTAAGTCACCGCCGTCGCCCGACATTTGCAGCAAATTTTCGCCAACCTGGCGGATAGAGTTACTCAGTGAATTGGCAAACACCACTGTCAGCGCAATAAACACGGCAGCCAATACGATACTGGCAATGACCGAGAACGAGATCACGCTGTTAATGGCGCTGCTGATTTCAGCTGAGGGTAACACTGCCACCAGTTTCAGCCCGGTATCACGGATATCCTGCACGCCGACATAAACCTGCTCGTCATATAATTGCACCTGTTGCAGGCTAAAACCGGTGTTGTGCTGCGTAATTTGTTGCGCCACGGCCTGGTACTGCGGTAGTTGCTGAATGTTTTTCCGCGCCAGCGTTAAGTCGCGGTGTACCACTATCATGCCATTGGCATCAACCAGAAACAGAAAGCCATTCTGCCCCAGCTTATAGCCCGACACCAGGCTGGCAATAGCCGACACATCATAACCCAGCCCGGCAACGCCAGCGCGCTTGCCATCAACAGTCACCGCCGCATTAACAAACAGCGTCAGCTTACCGCTGCGCTCATCTGCATCTATCGCCAGCTCTCGCTTTGCATTGCTGTTAAGAAAGGTAAAAAACCAGCTGTCGCGTGGTTCAGCTGCCGAAATGGTTTTAAATACCCCTGCTTCGGTGTAGTAGGTTTTACTGAAATCCGACACCCAGAATAAGGTTGAGGCACCGGCGTTCTGCTGCTGTTTTTTAAAATATGCCAGCACCTGTTCATGATTAGGCGCTGCCGTTTCGCCGGCTCGCATCCAATCGTGCAGCAAGCTGTTCGCTGCCAGATTTTCTGACAAGGTAATAGGGTACATCAGCTCAGACCGCACCTGCTCACTGATACGGCCTACAGCATTGGGCAGATATTCGCTTTCTGTCTGGCCATAATACAAACCGGAAAACTGATTAATATTAATCAGCGTGGCGACCAGCGTTAGCAGTGCCAGCGCCAGTGCGACAAAAGCGATGAATACGGTGCGCAGTTTAAACCTTTGCATATTGTCTCCGTGATATGCGTGCTGAGATACAAGCCAGAACAGTAAAGCGACGTTATTCAGTAAACACTTAAATACAGCGTGCAAAAATAAGCATAGCAGCGCAGTTCAATAAAGCTTTGAAATATAAGTAACAAAAATGGTGTGATTTTGGTTAACAGTGCTACCGAAAGCAGAAAATAGCTTGCATAAAGTTGCAGGGTTACTTAAGATGCGCGCCGTCTTACCAAGCGCGTTCGCGCCAACGACTCTGCCCGGGTGGTGAAATCGGTAGACACAAGGGATTTAAAATCCCTCGGGGGAAACCCCGTGCCGGTTCAAGTCCGGCCCCGGGCACCATTTTACCTGTCTGATTTATTTACATTAATGTCTGGCTATAACCTGATTCTGGCAATATCACGTGCTGGCGGGCTGCCAAACATGCGCGCATATTCGCGGCTGAATTGCGACGGGCTTTCGTAGCCAACCTTATATGCTGTGCTGGCCGCATCCAGATGCTGCGCAATCATCAAACTACGCGCTTCGACCAACCGCACTGACTTCTGAAACTGCAACGGGCTCATATTGGTTACCGCTTTAAAATGGGCATGAAAAGACGACACGCTCATTCCGGCCATCGCCGCCAGTTCCTCTATGGTAACGGTTTGATCGTAGTCACGGCGTAATTTCTGAATAGCAACCGAGATGCGCTGAGTTGGCGTGCCTTTTAATGAGATCTGTGCGATTTCTTTGCCGAAGTTGCTGCGTAGCATACGATAGTGCATCTCGCGGACCAGGCTTTCACCTAACACCGGAATATCATCAGGCGCTTGCATCAGGGCCAACAACCGCAGCAGGCTATCGCCCATTTGTGGGTCAACCTGGCCGATAAACAAACCACTTTCAGCTTTACGGTTTGCCACGGCCAAATGTTCCATCTGCAGCAGTAATTCTGACAGTAGCCTGACATCAATATTAATCTGGATAACATAATACGGCTGCGGCTCTGATGCCTCTACCACGGTACCAAGAATAGGTAAGTCGACCGAGGCCACCAGAAACTCCAGTTCGCCGTAACTTAGCATATCGGCGCCAAGCAATACGTTTTTGCGGCCCTGCACAATAATACACAGACAAGGCTCATACACTGCCGGCATCGTGATCTGGGTACGGCTAACCTTATAGCAAAATACGTTGGGGATGGCGGTGCTGTTTAAGCCTTCATTAACAGCCACCTGCTGCACCAGCTGCAACAATTGCTGTTTCAATAAACCTTCATTCATCTGGCTTACCACTCAAGTTGGATAATCAGGCAATCATAGCGTATCTTTGGGTATCCATAACAGTCCTTCATCCTTTTAACATAACAGGCATCGGGTTAGCCCGTATTAAAGCAGCAGTATTTCCTGTATCTACGAAGGAGTTTTGTTATGACCATGACTAAATCTAAAGTTGTTCTGATCACTGGCGCCAGCAGCGGTATTGGCGAGACCACTGCCGAAGTGCTGGCTAAAGCCGGGCACACTGTACTGGTGGCGGCACGACGCACCGACCGGCTTGAAACATTAACCCAGAGAATTAAGCAATCTGGTGGTAAAGCGAAAGCCTATACGCTTGATGTCACATCACGCGAAAACTTTAAGGCGGTAGTAGCGGCTGCCAGCGAAGAGTTCGGCCCGGTGGATGTTTTGGTGAACAACGCCGGCTTGATGCCGCTGTCACCGATGGCCGCGCTAAAAGCCGATGAGTGGGACCGGATGATAGACGTCAACATTAAAGGTGTTCTGAACGGCATTGAATCTGTGCTCAGCGTGATGGAGCAACGTGGCGGCCATATAATCAATACTGCCTCTATAGCTGCACACACTGTATTTCCGACCGCTGCAGTGTACTGCGGAACTAAGTTTGCCGTGCGTGCTATCTCCGATGGTCTGCGGATGGAAACAAAAAAAGTCAGGGTCACGACGATCTCCCCTGGCGTAGTTGAAAGCGAGTTGGCGCACACCACCACAGACAGCGCAACCAAAGCCTGGCTGGAAGATTTTCGTCAGGTAGCGCTGAAGCCTGACGCGATAGCAAATGCCATTGCCTACGCCATAGCGCAGCCGGATGATGTAAATGTCGATGAAATGATTATCCAGCCTACACAATCGGCCTATTAAGAGCGCCGTTTAAGCCAGATTAAAACCCCGGCTGCGTCATGCGCACCGGGGTTTTCTTCATGAGTTGCTGCAGCCGTTTTACAGCGCCAGCTCCAGTATATGCCTTGCTTTAGCTAAATCGATATCACCGTGTTCACCTAACGCCGTCATACCATTACGCTCCAGGTTAGCGATAAGTTTATCGATATCGGCTGCGCCCAGGTTGTAATCTGACAGCCGGGTTTTCACACCCATATGCTCGAAAAAGTCCTGCGTGGCTTTAATGGTTTTATCGATCACATCGTCGGCGTTGCCACTGTTTATGGCAAAAACGCGCTGGCCAAACTGTAGCAGCTTCTGTCGTTTTTGCTCACGCTGCGCATACATCAGCGCCGGTAACACTATTGCAAGTGTCTGCGCATGATCCAGGCCAAACAGTGCGGTAAGTTCATGGCCAATCATGTGGGTGGCCCAGTCCTGCGGTACGCCTTTGCCAATTAACCCGTTCAGTGCCATGGTAGCAGCCCACATCACATTGGCGCGTACATCATAGTCTTGCGGCGTAGCAAGCGCTTTTGGCCCTTCGCTAATCAGGGTTTGCAAAATACCTTCAGCAAAACGGTCCTGCAGTGGTGCGTTTACCGGATAGGTCAGGTACTGCTCAATCACATGCACAAATGCATCCACTACGCCGTTGCCGACCTGCTTTACAGGCAGCGAGTAAGTGTATACCGGGTCCAGTACCGCAAATACCGGTTGCACCAGGTCGGAACCAAAGGCGCGTTTTTGCGCGGTTGCTTTGTTGGTCACCACAGAGTTGCCATTGCTTTCAGAACCGGTAGCCGGCAACGTCAGTACTGCACCTATTGGCAGCGCCGAAGTAAAAGCAGCGCCTTTAGCCAGAATATCCCACGGTTCGCCATCAAAGTTTGCCGCTGCAGCAATAAACTTGGCACCATCAATCACGCTACCACCACCCACAGCCAGAATAAAATTCAGCTGTTTACTGCGCACCAGCTCTACTGCCTGCATCAGGGTTTCCAGTGTTGGGTTAGGTTCTACGCCGGAAAACTCTTCGTACTGGATGCCATTTAACAGCGTCAGCACATCATCGTACACGCCGTTACGTTTAATCGAACCGCCGCCGTACAACAGTAATACCCGGGCGTCTTGCGGTAAACGGCTTTTGGCCTCTTTAATCTGGCCTTTACCAAACAGAATTTCGGTTTGGTTTTTAAAGGTAAAGTTCAGCATAACAACTCCTATCGTATCGGTTCACAGCATTATTCGGTGGCAGTTGCCAGTTTATCTAACATCGCAGCAGCCAGGGCTTTATCGGAGAAAGGGTTTTGCCCGGTAATCAGTTCACGATCTACCACTACATTCGGTGTCCATGCTTCACTGTATTGCATATTGCCACCGGCCTGTTGCATGGCTTTACCGGGGTAATACTGCAACTTGTCACCCTTTAACGACGCTTCAAATACCGTTTCTTCTGCGTCAGAGAAAATGGTCATTTTGTAGCCTTGGTAAATCCAGTTGCTGGCCACAGGTGTTTTTTGCTGTACCAGTGCTTGCTGGTATTGCTGCGGATTCTGCTGGGCAGACAGCAGCGCTATCGGGCCATGGCAGATTGCCGCCGTTGGTTTCGCCTGCGCATTAAAATGTGTCAGTATAGTACCAACCTGCGGGTTATTGGCTAAATCAATCAGCGGCGCATGGCCACCGGGGATAAATACCGCTTCATACTGTGCCAGGCCACCGTCGATCACTTCCTGTAATGATAAAGTGTCGTCAATACCAGGAATGTCTGCTATCACCTGCTGAATACGCTGCATTTCTGCTTCGCTGCCACCAAAATATTGTGCTGTGACAGATTTCTCATCTACCACAGGCGCATTACCTTTGGGTGTGGCCAGTACCAGTTCATAGCCCGCCTGCATAAACGCATCCGCTGGTACACCAAATTCATTCAGGTAGTAACCGGTACTTAAGGTTTTACCGTCCTGCAGCTGCATTTGGCTTTCACTGGATAACAACACCAGGATCTGGCCCTTGCTGGTTTCTTCTGCCAGAGCCGTTTGGCTCAGGCTGCTTAATACTGCCACCGCTAAAAGTGTTTGCTTAAACATCCTATCCTCACTTGTCTGTTGTTAAGCTGCCCGTTGCAGCATCAGATGACACAAGCTTAGGCGGTTTCGCTTGCGATGAGAATTCAGCGCTTTTATGATCAACCATCATATTTCTGATGGCTTATTGCAATGTCATACTTTGTTCAGCTCCGCACTTTTGTCGAAGTTTACCGCTGCCGCACTATCACCAAAGCTGCTGCCAATTTGGGGCTATCCCAACCCGCTGCTACGGCCCATATTCAAAGTATTGAATCGCTGATAGGGGTGGAGCTGTTTGAGCGCAAGGCACGTGGTGTTGAGCCCACAGCGGCTGCGCACGATTTAGCACTGCAGGTGTCAACACATCTGGATGCGGTAGAACAAAAGCTGGCATCAGTGCGTAACCGCAGTAAAGCTGTATACGGCACATTAAACATCGCCGGGCCGGCAGAGTACATCAGCCATATTGCCGGGGCACAGTTTGCCAACTTGCTGCAGGCCGGCCAAGTGAATCTGGTGGTGTATATTGGCAACAAAGAGCGGATTTATCAGCTGCTGACCGAAGGCACTGCAGAGCTGGCTATTACTGCCTCAACACCCGATCCTGAAGCATTTGACTATCAGATTATTGATAGTGAACGCCTGATGCTGGTGGCAAACCGCTTTACCGGTACACAGCTGCAGCAGTTGCCTGTTAGCGCCGAGCAACTGGCGCTGTATCCGGTAGTCAGCTACGACAGCACGCTACCGCTTATCCGGCAATATTTTAATGCCGTGTTTAATCAAAGCTGCCAGTCACCGATCGCAGCTATTTGCCCCGACATCAGGGCGATTGCCGGTATCGTTAAAGCCGGTGTTGGCTACAGCGTATTGCCGGATTACCTGTGCCGCGATGGTATTAAAAGCGGCGAACTGATCCGCCTCGGCGCAGCTGGCCCGGAAAATGTGATATATCTGGTATGGCGCAAAGGGGCACTGAAGCACCCCAGAGTCAGTTACGCCAAAGATATTCTGATGGCCTTTGCCAACATTAATAAATATACGGCCGATGCCATCACCCAGTGACAACAGCGTTGGTCATTTGCGCTTCTTAATATTTAAGCCTGAGCTGTAACTGTTGTTCATTTGGACTGGCATTAGCGCGATATACAGCTATACCTAATAGCCAAACAAAATAACACTATGTTTATATCGCACGAACAGGGACGAGAAGATGTTGCAGTATTTAAGGCCACAAGGTAGCTATTGTATTGATTGCTGCAGTTATCGATCTCTTATTAAAGCAACCTTATTCCCCTTGTTGTTACTCACTTCACTGATTTCCAGTGCACAAGAACCAAATAGCTGGAAAATTGCTTCACTGGAGTGGCCGCCTTATGCCAGTGCAGAAATGGATAATGGCGGGACGGCAATCGCTGAACTGAGAAAGCTGCTGCAAGCCAGTGGTATTAAGCTGGAGGTCGATTATTTGCCATGGGAGCAAGCGCAACAACTTGCGGAAAGTGGCGATTATCTCGGTTATTTTCCAGCCTGGCCATCTGAAGTTAACGCCGGATTTGTTGCATCGCAACCTATTACGCACTCACAGTTGGCCGTGGTGGCGTTAGTAAACAACGACCTGGCACTGACAAATACTGCAAAAATGCTTGCTCAGTATGATATTGGTATTGTTAGTAGTTACAGATACCCACAAAGGGTGTCGCAGCTTATTACCGAATATGCCGCAAACATTAAAGCGGCAGCGACAGAATCCAGCTTGTTATCGTTGTTACAGACTGGCCAGGCTGACATTGCCATTGCCTCACCTGAGGTGATGTCATATCTGACACAAGCGCACAACCTGCCATCAATCAGGGTTATATCTCAGTTTGAAGATCAACCGCTGGTACTGGCATTAAAAAGCTCTGCAAATGCCGCTGCTTTACTTGCCATAATAAACAACAGCATAGCAGCTAAAGCCGCTTCGCCAGGCGCTTATATTAAACCCGACAAACTGCTGGCCACCCATCTGAATATGCATGGGATTGAACAGTTCAAAGATTTTATTCAGCAGGTGTACCTGGATCTTGGTATTACGCTTGAGTTTATGGAAACTCCGGTCAGCCGGGCATTCTTGCTACTAGACATGGGGCTGACAGATATCGATGTGCTGCGGATTGGCCGCAACGCCAACGATTATCCGAATGTTCTTACCATTCAGCCCCCGCTGGCAATTGGCGAGTTATTGCTGGTCTGCACCCAGACAGTTGTATGCGACCGCAGTGTACTGGAAAACGAAAAAGTCACTATTATCTCAAACAGGGGCAATTTGATGGCTTTGCAGCAATTCAACATAAAATCAAAAATTATCTATAACGAAAACTTAACCGACATTCTGGATATACTGAGAAAACGCGAAATACAGTATGCCTTGCAAGGCACACTGCTAGACACAGCAGATAAGCTGGCCGGAGAATTTCAGGTTGTCCGGCTGCGGGCATTTGAGTTAAATCACGTTATCAACCGTAAGCATGCACCACTGTCAGAAAAACTGCAGCAAGCTATAGAAACACGTTTGAAAGAATATAATCCCCAGCTCACAAACACGCAGTGAAGTTATCATGCGCAAACAGCTTTAATCAGACTGACCGGATGCAACCAATACAGCCCGGTACACTGAATAATAACGGCTTTATTGTTTACAACGTTTTTCATCTAATGCACCAGATGCCAGACTATTTGCCGCCCGGCCAGATAGATCACCTGTTTCCCGTCAAAATATGCGCTTTGCTCCAGCTTGATTTGTATCAGCTGATTCTGCCACTCCGGCACCACCTGCTTGATGTTGCCTTCAATCGCATAAGCGGTGTTGGCATAGACCGGCCAGTCTCCCTGTACGGCTGTCGGCCCCTGATTATCCCACATGCCTATGGTTGGCCCCGGAGCATGGCCGACAAAGCCCAGCGCATGGGTGTAGGTGCTGTGGTTAATCTTCGCTTTCGCCGCAGCTTTATGGGTCGCAGCCAGCACCTCGTTGCCACTGCGGCCAGCCCGGAATTCGTTGGTTAACAGATCCTGCCAGCGGTTGCCTGTGGCCAGTGCTTGTTTTAACCCTGCAGGCACATCAGACTCACCATTTTTCAATACATAGGCCATTTCCTGGGTATCAGTACAGAGTTTCAGATAACAAATTCCGACGTCGGTATGCAGCGCATCGCCACGCTGAATAATGCCACTGCTGCCGCAAAACGGGCTGTCGGCCTGACAACTTGTGCCTGCACGCTGTAAACTGACCGAGGGCGTAAACCATACCGGCAAGTCCAGCTGCTCAAAGCGCTCGCGGATATACCAAACCACATCGTCAGTGGTTGTTACCCCGGGCGTGATCACCTTATTGCTGAACGCTTCGGCGATTACGCCTCTGGCCAGCCCCACCACCTGCGGATATAACTGCAACTCACTGGCAGTGCGCTGCTCGAACCAGCGGATCACTAATTTCTCGGCGCTGACCAGCCGCGGCTGATACTCAGCTGGCAATACCTTAAGCAGCTGCTGATGCAAACCTGAAGTTAAGCCATCCGCTACCGGCCAGTGCTCAGATACGTTAATACCAATTTGCTTAGGCGAGCGCTTTACAATTTCCGCTGCCAGTGCCTGCCACTGCGCCGCTAAATCGCCACCAGACCAGGCAGACTCATAGGGCGCCCCAAGCGGATAACGGTTAACCGATAGCTTCTCCAGGCTGCCATCGGCTTTGCGGCTAAACAGCAACATAGTGGTGCGCCTGGCGGCAAACGTCGGCTGAGGTACCAGCGTAAAGTACACCGGATCTTCGGCGTACTCACGGTTAACCACCAGCCACATATCCAAGCCCGCTTCTGCCATTAACTGCGGCAGCAACTGCTCAAGCCGCTCAGTTAAAATCTGATTTTCCGGCGCGACCCGCTGGCGGGGTGTCAGCACCTGAAACTCGCTGGCAGAAAGAAGCTGACGCCCCTGAGCAAAACTATCGGTTTTGGCTAGCAGGTTGCTGGTCAAAAATGCACAGGCTATAGCCAGCAAGGTGGGGAAGGATTTCATTGCAGTTCCTTTAGCATTGTTGTTCTGATTATTGCTTTGTTTTAAGCCAGTTAAACCGCTTAAGCAAGCAAACAGAGGGTGAATATGACAGTAAAGCCACGAATAGCACTGAATTTGCGATACACTTAACGGCAGTGAACTGCCAAGGAGTTGTTATGCCGCGTTATTCTGCTGAATTTATCAAAGAGATGCCTAAATCCGACCTCCACTTGCATCTGGATGGCAGCTTGCGGCTCGAAAGCCTGATTGAAATGGCCAAACGTACCGGTACTAAACTGCCTGCCGATACCGTAGAAGGGCTTAAACAGCTGGTATTTAAAGATAAATACCACAATCTGGGCGAATATTTACACTGCTTTCAGTACACCTGTGCCGTACTGCGTGATATGGAGAACCTGGAGCGAGCTGCCTATGAGCTGGCCATT
>CEVB01020714.1_pt1 | contig 14774 bp, 11 predicted proteins | sample 531381 | NCBI WGS metagenome assembly CEVB01 (sample SAMEA2622763, study PRJEB7988) | marine metagenome | biome: marine biome (ENVO:00000447); feature: surface water layer (ENVO:00002042); material: "saline water (ENVO:00002010), including plankton (ENVO:xxxxxxxx)" | depth 5 m | reverse complement strand
AGTTAAAAGATGCAGATATTCTGTTGGTGCGCTCCGTAACCAATGTTGACGCTGCGCTTTTGGCTATGAATAGCCGGTTACGTTTTGTTGGTACTGCAACCATTGGTACTGACCATATCGATCAGCAGTACCTGGCACAGCGTAATATTCCCTTTGTCAGTGCTCCCGGCTGCAATGCGCAATCGGTCACTGAATATGTTCTCAGTAGTCTGTGGTGTTTGGCCGAAAAGTACCAATGGGATCTGACCGATAAAACTGTGGGTATTGTTGGCGTAGGTAATATCGGCTCACGTTTGGCTAAGGCGCTGCAAGCGATGAACATTCGTGTGTTGCTATGTGACCCGCCAAGAGCAGAACGCGAAAGCAGTTTTGTGCATACCAGCTTTGAACAGCTATGCAAGCAAGCTGATATTATAAGCTTTCATGCGCCCCTAACATCAGGCGGGCGCTGGCCAACAAGGCATATGCTAAACAAAGAAACATTGCTAAGTTTAAAGCCGGACTGCGCGCTGATTAATGCCGCTCGTGGTGCAATTTTAAATAACAATGCACTGCTGGCTGATGTTGCAGCAGCAAAATCACGTCGCCCCATAGTGCTTGATGTATGGGAAAATGAGCCTGATATTTTGACAGCTTTATTGCCTTATACCGACATAGCTACAGTGCATATTGCCGGACACAGTGTGGAAGGCAAAGCCAGGGGCACAGAAATGCTGTATCAGCAGTACTGTCAGTTACAGGGAATACCCGCTAACCAGCAGCTAAGTGAGTTGTTGCCGATACCAGCAATGGAAAAAGTTCAAATTAGTGCAAATTTTGGGCTTCCAGATGTCCAAAACCTGGCGAGACTGTTATATGATGTGCGTCGTGACGATGCGATCTTGCGTCAACATTTAGCTGAACAGGGGTTTGACAGGTTGCGCAAAAGCTATCCCGCGCGGCGCGAGTTTAGCTCGTTACAATTGTGTGGCAATAGCGTACCCGACTATTTGCTGCAATTAGGTTTTGGCCTAGCTCAATAATTAGAGGAACAGTCATGGCTTCGCAATATAATGTTGCCGTTTTAGGTGCAACAGGGTTGGTTGGACAACATTTAATTGAAATTCTGGAACAACGCGATTTTCCGGTCGCAGAATTGTTTCCGCTTGCCAGCAGCCGGTCGGCTGGTGGTACCGTGACGTTTAAGGGCAAGAAAATCAAAGTTATTGATGCCGAAACCTTTGACTGGTCTCAAGCGCAAATTGGATTATTCTCGGCCGGCGGCAGTGTGTCAGCAATATATGCACCCAAAGCAGCAGACGCGGGTTGTGTAGTGATAGATAACACATCACATTACCGCTACGAGCATGATATTCCATTGGTCGTGCCGGAAGTAAACGCACATGCCATTGCAGACTACCGTAACCGTAATATTATCGCTAACCCGAATTGCTCAACTATTCAGATGTTGGTCGCACTTAAACCCATTCATGACGCTGTTGGCATCAGCCGGATCAACGTGGCCACTTATCAGTCAGTCAGCGGTGCAGGTCAGGATGCCGTTGAAGCGCTGGCGCATGAAGCGGCACAACTGATGAATGGCCGGCCGATAGAAAGCGAGGGAAAGTTTGCCCGTCAGATAGCTTTTAATGTGATCCCGCAAATTGATGTGTTTCTGGATAACGGTTACACCAAGGAAGAGATGAAAATGCACTGGGAAACACAGAAAATCTTCGGTGACGACAGTATTGCTGTCAATGCCACTGCGGTAAGGGTGCCTGTGTTTTTTGGTCATGCTGAAGCTGTACATATAGAAACCCGTATGCCGATAAGTGTTGAACAGGTTAAAGCGTTGCTTGCTAATGCACCAGGTGTGGTATTGCTGGAAAACAATGCTGATTTCCCAACTCAGGTCTGTAGTGCGGCAGGTAAAGATGAGGTTTTTGTGGGCCGCATCCGGCAGGATTTATCGCATGAAAATGGTATAAACCTGTGGGTAGTTGCCGACAACATACGAAAAGGCGCCGCAACAAACAGTATTCAGATTGCTGAGCATCTTATCCGCGATTATTTGTAAAACAAGCAAGGCTCCCAAGTGGAGCCTTTTTTATGCTTTTCATTCCTGCTTAGACATTGTTATCAGCTTATCCGGTGTCAGAAAAACTAGTCATAATGGTATCAGTGCATTATATTTCCGTGCAGTGAACAGCCGTATAAAGTTGGAACATTGTTTGCAACATAATTAAAGCCGGTACCAGTTGCTGCCGACATCTTATACATATGCGCCTGAATTGGGGTAGGAAGCTTTTAATGCCAGTGTTATTTGTTCTCATTATTACCGTGCTCGTCAATTTTTCGTCATGTGCGCTGGCGCAGGAAAGAACTACAAAAATTCGTGGGCCGCGCAGCTCAGATGCACCGCCAGCACCATTAACGGTAGGCCCGCTTAGCCCCTCTGATACGCTGTGGCGCGTAGCCGAGCGCATTAAACCGGAAGGAAATATCAGCCTTTATCAGGTGATGTATGCGCTGTATCTGAAAAACCCGGATGCCTTTCTGGATAACAATCTGAATCATCTTCGCCCGGGGTCCGTGCTGGTATTACCCAGCTTGCAGGAAATTCAGCAAATTGATCTGAATACTGCACGGGATAAATCAGAACGTGATGATAAAGAGTGGGCCACACGGCAAAAAAATGCCGCCGCCAGACAAACGACAGCAGCACCGGAAAAAGCAGCGCCCTCAACTGACGATGCACAAAAGCTTCAGCAGGAATTGACCAGAATTGACCAGCAGCAACGTCTGGAGCTGGATAGTCTTCGTAGTCAGTTCGCTGACTCCATGCAGCAGGTAGAAGCAATTGTCGCTGAGAATCTGCAACTTAAAACCAGCTTGAGTAAAGTCGAGCAAGAGCTGGCGCTAATAAAATCTCAGTTGGGTGAAGACAGCGAACTGCAACAGCAAATATCCCAACTGCTTGCTCAGCAATCAGAGCTATTACAGGCAAAAGCAGAGCAGGAAGCTGCAGCAGCAGAAGGGGTAGATTGGCAGCAGTGGTTTAAAAATCCTATCGCCTGGGTTTTGGCAGCCTGTATTCCCGCCTTGCTGGTGCTATTTAGTATTTTGCTATGGGTGAAAAAACGTAGCCGTCAAACTGAAGAGGTTATTCATGCGGCTACGACAGAGCCGACGCCCGACCCATCTTATCAATCGCCTTTGCCACCACTGGACGATAACAACGACCTGGATGAGAGCCTGTTTGAGATTGACGATGCATTGTTGGAGGACGCTTTTAGTGCAGGCCCGGACTCAGTAGAACCAGATCTGAGTGACGAGCTGCAGGCATTCGATGACGCCTTATCTTTTGAAGATGATAGCCTGCTGCCATCTGACGAACGCCCAGCCAAAGAGGCGGCCCCCGAGCCTGAGGACGCATTTGACCCGGACAACATTTTGTCTGATACCGACTTATCTGCGCTGCTGGCGGCTGAAGACGATGATGATGTTGTAATAGAGCTTGCCGATGAAGAAGACAGCATCGGGTTGGAAGTCGAAGCAGAACAGCAAGCTACTTTGCAAGATACAACAGCCGATGCTGATCCGTTTGACGATCCGGTGCTGCCGGATGAATTTGACGTTGATGAACTGATTGAAGAAATTGATTTAGACGAGCCTGATGAACCAGCCGTAGCTCGAGAGCAGACTCAGGAGCAACAATTGAGTCAGGCCCTGTCAGACATAGCCTTGGCAGAGAAGTCGTCAGAAGCTGACGTTAGTGAAGCTGCTGAAGTAGACGTTACAGACAGCAGTGCTACTGATGTGACCGAAATAGAAAGTTTCGACAGTTCTGAGCTGGAGGAATTTGCGGAAAGTCTGGTAGCTGAAAGTGATGATTTGGCATCAACAGCTGATACAGATGAGTTTGATAATAGTGAGGAAGCACTGTTAAGTGCAGAACTGGCAGAGCTGCTTGATCAGGTTCACGACGCTTTGCCTGACAGCCATCAGCAGGCTCCTGCTGAGGTCACCCAAGATAGCAATTTGGACTTTGATGGCGGTAACGGGGATGTTAGTAGTCAGGACGAACTGCTGGATGTCACCGAGTCGGAAGAGCAGGACACTGTGCTGACATCTTTGGATCTGACCACCTCAGATGATGCTTCAGTAACTCAACCTACAGATGCTGCATTGTCTGTTGAAAACCCGAGTAAAATATTAGATCAGTATCCTCAGCTTGAGCTTGAGGCGGATGATACACAGGACGAAGAATCTGAGCTGTCTCTGCCTGATGATTTAGCGCCTGAGCTTTTATTGATGGATCAGGATGAGCTGACGGAAGAAGATTTATTATCTGTAGCAGGTGATACGCCCGCCGAGACTGAGCCCGAACTGGATCCGATACCGGATACGCAGTTTGATTCGCTGATGACTGAATTAGAAGCCATGGCGGATAATCTGGACGACGCAGAGCCAGCAGAAAACCAATCCAGCGATGCTGTAATCTCAAATGCAGAACATGATGACAGCTTTGATTTTGGCGACGAGGACTTTGTTGAAATAGACAGTTTGCTTGCTAATGCAGAACGGCAGGAGCAGGATCCTGACCGCTTTACTCAATTAAATGTAGACGTAGGTTTAGAAGATTACGCAGATATCATTGGCGAGCATGAAAGACGGGACGTAGATAGCGAAGATAATGGTTATTCAGCGAAACTTGATTTGGTAAGGGCCTATATCGAGATAGATGACCGCGAAAGCGCGGACTTACTGCTTGATGACATTCTGGCGTCGGATGCGCCGGATAACGTCAAAGCGGAGGCCCAAAGTCTTAGAGAGTAAGATTGCAGCAAGCGCTGTAATAACAGCAGGCTTGCGTTATAATCGCCGCCGTTTTATCAAGAGGGGACGGCATGCGCATTGCACTGGGTATCGAATATGATGGTTCAGCATTTTATGGTTGGCAGCGCCAGCGTGAAGTAAACAGCGTTCAGCAGGAACTGGAAACAGCGTTGTCAAAAGTCGCCAACCAGCCGGTGGAGCTGTTTTGTGCCGGGCGTACCGATGCCGGTGTGCACGCAACAGGGCAGGTAGTGCATTTTGATACGACAGCGGTGCGTGATAATAAAGCTTGGGTAATGGGTACGAATGCTCAGCTACCCGACGCAGTAGCCGTGCGCTGGGCGACCCCCGTAGCTGATGATTTTCATGCCCGCTTTAGCGCAACAGCAAGGCGCTACCGCTACATCATATACAACCACAGGTACCGGCCTGCTATTTTGCGCACCGGGCTTAGTCACTATCACCAGACGCTTGATATTGAGTTGATGCAGCAAGCTGCGCCATATTTACTTGGTGAGCAGGACTTTAGCTCATTTCGTGCAATACAATGCCAGTCGCACAGCCCGTTTCGTAATGTGCATCATTTAACGATAGCGCGCAGTGGTGATTACATTGTACTGGATATTAAAGCCAATGCATTTTTACATCATATGGTACGGAACATTACCGGTAGCCTGCTGGAAGTCGGTATGAAAAACCGGCCGCCTGAGTGGATAGCTGAGTTACTGGCGGCGAAAAATCGTAATTTAGCTGCGGCAACCGCTAAGCCAGGCGGTCTTTATCTGGTGGATGTGGATTATCCGGACCAATTTGGCATACCTAAAACGGAACCTGGTCCGCTGTTTTTACCACGCTAACTGTCACTACTAAGACCAGTTCTCTATATTCGATATATGGGGTTTTATGCTTTAATAGCGCCGGTTTACTGAATTTTGGCGTTGTTTAACGTTTTTTCAACATGGCCACAGGCGGTGTTGCCAGCAATAGGACATATATATGAGTTGGTTAGAAAAGATCCTGCCCAGAACATCCTCTTCTTCCGCGCGTCGAAATATCCCGGAAGGTGTCTGGACAAAATGTACCTCGTGCGAGGCGGTTTTATATAAAGCCGATTTAGACAGAAATCTGGGCGTTTGCCCTAAGTGCGACCATCATATGCGGGTATCGGCCCGTGCCCGGCTGACCAGCTTCTTAGACAGTGGTGCGGTAAAAGAGCTGGCCGCGGAGCTTGAACCACAAGATCTGCTTAAGTTTAAAGACAGCAAACGTTATAAAGACCGTATCGCTGCAGCTCAAAAAGATACCAATGAGAAAGATGCCATGGTCGTGATGCATGGCACCTTAAAAGGTATGCCGATTGTCGCTGCAGCATTTGAATTTGAATTCATGGGGGGCTCGATGGCATCGGTAGTCGGTGCTAAGTTTGTCGCGGGTGTGGAACATGCTTTGCAGCATAAAGTTCCTTTTGTCTGTTTCTCTGCCAGTGGTGGTGCGAGGATGCAGGAAGCATTGTTTTCACTGATGCAGATGGCAAAAACCAGCGCTGCGCTGGCAAAGATGAGTGAACAGGGACTGCCTTACATATCCGTGTTGACGGATCCGACAATGGGTGGGGTATCTGCCAGTCTGGCTATGCTCGGCGATATCAATATTGGTGAGCCTAAAGCTCTGATTGGATTTGCCGGCCCACGGGTAATCGAGCAAACTGTGCGCGAGAAGTTACCGGAAGGTTTCCAGCGCAGTGAATTCCTGCTTGAACATGGTGCTATCGACATGATTGTTGACCGGCGCAAAATGCGCGATACAATTGCGCGATTAGTTGCTAAGTTTATGCAGTTGCCTGCTCCGGTGTCGGAGCACGACGCCGCTTAAGGGATCCATGTCTGTAGCTACACCAGCCAGCCAATCGTGCCAGACTCTGGACGATTGGCTTTGTTATATAGAGCAAAGCCATCCTGTACATCAAATTGAACTGGGTTTAGAACGTATCCAGAGCGTTGCCAGTCGCGCAGGTTTACAAAGCTTGCCGGGTAAAAGTATTTTGATCGGTGGCACCAATGGCAAAGGCACTACTGCGCGGGCTTTGGAACAGCTGTTACTGGCGCAGGGGTACAGTGTTGGAGTGTACAGCTCACCGCACTTGTTACATTTTAACGAGCGTTTGCGTGTCAATAATGCTGACTTGTCAGACACCGACTGGGTAGAGGCTTTTGCTTTTGTTGAACGGTTACGCGGTGACATCGCGCTGACCTATTTTGAGTTCACGACTCTGGTCGCATTTAGGATTTTGCAACTTAAGCAGCCGGATTTTTGCCTGATTGAGGTTGGGCTGGGGGGGCGCTTAGATGCAACTAATATTATCAGCCCTGATATCAGTGTTATTACAACCGTCGATTTAGATCATCAGGACTGGCTCGGTAACGACAGAGAAAGTATTGGCTTTGAGAAGGCCGGTATTTTCAGACACGGCCAACCGGTTGTAATAGGCGACCTGAGCCCGCCGGTTTCTGTGCTAAAACATGCTGCCTTGCTGGCATGTCACGTCAGACAGGTAAAAGAACACTACCACTATAGCGAAGCTGCCAATAGCTGGCACTGGTATAGCGATACTGCGTCGTACCGCGAGTTACCTTTACCTGCGATGCCGGTTCAGAACGCTGCATGTGCACTGGCTGTATTGGAGTGCCTTAATTTGCTGCCGGAGCCATCGGATTTATCATCAGTGCTGGCAGGACTAACCCTACCCGGGCGTATGCAATGGCTACAACAACAGCCTGCAATTATCGTGGATGTGGCACATAATCCGCAGTCTGCTGGCTATCTAGCAGAGCAGCTGCGCAAACTAAAACCACAGTACCGGCAGATCTGGGCATTGTGTGGTATGTTAAAAGATAAGGATATTCAACAAACTCTGTTACCCTTGACGTCCTTGTTTAATCAATGGCATCTTGTAAGCCTAGGCGGGGCAAGAGGCGCATCGGCTCAGCAGCTGGCGGATTCGCTTGCTGGTGTTCCGACAGACGTTCAACTGTATAGTGACGTACAGCAAGCCTATCGTGATATTCGTGCTAATTTACAGCCGGACGAGTTATTAGTTGTGTTTGGTTCTTTTTTCACCGTGTCTGCCGTGTTGGCTGACCATCTGGAGGCAAAGTGACACCCGCATTTAAACATCGGTTACTTGGAACTGCGATACTGGTTATGGCTGGTATTATTTTCCTGCCGGATTTGCTGGATGGCGAGAAGCAGGTGGTAAAAGATGATTTTAAGGTGATCCCCAACCGACCTGAATTTCAGGGTGTTCAGCAACAGCAAGTGTTGGAACCTGAGGTATTCACCCAGGCTGAAGCAGAACTAGCTGCTGAACCTGTGGACGAACAACCATTAGATGCCGGGGACAATGGCGCGACAGAGACGTTGCCTGCTCAGCAGTATGCTCAGGTAACTGCGCCTACTACAGAGAAAAAGGTGCAGCCGCAAACTAACCCTGCACTGGCTCAATCGGGCTGGGTGGTGCGGGTCGGCTCATTTAGTAAAGAGCAAAACGCCAATGCGCTGGTAGCAAAACTGCGCCAGGCCGGTTTTGTGACCTTTACCCGTAATATTACCAGTTCTGAAGGTATCCGGTTGACCAGCGTGCTGGTGGGGCCTGAGCTGCGTAAGGAAAAGCTGGAACAGCAACTGCCTAAGCTGCAGCAGTTAACCGGTATCGAGCGTCTCTCAGTGATGAGTTACCAGCCAACAGAAAATAGATAGCCAATCGGGCGCTCAGTTTGATAGAATGCGCGCCGTCATCAAGCAACCTTTGGTAGCAAATGGTCTGGGTTGATTTTGCCATTCTGGCAATCATAGCGTTATCAGCTGTTATCAGCCTGGTGCGTGGTTTTGTTAAAGAGGCGATATCGCTGGCGGTCTGGATCCTGGCATTTTTTATCGCCAGCCAATATTACCCGCATCTGGCAGGTTTATTTACTTCTATGCAGGATGAAACCCTGCGCAACGCATCCGCTATCGCGATTTTGTTTATCTGTAGCCTGGTTCTGGGCGCTCTGATTAATTTTGTTGTTGGTAAGCTGGTGCAATCTACCGGCTTGTCTGGTACTGACCGCTTGTTAGGGCTGGTGTTCGGCGCGTTGCGCGGTGTGCTGGTTGTTAGCGCTATTCTGTTCTTTATGGATGCTTTTACGCCGGCTGCATCAGCAGACTGGTGGCAAAGCTCTGTGTTGGTCCCTGAATTTGGTTTTATCATTGAATGGTTCTTCGAGTACTTGCAGAACCATTCCAGTTTTATGCAAAAGCCTTAACGCTGGCGAGGAAAAATCCATGTGTGGTATTGTTGGTATTGTTGGGAAATATCCGGTTAATCAAGCACTTTATGATGGTTTAACAGTGCTACAGCATCGCGGTCAGGATGCTGCCGGTATTGTTACCGTTGATAACAACACCCTGCGTCTACGTAAAGCTAACGGACTGGTAAAAGACGTATTTGAAGCGCGTCATATGCAGCGTCTGGCAGGTAATATTGGTATTGGTCACGTGCGTTATCCTACGGCGGGATCGTCCAGCACGGCTGAAGCTCAACCTTTTTATGTTAACAGCCCTTTTGGTATTGCACTGGCACACAATGGCAACCTGACAAACTCGCATGTGTTAAAGGAAGATATTTTTCGCGTGGCCAGGCGTCATGTGAACACGACATCTGATTCAGAAGTATTGCTAAACGTGCTGGCGCATGAGCTGCATAACAGCGGTGTTATGGAGCTGCAGGCGGAACATATTTTCCGTGCCGTTGCGAATGTTCATCGTAAAGTAAAAGGTGGCTATGCGGTTGTAGCCCTGATAATAGGCCATGGTTTACTGGCATTTCGTGACCCTAATGGTATCCGTCCGTTGGTGATGGGCAAGCGTGAGACAGAGCTTGGCACCGAGTATATGGTGGCGTCGGAAAGCGTAGCGCTGGATACGGACGGCTTTACCGTACTGCGTGATGTGTCGCCGGGAGAGGCAGTATACATTACCGAGCAGGGTGAGTTACACAGCTTTCAGTGTGCGGAAAATCCAAGCTATACGCCCTGTATTTTTGAATATGTGTATTTTGCCCGCCCGGATTCTACTATTGATAATATTTCGGTCTACGCTTCGCGCGTAGCGATGGGCACTATGCTTGGTCAAAAGATTAAACGCGAATGGGCGCATCTGGATATCGATGTGGTGATCCCTATTCCTGAAACCAGCAATGATGCGGCACTGCAAATCGCAACTGAGCTTGGTCTGCCTTATCGGCAAGGCTATGTGAAGAACCGTTACATTGGCCGTACCTTCATTATGCCGGGGCAGGAAGCGCGCAAAAAATCTGTAAAGCGTAAACTGAACGCCATTAAGCAAGAGTTTAAAGATAAGAATGTACTACTGGTCGATGACTCTATTGTGCGCGGTACAACGTCTAAGCAGATCATCGACATGGCACGTGAAGCCGGGGCGAAAAAAGTATACTTTGCCTCAGCAGCGCCTGAGATACGGTTCCCCAATGTTTACGGCATCGATATGCCATCCGCAAACGAGCTAATCGCTCACGGCCATGATGTTGAAAGCATTTGTGACATTATCGGCGCCGATGGCTTAATTTTTCAGTCATTACCGGATCTGATTGAAGCTGTTCGGCTGGCGAACCCAGAGATAAAACGCTTTGAAACATCCGTGTTTGATGGTAACTACGTGACCAACGATATCGACCAGGATTACCTGAACCTGCTTGATCAGATGCGTAGCGATGATGCCAAAGCCAAACTTGGTGCCGCGATGGCTACCAACCTGGAAACTTATAACGAAGGTTAATAAATGCGAAAAGGGAGCTAAGGCTCCCTTTTTACTATCACAGTTTTTAATGAGTGAACATTGGGCCGAAACCTGAGCTCCATAAAATCGCGGTTGCAGTCAGAATGCACACCAGCAGCACCAAGCCACAAGTGACAACAGAGCTAGCATAAATAAAGCCACGTTCTTCCGGTATATGCATCAGAATGGGTACGCCGACATAGAGTAAATACACAGAGTACGCCAGGCCTACTAGCCCAACCGTCATAACCACCCACAACTCTGGATACAAACCAGCAAAACCCACCATAAACAGAGGTGTAGAGGTATAAGCCGCCAGCTCCAGTGTTTGTGTGTAGGTTGGTTCTGCACCGAATGTATGTGCCATCCAGTGGGCCAGTAATGCCAGAGCGAACACGCCACCAATTAACGCAACATACATAGCGGCAGACATCATTACAGCACTGTCGTGTGTTAATAAAATGCGCTCACCAGCACCTATACTCCAGCCCAGATAGACCGCAGAATAGTAAGCGCAGACTGACGGTATCAGTGCTACCAGTAGTATGTGAATTAAGCTATAACGAAAACTTTCATGTCTTGCATCTATCGTATGCCATTCTTCTTTCGGATGGGCATACAGTCCCCATAAGTGATTCAATATCATAATTATTATCCTTGTCACTACGTCTGAACTACCCGGCTACTTTATGTCACCGTTGTATCAGTTATGACCAATAGAATGAGCTTCGTCAAGCTGTTGTTGAAAATTTGACCATGACAAGGTGCGTTGGTTGTTACTTGGTGGCGGCGACCCTATCCGCTATAATGCGCGGCATCTTTTTTTGCGGACTAGCAGATGTTAAGTACAGAGATCCAACGGCTAATTGAGCCGGTGCAGCAGTTTTTGCACTGCGTCACCCCAGACAGTTGGCTGGAACAGGCAGTAAAACCTGAGAACTTGTCAGTGCTTTTGCATGATCATCTGATTTGTGAGCTCAAAGCAGCGCAGTCTGCTATGTATCTTATTCGCCGCTACGCAGTAGATGAGCAAAGTAGCGAAGCGTTACTGCAGTGGCTGAAACCCTACGAAGACTTCACTTATCGTCAGCAAGGTGACTGGCGCGAGCTGGCTGCCCTGAGCTTAAAAAAGTCGATGTTGCCTAAAGCCAGCTCTCAGTATGCGCAGGATTTGATTGATAAAATGGTGCTACTGATTAAAGAAGAGTTGCATCACTTTTACCAGGTACTGGAAATTATGCAACAACATGGCATTGAGTATCAGAAGATCACCTCCAGTCGTTATGCTAAAGGTATGCTTCGGCATGTCCGTACTTTCGAACCGGCTGCGATGATAGATAAGCTGATCTGTGGTGCTTATATTGAGGCGCGCTCCTGTGAACGTTTTGCTTGTCTGGCGCCACTGCTGCCCGCGACCATTGCCGATTTTTATATTTCGTTGCTACGCTCTGAAGCCCGGCATTATCAGGACTATCTGGCTCTGGCACAACAGATTGCAGGTGATGATATCAGTGAACGTATTCGCTTCTTTGGTACCGTAGAGGCGGAGCTTATTCTCACAGCGGATACCGATTTCAAGTTTCATAGCGGTGCCCCTGTTAGAAATGATACTTTTGCATTACTGAGTACTACAGGATAATACAGTATTCGGCGACAATAACTTTATTACGGCCGCTATGTTTAGCCTGGTACAGAGCCGCATCTGCGTCAGCATAAAGTTGTTCGAAACTGGTCTTGTCTCTGGCCAGCGCTATGCCAATTGATAGCGTGATATTTAGCTCCCTTCCATCGATAAAGAATGCTTCGTGTGCAATTAATTGCCTTAACCGTTCAGCTACTTCTTCTGCTGTTTCCCTGTTAGTTTGAGATAGAAAGACGCCAAATTCTTCTCCGCCAATACGGCCGAAAATGTCATATTCGCGCAGCGTACGTTTCACCAGCGCAGCAAGCTGACGCAACACAGCATCGCCGGCCTGATGACCATAGGTATCATTGATCGTTTTAAAGTGGTCGATATCCAGCAGAAAAAACGCCATCGCACACAGTTGCCGGCTACAACGGGTTATTTCGGATTGCACTGACGCGACAAAGCTGCGGCGATTAGCGATTTGAGTCAGTTCATCTGTCAGTGCTAAATCTGTCAGGCGGCGGGCATGTTCATTTAAGTGCTGCTCCATTATTTTTTGTTTGGTGATGTCTTTGGTTTGTAACAGCATTTCACCGTCAGGCATCGTTTGCTCAGAGAATAAAAACCAGCGGCCATCAACTAAATCCACTTCAAATAATCTGAAATCACGTGACCGACGCAGCTGTTGCACACGGTTTAGCCAGGCGTCGATGTTATCTGCATCAATCCGCGGGCCCTTACTGGTATGAAAAGCGTTACGCATAATGTCGCTGAAGTATTGGCCGATTAGTTTAGACTCTTCTACGAAAAAAACGTCCATAAATGCTCGGTTAGCACACAATAGTCTGTCATCAGCGGTGAGAATGGCATAGCCATCACGACTAACATCAGCAAATGCGGCTAATTTTTCTGCATAGTATTTAAATGAGTTTTTCATACAACAAAATCTGACAGATAACAGTGCTATAGTGCTAAGCATAGTGGAGTTCTGCTGGGTTTTTTGGAAAAAATTGCAGGAGTTTCAATGCTACAGCAACAAAGCAGTTGGCGCTGGTTAGCGATATTAGTGATAGCGTTGGTGTGTCAGGCGTGCAGCCAGGGGAAATACATATACTGGCGGCAGGCAGCACCTGCACAAACGGAAGCCATCAATGGGTTTCTCGCATATCAGTATATTGCTTTGGAGCGGGTAGCTGACAGTGCTATTGCAGATTACTGCCTGCAACTGACGTCACAGCAGACTTCCGGCTATCAGCTATTTTTGTTGCAGATAAGCTGCGCTGAGCGCTGGTTGGCACAAGAGCTGACGTCCGAGCAGCAGCAACAGGCTATTGCCTACTATAACCGGGCATTGATGCCCTTAGCTCGGGCGGCAGTAGCTAAAACAGATACCCGTGCGTTGAACCTGGTGTTAAAACTGCAGCTGGACGCTGATGAACATGGCTTAGCTTTTGAGCAGCTGTTTATCAGCGCAGATCTTAATGCTTATGACCCATTCATTCAGCGCCAGCAAGGTAATGGTGTCGGTATCAGTGTTGTTGGACAGCGCGCGAACAGCAAAACCGAGCTGGATCGTTACTATCCACCAGAGGGCATTTTCCGGCCACTAACGTTACTTCCGGTGGCGTTAGACTTCTCTGATCCGGTATTACCGGTTCTGACACTGCGTGCAGTGCTGCCAGAAGTAAACGACGGTTCACGCACTGGCTGGACATTTGGCAGCAATCACTACGCTTTGAATTACGACCCGGCCGCTGCGTATTTATGTCTTGTTGAAGTGGCAGTTGTCGACACGTTGGAACAGTCTGGGCTATTTAACGCAGACAAAGTCGAAGATAAACTTGGTATTTATGCTATTGAGCCGTTGCAGCGGGATAAGATACCTATATTGATGATCCACGGCCTGAACTCAAGCCCGCTGATCTGGCGGCGGTTAAGCTGGGCTATTTTGTCCAATCCAAAACTGGCTGCCCGTTATCAGGTGTGGCACGCCTTTTATCCGTCAGGCCCGCCGCCATTTTTTAATGCCATGCGGTTAAGGCAGCGCACTGATGAGTTGTTAAAACACATTTCACCTGATATGCGGGCGCTGGCAGCAAATAATATGGTGCTGATAGGACACAGTATGGGCGGTATTATCAGTAAAACCTATGTACAAAGCAGCGGCAGCGAGCTTTGGGATCGGACTTTTTATAAAACGCCATCAGAGTTACCGTTAGACGATGCAACACGCCAGACTTTGCAGGATATTTTTATTTTTAATGCCAAACCTTATGTAAAAACAGCGATATTTATTGATACGCCGCATCGGGGGGCTGATACCGCTGATAGTTGGGTTGGCCGGTTGGCGTCAGCGCTGATTACATTGCCAACAGCCATTAAAAAAGTGTTTGGTCATATGTGGCTGGCATTCACCAGAGAAGATATTAAACCAGCTATGCGAAGCTATATGCGCGGTAGCGGCCCTAACAGTGTAGATGTACTGTCGCCACGG
>CEVB01014988.1_pt1 | contig 14787 bp, 12 predicted proteins | sample 531381 | NCBI WGS metagenome assembly CEVB01 (sample SAMEA2622763, study PRJEB7988) | marine metagenome | biome: marine biome (ENVO:00000447); feature: surface water layer (ENVO:00002042); material: "saline water (ENVO:00002010), including plankton (ENVO:xxxxxxxx)" | depth 5 m | reverse complement strand
AAGGCTTTTATAAAAAGTGGATGCACAGCGCTAATCATTCGCTGGGCGCTTTTTGCTCTGGCGGCACCATCGCTAATATTACTGCGCTGTGGATAGCGCGTAACCGCCTGTTGAAAGCCGATGGCGACTTTAAAGGTATTGCCCGTGAAGGCTTGTTTAAAGCCATGAAACATTACGGTTATGATGGCTTGGCGATTTTAGTGTCAGAGCGCGGCCATTATTCGCTGGGTAAAGCGGCAGATGTGCTCGGTATTGGCCGTGAGTCGCTGATCGCGGTAAAGACTGACGCTAATAACAAAATTGACACTGTGTTGCTGGCAGAAAAAATGGCTGAACTGAAAGCGGCGAATATCCGCGTGCTGGCCATTGTTGGTGTGGCGGGTACTACCGAAACCGGTAATGTTGACCCTTTACATCAACTGGCCGATTTAGCTGAACAGTATCAGTGTCATTTCCACGTTGATGCTGCATGGGGCGGTGCGACCTTATTGTCGGACAAATACCGTCACCTGCTAAGTGGTATAGAGCGTGCCGACTCCGTTACTATCGATGCTCACAAACAAATGTATGTGCCTATGGGTGCGGGGATGGTGGTATTTAAACACCCATCAGCAGCGCATGTAATTGAACACCACGCAGAATATATTCTGCGTAAAGGTTCAAAAGATTTAGGCAGCCAGACGATGGAGGGCTCGCGCCCGGGCATGGCAATGCTGGTGCACGCCTGTTTACAGGTTATCGGCCGTGACGGCTATGAAATACTGATTAACCGCAGCCTGGAAAAAGCCCGCTATTTTGCCACACTAATCGCCCACAATATCGATTTTGAGCTGATCACTGAACCAGAGCTGTGTTTGCTGACATACCGCTACGTGCCAGCTCAGGTGCAAAAAGCGATGGCGGGGGCTGATGCTGAGCAACTGCAGCGTTTTAACGAATTGCTAAATGGACTGACCAAGTTTATCCAGAAACGCCAGCGCGAAGAAGGTAAATCTTTTGTCTCCCGTACCCGCCTGACACCTGCTCGCTACAACCGTCAGGAAACAATAGTATTCAGGGTGGTACTTGCTAACCCGCTGACAACAGAGCAAATTCTGCACGATGTATTGGTTGAGCAAGACCAGATAGCGCAACTGGACAAAGAGTTTTACCCCAAGTTGCTGCAACTGGCTAAAGAGCTGGCCGCGTAAAATTATGATAAGTAGGGCACGGCTGGTTACTTTTACTTTTACTGTTGTGTTCTGTGTGCTGTTTTCAGGCTGGTTTTGGCATAACAATACCCCGCCTGTCAGTTCAATTGATGCTGACATAGGCAAAGATACTGCTGACCTCACTCTTGATGTTGCCGATGACGTTGCTGAACACGGCGAGGCCCCGGTTACGCCGGCAAATGACGAACCAGCTCTGGCAAACGACATATCTTCTGACTCTGCGCAACAGTCTGTGCAAGTGGAATGCGACGACATTCAACAGCAGATAAACACGCACCCGGCAGCAGAAGAGTTTCGGCAGTTTAACCAGAGTTTATCGTCCGAGTTAATTGACAGTTACTACGAGCAGCTGAATATGGATGAGCTTTTGGCAGAAGCTCAGACCGCGAATGTATCGGCAATGCGGATGTTGTCCAGAAAATATCTTTGGTATGCTCAATTTCAGAGTTATAGCGAAACTGATAAGAGCCTGTTTGATGAAAGACTTAAAGACAGATCGGCACTGGCCCAGTCGCGTTACTGGAACGAGCAGGCCGGGTTACATGGTTACGTCGGTGCTTTTTTTGGCTTTGCTTTCAGCTATAACATTGAAATTATTGAATTAAAGCAGCAGCTAAATGAATCACCCGAGCTTGCAAACGAGCTGGCTGTACAGATAAGGGATTTGGAATATCAGTTGGCGGCTTATATGCAGTTAGCTTTTGATGTGATGCCGCAGTTAACCGATACGTTGTTTCCGCTGGAAAGGCAAATAAAGCAGTTACAGGCCGGAGGCGCCAGCGGTCTGCCATTTGAGCCGCAGGAATATGAGCAGATATACCGGGATCTTTATGCGCAGTGGCAGTATAAACGCGCACAGCTTGGCTTACCTCCTCAGTTTGAATTTTCATTGACCCCGGGTGTCAGGCAATTAATGGCGTTGGAAAAACAGTTGTACAGCTGCCAGCGTTAGTTTGTTCTGAGCTAACTAACAGGCTATTATCCAACCACACTGTTACAACAGCGGACTGTTTTTATGCGTAATTTATTGTTTACCCTGCCTTTACTGTTGGTGCTAGCCGGCTGTCAAAGTGCTTACTATTCGGCAATGGAGAAAGTTGGCGTACATAAACGTGACATTCTGGTTGACCGGGTAGAAGAAGCCCAGCAATCGCAACAGGATGCCCAGCAGCAGTTTAAATCGGCACTGGAACAATTCAGCAGCCTGATCAAGTTTGACGGCGGTGATTTACAGCGTATGTACGAAGCGACTGATAGCGAATATCAGGCTTGCAGCAAAGCCGCAGAAGATGTGAGTGCCCGCATTGACAGCATTGAGGCAGTGGCTGATGCGCTGTTTGATGAGTGGCAGGACGAGTTGGAGCAATACAGTAATGCTAAGTTAAAGCAAGACAGCGCCAAAAAGCTTGCCGAAACCAAACGGCAATATGCCAGTTTGCTGAAAACGATGCGCCGGGCAGAGCAGACTATGCAACCTGTGTTGTCATCACTTAAAGACAATGCCTTGTACTTAAAGCATAACCTGAACGCCAAAGCGATAGGGGCGTTAAAAGGGGAATTTAATTCGGTGCAGAAAGACATCAACCTTCTGATCGCTGAAATGAATAAAGCTATTGCGCAGTCGGAGCAGTTTGTTGCCACGTTAAAGCAATAGCCCAGCTAATCGTAGTACCGACAGAACAACATATTAGAAATGCTAACGGAGGTAAGCTTATGTCAGGTCAGGGTTCAGGTGGCAATGTAATTGCCGCGCTGTGTAATGTGTTTATTCCGGGCTTAGGGCAACTGGTGCAGGGCCGTATTTTGGCGGCAATCCTGTTTTTTGTAGTCTGTGCTGCAGGTTATGCGTTGTGGTTTCTGGTGGTACCAGCGATCGTTGCCGCTATCGCACACTTATGGGCAATTATTGACGCGGCAAAATTCAGAGCCACCTTATAACAGGTGGCTTTTATCATCCTACAGCGCTGTTGTCTCTGCGGTTAAGGCCGCTGACAGCGCTTGCTGAGCTGCCAACTCGTCCTGTGACAATGCGGTGTGTTCGTTGCTGTGATGATTTAATTTCTGCAAAAACTCATTCGCCAGCACCAGGTTAGCGCTCAACAATAACAGTGTGGTTAATACTACTTTTTTCATTAGTCAGCCTCCTGCAAAACGCAGTCTCATTGCACTGGTAATACTGTTAGCAGTAGTTGTGCCAAAAATAATAAGTTATAAATATCAATAAGTTGGTGTGTTCTTGAGGATGACGCAGCGTCTCGGTAGGCTGGCTGCTGTCGCTAATTAGCGTCACTTAGCGACAGGTATTTAAGAATGTTATTTAGATCAAAAGCTTAGGCTGTCACTGTTTAGCGACAACCTAAGTTGTTTAAACCTCAAGGTTGTCTATCAGACGGGTTGTTCCCAGCCAGGCAGCTGCTAGTATGACTTTTTCCTGCTCTGCTGACGTTGCCAGCGTTAAATCATGTCGGTCTGAAATATCTATATAGTCTGGTGTAAAGCCAGCCTGTGTCAGTTGCTGTCTGACCTCAAGTTCCAGCGCACGGTAATCGTGATTACCGGCCAGAATGGTGTTATGTAGCTGTTGCAACAATTGATATAGCTTCGGTGCAATCGCACGTTGTTCAGCGTTTAAATAACCATTGCGTGAACTCAGCGCCAGGCCGTCACTGGCACGCTCTGTTGGCACGCCGATAATATCAATAGGTAGTGACAAATCCGTCACCATCTGGCGGATAATGGCCAGTTGTTGATAGTCTTTCTGGCCAAAACAGGCAACATCAGGCTGTACCAGATTAAACAGTTTACAAACAATCGTCGACACGCCTCTGAAGTGGCCGGCCCGGCTTGCACCACAATGCAGATCACCAAGTTTGGGTACCTCAACAAAGGTTTGATTGTCCAGACCGCGTGGATACATCATTTCGGGTGTCGGAGTAAACACGGCGTCTGCACCATGTTGCTTCAAACCGGCGCAGTCGGCTTCCAGCGTGCGTGGGTAGCTGGCTAAATCTTCGTTCTTGCCAAACTGCATCGGGTTGACAAAAATACTGACTATCACTTTGTCGGCGCGTGTTTTAGCTACATCGACCAGTTGCAGGTGACCATTGTGCAAGTTTCCCATAGTGGGCACGAACGCAATGCTCTGGCCGTTTTGACGCCAGCTGCTAATTTGCTGGCGAAGTGTGTCGATACTGGAAATTAAGTTCATCGGTATTAAAAACTATGTTCGTTAGCAGGGAAAGTCTGGCTTTTTACTTCGCTGACATAGGCTGCAATGGCACTTCTGATCTCGCCGGTTTGCGCCAGATAGTTCTTCGAGAACTTAGGAATGTAGCCGCTGCTGATGCCAAGCAAATCGTGCATCACCAGTACCTGACCATCAGTGACGTTGCCGGCGCCGATACCAATCACAGGTATGTACAGGGCCTCGGTAATACGTTTAGCCAATGCAGTTGGAATGCACTCAAGAACCAGCAGCTGGGCGCCGGCCTCTTGCAGGGCTTTTGCCTGCGCTACCATAGCATCGGCAGCTGCGTCAGTTTTACCCTGTACTTTATAACCACCAAAAACATGCACTGACTGTGGTGTCAGCCCCAGGTGACCGCATACCGGTACGCCACGTTCTGTCAGGGCCTTTACTGTGGGCAGCAGAAAATCTCCGCCTTCCAATTTCACCATGTTGGCACCGGCCTGCATCAAAGGTACAACATTCTGCAACGCCTGCTCCAGCGTGCCGTAACTCATAAACGGCATATCGGCAATCACAAAGGCATCCGGTGCACCTGCGCGAACTGCACGGGTATGGTAGGCGATATCGCTGACGGTTACCGGTAACGTATCGTCATGCCCTTGTAGCACCATGCCAAGAGAATCGCCGATTAATAAAACTTCAACGCCTTGCTCGGCAAATAATTTAGCGAAACTGGCATCATAAGCTGTCAGCATGCTGATTTTATTACCTTGTTGTTTCATTTTCTGTAATACGGCGGTGGTGATCTTAGCCATTTTAATCTCATCTGACCATTAACGCAGGTGGCGCAAGATGGCACAAAGTGCTCTCAGCTGCAACTGCCTGCGAGTTTTTGCAAGCCATTCAACGGAACTTGCGCAAGTAAAGAAGATAGTACAGTACCGTCGGGTAACTGTAGTTGCGGTGCAATTTCATAAAGCGGGTACAATACAAACTCGCGCTGGCGCATACCATAGTGCGGTACAGTCAGGCGTGGGCTGTTAATCACAGTGTTGTTATACAGCAGAATATCTAAATCCAGCGTGCGTGGGCCCCAGCGCTCAGCTTTACGCTGACGGCCGTGCAGTTGCTCTATCTGCTGCAGCGCATCTAACAAAGCTTCGGCTTCAAGCGTGGTATCCAATGCGGCAACCGCGTTAACATAGTCTGGCTGATCCTGCGGCCCCATCGGTTTAGAACCGTATAAGGAAGATACTGCTATCAACTCAGAGCACGGTAGCTGCTGCAGCGCCTCAATAGCCTGCTGCAGTTGTTGTACCGGTTGGTTCAGGTTGGCCCCCAGGCCAATATAGACTCGCGCTTTAGCCATTATTCTGCCGTGCGTTTACGTTTATAGCTGCGCCGGCGCCGTGGGCCTTTGTCTACACCTTCTTTGCCTAGCTGGCTAATCAGCGCCAGGCGGCCGCTTTCATCAGCAAACTGAAAGCGTTCCCACCATACAGCCAGCTCGGTTAAACTGTTGTCGTCAGTTTGGGCCTGAGCGCGTAGCTGCAGGAAATCGAAGGCACCGCGAAACTTTGGCTGCTCTAAAAGTTTAAACGCCCGGCGGCCGGCGCGCTTAGTCAGGCGGCTTTGTAAGGCCCAGATGTCACGCATTGACAGCGTAAAACGCTTAGGAATGGCAATAGTGCGGGTAACGTCATCCAGCACCTCTGTCATTGCAATGTTCATCGCATCTATTTCACTTAACCCATCAGTCACCAGTGCCTGACTGCGAAGCTCTACCGGATACCACAGCAAAGCCGCAAAGATAAACGCCGGAGTTACCGGTTTATCTGCATCAACTCTGGCGTCGGTATCCTGCAGGGCTTTGGTTGCCAGCTGAAACGCTTTACCTTCGGGTTCTTGTTTTAACAGCTTATCCAGTTGCGGCAGTAATTGCTTTAATACGCGCATGTCGCGCATCAGCATAAAATTATCAAAGGCTTTACCGGCAAGCAGCAGTTTCACCAGCTCATCAAATAGCCTGGGCGCCGGGATATTTTTCAACAGCACCGCCAGCTGTGGTATTGGCGCTGCAGTAGGCGGGGCTATATGCATATTCAGCTTGGCGGCAAAACGGATAGCACGTAAAATTCGCACCGGATCTTCACGGTAACGAGTTTCCGGATCGCCAATCAGTTCTATTTTGCGCTCAGCTATTGCCTGGGTGCCGTTGGCAAAATCGTATACGGCAAAGTCATTCACTGAGTAATACAGCGCGTTAATGGTAAAGTCACGCCGCTCTGCGTCTTCTTCAATGGTGCCGTATACGTTGTCGCGTAAAATCTGACCGTGGTCACTTAAGCTGGCTGTTTTTAGCTTAGGTGCGGTATCGGCTTCGTCATCGGCACCGCTGTGGTGGCCGCGAAAGGTGGCGACTTCTATAATCTCACGGCCAAACACCACGTGAGCCAGGCGAAAGCGACGGCCAATCAGCCGACAATTACGAAATACCTGCTTTACCTGTTCCGGGTGGGCATTAGTGACCACATCGAAATCTTTAGGCTTAATACCAAGCAATAAGTCACGGATACAGCCACCAACCAGATAAGCATCAAAACCGGCATCTTTGAGGCGATACAGAACTTTCAATGCATTTGGGCTGATGTCTTTGCGCGAAATAGCATGCTGGTCGCGGCTTAAACGCTGTACAGCAGGTAGCAAACTGGCAGATGGGGCCTGACGTGGCGCACGCTGAACTTTGCCAGCAACAGCATTCTGATGAGGCTTTACAGTTTTAGCTGTTTTGGCCTTACCGCCAAAGGTGCGGCGGCAAAAATCTAACACTCGCGAAATAATGATAATTCTCCTGCACAATGCTGCTAGGTGCAGCACAAAAAAAACGGCTAATAATACCGCAGCTGCATTTAAAAAAGAATGAAACCAACCGGGCTTATTGAAATTCTGTACTGTTTATTTCAAGTTGTGTTGGTACCTTTGTCAGGTTCCAATGCGCTATCGCCCAGCTAAGCAATTCATCAACCGTTACCCGGTATAATTCAGGCGGTGGTTGCTGGCCGAGAAATCGCAATGCCTGATGCAACGTTTCGGTAACATGCCACTCGCTGACAGCGGCTGCATGGTTTTGTTTACTCAGTTTAAAGCCGGGCGCTGTCACTGCTAATGGCAGGTGACCATATGCCGGTGGCCTGGCACCGAGCAGGTTACACAATGCCTGCTGCCTGGGTGTCATCTCTAACAAGTCGGCGCCACGTATTACTTCTGTTATCGCCTGATCAATATCGTCAACCACGACGACCAGCTGATAAGCAAATAACCCGTCACGTCGCTTGATGATATAGTCTTCATTTGCCAGCGCAGCAGGAATGCTCTGCTGGCCAAATACCAAATCGGCAAATCCGGTTTTTACACCCTGGCTATGCAGACGCCATGCCAGGTTACCCGATTGTTTGTTTAGCGTGGCACAATGGTTGTCATAGATGCCGCCAAGCTCACTGACCCGTTTACGGTTGCAAGCGCAACCATACAGCAGCTTTAGCTGCTGTAAATGCGCAAATATCTGCTGATATCGCTCCAGGCGTTGACTTTGATATAACACTTCGCCGTCCCAGTGCAAACCAAATTGCTCCAGCGTGCGTAAGATGTCGCTGTCGGCACCCGGTACCATACGGGGTGTATCGATGTCTTCCATCCGCACCAGCCAGCGACCTTGTTGACTTTTTGCCTGCAGATAACTGCCCAGGGCAGCGATGAGAGAACCGAAGTGAAGCGGGCCGGAAGGCGAAGGCGCAAACCGGCCGGTGTAAGCGGGGGAGAGTCCGGGCATATTAGCCGCCCAACTGCTTTTCCTTTATTTCTGCCAGGGTTTTGCAGTCGATACACTGATCTGCTGTTGGCCGGGCTTCCAAGCGTCTGATACCAATTTCGATGCCGCAGGTATCACAGTAGCCGAAATCTTCGTCTTCAATCTTCTGCAGTGTTTTTTCAATTTTTTTCAGCAGCTTGCGTTCACGGTCACGGGCACGCAGCTCTAAGCTGAACTCTTCTTCCTGAGCCGCGCGATCGACCGGGTCAGGGAAGTTTGCGGCTTCGTCAGCCATATGGTTCTTTGTGCGATCGACTTCTTCGCGCAGCTGTTGACGCCAGGCGTCCAGAATGCGGCGGAAATGTTCCAGTTGCTTCGGGTTCATGTACTCTTCCCCGACAGCTTCCTGATATGGCGCTACGCCTGCAAGGGCGAGTAAGCCCAGCGTTTTGGTAGTATTGCCCTCTGGCATAATCATCTCCTGTATAATGCCAAGCAAAAAAATGTGGCGGCTATAGATAGCAGAATATTGCTGGCATCGCAATCAGATTTAAAAGACGCGGAAGTATACAGATTGCTTGCAGTAACGTCATCTTTTTTCAACTGGCTAACATCACTTAGTGTTGGCCGTGCTGCAGCAGCAAAATAACGTAGCGGTGTTTTGTCACGAAAACCTTGTGGTACACTCAGCATTATTCCTTTAACGACAGTGATAAAAGGGCAGATTATGTCAGATGTGGTGCAGATCACACTGCAGCAAGGTGGCGCTGCAGAGAAGTGGGGAAAAGCGTTATTTACTCCGGTAAATAACGGTTTTCAGATCCATTTGAAACAGCAGGACGCTCTGCGCAGCGTGCAAAAAGCCAGCCGGAGTTTAGACAATCTGGGACTGACTGAGGTTAAGTTAACCGGTGAGCTGTGGACACAAGAGCTGCAATGGGCATTTTATCAGGGCTTCTGTTCAGCCAGGAAAAGCGGCACTGTGCATTTTTGCGGTGACGATAGTACTAAGATGCAGCTTGAGTATTTAGCCCGCTGCTTTAGCTGGGCTAAAAAAGTGACTAACCAGTCGCCGGATGATTTATACCCTGAACAATTAGCGAAATCTGCACTGGCTTTTATTGAAAGCGTTGCGGCTAAAGGCACAGTACGCAGTGAAATTTTGCTGGACCAACAATTGCTTGATGCAGGCTGGAATGGTCTGCACGCTGTTGGCCGTGGCAGTGCCAGAAAACCAGTAATGCTGGTGCTGGATTACAATCCGACCGGGGATGCTTCTGCCGTTGTCAGTGCTGCTTTGGTTGGTAAAGGTATTACTTTTGACAGTGGTGGTTATTCAATTAAAGCTACCGAAAGCATGCTGACGATGAAATGTGATATGGGCGGCGCAGCGACTGTCACAGCGGCCTTAGCGCTGGCGATACTGCAAGGGCTGAATAAACGGGTGCGGCTGATTTTATGCTGCGCTGAAAACCTGATCAGCAGCAATGCATATAAGCTTGGCGATATTATTACCTATAAAAATGGCACTACAGTCGAGATTGTAAATACCGATGCGGAAGGACGTCTGGTGTTGGCCGATGGTTTAATGTGTGCTGCAGAAAGTGGTGCCGGGCTTATTATTGATGCAGCAACGCTTACCGGCGCTGCTGTTACAGCGGTAGGCAGTGAGTACACTGCACTATTTGCGTTGGATAAAGCCCTGGCACAAAAGGCGCTGTCTTACGCCGAAACCGTGCAGGAACTTACCTGGCAGTTACCGCTTGAACTTTGGCATCAGCAGCAGTGCCCTTCTGCCTACGCAGACACAGCGAACAGCCGGCCGGTTAAAGGCGGCGGTGCTGGTGGCGCCAGTAATGCCGCCGGCTTTCTAAGCCGCTTTGTGCCAAATGAAGGTAAGGGGTGGTTGCATTTTGATTTAGCTGCAGCTTTTAACAATACCAACAATGCCTATTGGGCGGCTGGCGCCACCGGACAGGGTATCCGCACTATCAGCGCTATTTTACTGGCCGAGGCCTGAGTTGGCCGCAATTTGCCGGTTAAACATGATGATGGTCAGCCTTAGTGCGTAAAACGGGTTAAGTTGTGTTACCTGTCGCGGAAATACTGCCACAGCTGCTGACGTTACTGCAGCAGCATAATAGGATTATCTTGTCGGCGCCACCTGGTGCCGGCAAATCGACCTACCTGCCACTTTATCTGCTACAAGATGCTGCTTTTGCAGGCAAAAAATTACTGATGCTTGAACCGCGCCGTATAGCAGCGAAAAGCATCGCCAGCTATCTCAGTGCGCAGTTAGGTGAGCGGGTCGGAGAGACTGTTGGTTATCAGATCCGGCAGGAAAAGCGCAGCAGCAGCCAAACACGTTTATTGATCGTCACCGAAGGCGTACTGACACGTAAGTTACAGCAAGACCCGGAACTCAGAGATATCGACCTCATTTTGTTCGATGAGTTTCATGAACGCTCCTTGCATGCTGACCTTGCACTGGCGCTGTGTCTGGAAGTGCAGCAATTACGGGACGATCTCAAACTGCTTATCATGTCTGCCACACTGGATATGGCTTTGCTGGCAGATAAGCTAAATGCTCCTGTGCTGGAAAGTGCCGGTCGCAGTTACCCGGTAGAGCTGGCTTACGTTACACCTGAAAACCAGCCACTGGCGACACAAATCTCCCGTATGGTACAGCAAGCTCTGAGCCGACACTCTGGCAGTGTATTGGTATTCCTACCCGGTCAACATGAAATTCAGCAGACATTACAGTTGCTGCAACAGCAGGATTTAGCTGCTGATGTGCAGCTGTATGTATTGCAAGGCAGTCAGTCGCTTGAGCAACAACAGCAAGCCATAGCGCCGCCAGCTGCTGGCAAGCGAAAAGTAGTACTGTCGACCAATCTGGCCGAGACCAGTTTGACGATAGAGGGCATTAGTATTGTTATTGACAGTGGCCTGTGCCGGCAAAGCCGGTTTAACCCACGCAGCGGTGTCAGTATGCTGGAGACCTGCGCCATCAGCCAGGCCGCAGCGATACAGCGAGCCGGCAGGGCAGGCAGGCTCAGTGCCGGAATTTGTTATCGGCTAGATACGGCAGAAAAATGGCAACGCCGGGCCCGGTTTACTGCGGCAGAAATTGAAACCAGTGATCTGAGTTCGCTGCGGCTGGAAATTGCAGCCTGGGGCTGCAAAATTGAAGATTTGTTCTGGCTGACTGCACCGCCCTCCGCGCATCTTTCGGTTGCAGAGCAGTTATTGCAACAGCTGGGTCTGATAGACAATAGCCTGAATATTACCAGCCTTGGCCGGCAGGCACACAGCCTGGGCACAGCCCCCCGTTTTGCTGCTATGTTGCTGCACAGCCAACAGCTTGAACAACAAGGCTGTCGCGGCGCGACAGCTCTGGCGTGTTTGCTGGCAGCAATATTAGAAGACACCCGTGCACTGCAGGGTGATATATACAGTTTGCTCGGCAGGCTAAAACATGCCTTACCGCAGCAGTGGCAGCAGGCCTGCAGTTTTGCGCGCATGCTGGGTGTTGATTTGGCGACAGCTTTACCGCTAGAACTTGCGCCGGTACTGGCTTTGCGGGCCTTTCCAGACCGACTGGCAAAAAGACGGGGCCAGGGTTACCAACTGGCAAATGGCAGTGGCGCTGTTTTGCAGCATAACCACAGCCTTAGCGCGCAGCCGTGGCTGGTTGTATTGCATTTGCAGCAGTTTGGCCGTGAAAACCAGATTTATCATGCATTTAGTATTACGCCGGAGCAAATTCTGCAAGACTGGCAGGCGCAACTGCACTGGGAAACCCGTACTTTCTGGGATGAGAGAAGTGGCAGCTTTATCAGCGAACAGCAACTGAATTTTGGTCAGTGTGTACTCTCTGCCAAGCCCGCCGCACTGCAACTAACGGCCGAGCAAAAGCTGCAGGCCTGGCTGCATTATATCCGCAGCAAAGGCCTGGGCTGCTTAACCTGGTCGGAGGCTGCTTTGTCGTTAAAAGCGCGGGTTGCGCTGCTACGCCAGTATCAGAGTGATACAGAGTGGCCGGATTTTTCTGATCAGGCATTACTCGATAGTTTGGAAAGCTGGTTAGGACATCAGCTTTCGCAAATAAGTAAAAGTGCGGCGCTGGCACAGTTGCCACTGTACGATGCGTTGTTGCAGCAACTCAGTTATCAGCAGCAGCAACAGTTGCAACAGTTGCTGCCCAGCCACTGGCAAGCACCTACCGGGTCGCGTTTGAGCATTGACTATCTGGCAGAGGGCGGGCCGCGGCTTTCAGTGCGTGTTCAGGAAATGTATGGCCAGATGCAGTCTCCGTCGGTACTACAAGGCCGGATCAATATTACGATTGAGTTATTGTCGCCATCGCGGCAGCCATTACAGCTGACACAGAATTTAGCCAGTTTCTGGCAAAATGCCTGGCAGGAAGTAAGAAAAGAAATGCGTGGGCGTTATCCGAAACACTATTGGCCGGAAGATCCGGCACAGGCAATGCCAACAACAAAAACGAAAAAGGCGATGCTGAAATGAGTAAAACAAAAAATGCCGGTCAGGCGAAAAAAGGCCGCTCTAAAGCCCCTTCGCAAAACACCTCATCCTCTGCCGTGATCCGTTTTTTCCGCCAAACGGCAGTACTGCTGCTGAAGGTGCTTTGTGTGCTGGTACTGATCCTGCTGTTTTATCTGGTGTATCTGGATAGCAAAATCAGCAAGAAGTTCAGCGGCCAGAAATGGCAGGTACCGGCACAGATTTATGCCCGCAGCACTGAGTTACTGCCGGGGGCGACTATTAGCCAGCAGCAGCTTATTAACCAGCTCAACAGCCTGCAATATCAGCGTAATGCCGCTTTGTCTGCACCTGGCCAGTACAGTGTTTCCCGTAATCATGTCACGGTATATCGCCGGTCTTTTACCTATATCAACGGTTTTGAAGCTGCGCAGTTATTCAGTGTCGAATTTAATCGCGGCGGCATTAACCGGATCACCCAGCGCCAGCAAAAAGAACCACTAAACTTCGCCAGGCTGGAACCGCAGCTGATAGAGCATCTGGTTGCGGCGCAGCAGGAAGACCGCGAGCTGGTGCGCTTGGAGCAGGTGCCCGAGCTATTTAAAGACACATTGTTGCTGGTGGAAGACCGTGACTTCTATCATCACCATGGTGTATCGCCGTTGTCGGTGCTACGTGCTTTGTGGGTCAATGCGCTGGCTGGTCGCACTGTACAGGGGGGCTCTACGCTGACGCAGCAGCTGGCTAAAAATATGTACCTGAGCAGCGATCGTACCCTATGGCGAAAAATAAATGAGGCCATGATTGCGCTGGTACTGGATTACCGTTTTAACAAAGACCAAATTCTGGAAGCCTACCTGAACGAAGTGTTTGTCGGGCAGAACTACGCAAATGCGGTGCATGGTGTCGGGCTTGGCAGCCGGTTTTATTTTGGTAAACCAGTGAGCGAGCTGCAACCGGCAGAATATGCGCTGATGATTGGTTTGTTAAAAGGGCCGTCTTATTTCGATCCACGTCGTTACCCCGAGCGCGCCCGGCAGCGGCGAGATCTTGTGCTGAGGTTAATGTTTGAGCAGCATCTGCTGGACAAAGCGCAGTACGAAAGTGCGGTAACTCAGCCGGTCTCTGTCATTCCGCGGGCTCAGTACCTCAATAGCGGTTATGCCGCTTACATAGATGCCGTAAAAAAAGAGTTACGCCAGCTTGATATTAATGCCGCCGACAAAGAGCAGGGCATAAAGGTATTCACTTACCTGGATACGCAGGCACAGTATGCCGCAGAAACAGCAGTACAGCATCAGCTTGCCAAGCTGGACCCAGAGCTTCAGGCTGCAGTTGTCACCGCTAATTATCAGCATGGGGAGATAATAGCCATGCTGGGCAGCAAAGATGCAGTACAGGGCGGTTTCAACCGGGCGGTCGATGCGAAACGGCAGATCGGCAGTATTATAAAGCCGGTCATATACCTGGAAGCCCTGGCCCAGCGCGGACGTTATACGTTGGCATCAATATTGGAAGATGTGCCAATCAGACTGCGTAGCAATGATCAGGACTGGCAGCCACAGAACTTTGACAAGCAGTTCCGCGGGCCTGTTATGTTGATAGATGCTCTGGCTAACTCACTGAATGTTCCAACGGTGCGCCTTGGGCTGCAACTGGGCTTGCCTGCTATCAGTGACGGGTTGCGCAGGCTTGGTCTCAGACGAAAGGTAAAACTGCACCCAGCGGCCTTATTAGGTGCCGTTGAGTTAAGCCCGCTCGAAGTTACCCAGTTGTACCAGACTATTGCCAACAATGGTTTGCACCAGCAACTGGCAACCATTCATGCTGTAGCAGGCTACGACGGCCATGCTTTGTATTTACGCGAGCATGAATTAACGCGGCGGTATAACGAGCAGGAAGTTTATCTGTTGCAATATGCGTTAATGCAGGCGACAAAAACAGGTACCGGCAAAGTGCTGCAATCAACTTTTCCGGGGCTTAGCATTGCAGGTAAAACCGGCACCTCCAGTGATTACCGCGATAGCTGGTTTACTGGTTTTGATCAGAACACCCTAACAACGATTTGGTTG
>CEVB01005788.1_pt1 | contig 14798 bp, 11 predicted proteins | sample 531381 | NCBI WGS metagenome assembly CEVB01 (sample SAMEA2622763, study PRJEB7988) | marine metagenome | biome: marine biome (ENVO:00000447); feature: surface water layer (ENVO:00002042); material: "saline water (ENVO:00002010), including plankton (ENVO:xxxxxxxx)" | depth 5 m | reverse complement strand
ACTACTGCTTCAACGACGATATCAACGCCTTTGACGGTTTCGTTGCTCAACGTCGGGGTAATAGACGCGATGACTTTTGCCATGCCGATGGCATCAAGCTTTTTGCGCTCGACTTGCTTACCCAGTAGCTTGGTCGCTTCGCCCATACCCAGCTGCAGGGCTTTGTCGGCGATATCCTTCATGACTACCGGTACGCCTTTTAACGCAGACTGATAGGCAATACCGCCACCCATGATGCCAGCGCCCAGTACTGCGGCTTTATTGACAGCTTTCGTGGCCGTTTTTGCGGCTTTTTTCGCTTTGCCTTTAATCAGCTGATCGTTCAAGAACAGGCCAATTTGCGCTGTCGCGGCATCGGTTTTGGCCAGTTTGGCAAAACCGGCATTTTCCAGTGCCATAGCGCCTGCGCGATCTAAACCGGCAGCTGCTTCGATGGTCGACACGGCCACCATAGGTGCAGGGTAGTGCTTACCGGCAGTGGCGAATACCATACCTTTTGCAGTAGAGAAGCTCATAGTGGCTTCGGTTTTATTCAGTTTCAGCGGTTCTAACTTAACTGCGCGTTTTTTACGCCAGTTCAGTTTGCCGGCAATGGCATCTTCCAATACGCTAAGGGCTGCGGCTTCAAGCTTTTCTGGCGCAACTACGGCATCAATTAAACCAAACTTTTGTGCCTGTTCGGCGCTGTGGTCTTTACCGGTGGTGATCCACTCCATTGCATTGTCTGCGCCGATAATACGTGGCAGGCGCACTGTGCCGCCAAAGCCTGGCATTAGGCCCAGTTTAACTTCTGGTAAACCTATTTTTGTGGTGGTATCGGCAACGCGGTAATCGGTAGTAAGTGACCACTCACATCCGCCACCCAGCGCGAAACCTTTGAGGGCTACTACAGTAGGTACCGGTAAGTCTTCGGCCAGATCAAAGATATCTGATGCCTGTTTTATCCAGGGAATGAGTTCGTTTTCCGGGCGCTGAAAGGTGCTTAAAAATTCAGTAATGTCGGCGCCGACAATAAAGGTGTCTTTTTCACTACAAAAAATAACGCCTTGCAAGGCCTTGTCAGCGTGCAGTTGCTCTAAAGCTGTCTTACAATCAGACAGTGTCTGCTGATCAAACTTGTTGACTGAGCCCTTGGCATTAAAAGCAAAACGGGCGATACCAGGTTTCAGGTAAGCAACACTGATGTTGTCACTCTGGTAAATCATAACGGTGCTCCTTGGTCGCGTATGTTAGGGTTGTTCGCAACTGGTACGATGAGGTTGTCACAGTCAGTGTGTCGCGGATCAGTAAAAAATTCAACCGTTATTTAAACGCGTGTTTGAATTGGCCGCGGTAATCAGCAGTAACTATAGGTGGTATTTCTTTCAGTTTAGAATTTTTGTCGGGGTTATCGTCGTGAAACGTATTGTTTTTATGCTGGCTAACCTGCTTTTGGCGCCGCTGTCTGCGGCGTCGGTGTCTTCTGAGGCAGCGTTACGGAACGAATTTCTGCAGGCCGAGCGCCAGATTGGCAGTTTAAAGTACGAACAGGCACAAAAGGTGCTGAAAAAGTTTGCTGACTATCCGCTGCAGCCGTATCTGGAACAGCGGCGCTTACAACAGTTTCTGACAGCCGATGAGCGTATCAGTGCCTTTTTGCAGCAGCATACCGGCACCCCGATGGATTGGCCGCTGCGTAAACCCTGGTTACTGGATTTAGCCCGCCGCGGCAAAAGCCAGTTATATCTGGCCAATTACAAAGGCTCTAAGGATGCTGAGCTGGAGTGTCTGGCGCTGCGGTTTAAACTGGCAGAGAAGAACGCTGATGCAGCTGCACTTTGGCCCGATGTCAGCCGTTTGTGGGTGGTGGGTAAATCTCAGCCTAAAGCTTGCGACCCCTTGTTCAGTGCCTGGCGTAAAGCCGGCCAGCAGACACCAGAGCTGGTATGGCAACGGCTGATACTGTCTGCAGAGGGCGGGGATGCCAGCCTTATCCCCTATCTAAAAACGCAACTGCCGGCGGCTCAGCAGTATCTGGCCGATATGTATCAGCAAACCCGGCGTAATCCTGCGGTTATTGCCAACAGCAAGTTCTTTGCGCTGAAAACAGTACAGGAGCGTGACATCGCAGCCTATGGCATGAAGCGGCTGATCTGGCGCCATCCGGATCAGGCACTGCGGGTATGGCAGAAGTTTGTCAATGACCCCTATTTTAGTGCCGGGCAACGGCTGGATGTGCAGCGCCAGTTCGCTATAGCGCTTGCTAGTAAAGGGGATGAGCGGGCGGCGCAGTGGTTTGATGATTTGCCGCCCGAGCTGATTGACAGTACGCTGGCACACTGGCAGGTAAGCCATGCGCTGGCGCAGCTGGATTGGCCTGAAGTAGAAAAGGTGATTACGGCATTGCCGGCCGATATTGCCAAAGATGCCAGCTGGCAATACTGGCTGGCGCGGGCTTATCAGCAACAGGGGCAGGAAGAAAAAGCTAAGCCGATTTTTCAGCAATTGGCACTGCAGCGGCATTTTTATGGCTTTATGGCCGCTGCCCGTTTAGGTTTGCCGCCCAGTCTGGCGCATGCGCCAGTAACTGTGACGGAACAGGAACTTGCTGGTTTACAGCAGCATCCGGCCGTACGCAGGGCGCAGGAATGGCTGGCGCTTGGCCGGTTAACAGAGGCCCGGCGCGAGTGGAATTACCTGCAGGACAGTTCAGATGAACAGCAAAAGCTGGTGTCTGCCAAGCTGGCGTATCAACTGCGCTGGTATGAGCGGGCTATTTTTTCGCTGGCTGATGTTGGTTACTGGGATGACGTAGAACTGCGTTTTCCGCTGGCATTTCAGGATGAGATCAGTCAGTCAGCGGCCAAAGCTGAAATTGAATCGGGCTGGGCGATGGCAATAGCCAGGCGCGAAAGCTCGTTTATGGCAGATGCCGCATCGCCGGTAGGTGCCCGTGGCTTAATGCAGCTAATGCCCGCTACCGCACGGCAGATTGCGAAAAAGCCGGTGCAGTTGTCGCAGCTGAATAACCCAGCACTGAATATCGATTATGGTACCGATTATTTAAATTACCTGATGAAACGCAACGACGGCAATTTGCTGATGGCGACAGCGGCCTACAATGCCGGTTACAGCCGGGTGAAACAGTGGGTGCCAAAAGATTATGCCATGCCGGCTGATGTTTGGGTTGAGACGATTCCTTACCGTGAAACGCGTGACTATGTGAAAGCGGTAATGGCGTATTATCAGATCTATAATATCAGGCTGAATACCCCTACAGACGTATTTAAACCACTGACGACAATGCAGATTGGGGTCGTGGTGGATTAATGTTATGATGCCCCGCATATTTTTCAGCCAACAGGTCAGACACTTATGACAGCTTCTTATCAGAGCCTGTACCAGGCCCATATTACCGAGTTACAACTGCGCACCCGCCGTTTATTAGAGCGGGAAAATCTGGATGCGCTGGTTATTCATTCCGGCCAGACCCAGCGTAAGTTTCTTGATGATATGGATTACCCGTTTAAAGCCAACCCGCTGTTTAAGGCCTGGCTGCCGGTAATTGATAATCCACATTGCTGGCTGATTGTAGACGGCGTGAACAAGCCAAAACTGATTTTCTACCGGCCAAAAGACTTCTGGCACAAAGTACCGGATGAGCCGCATGATTATTGGGCTGAGTATTTTGATATCCAGTTGCTCGACAAAGCCAATAAGGTGGAAACGCTGCTACCTTATGATAAAGCCCGTATGGCCTATTTAGGTGAGTATCTGGAAGTGGCCCGTGCGCTTGGCTTTAACGAGATTAACCCTGAGCCGGTACTGAATTTCATCCACTTTTACCGGGCATATAAAACGCCATATGAACAGGCCTGCCTGCGTATCGCTAACCAAATGGCAGTGGCAGGGCATAACGCTGCTAAAGCGGCATTTTATGCCGGTGGCAGCGAGTTTGATATTCAGTTGGCGTATCTTGCCGCGGTGCGTCAAACCGAGAACGAAGTGCCCTATGGCAATATTATCGCGCTGAATCAGAATGCCGCTATTTTGCACTACACTGCACTGGAACGCAGTGCGCCAGCCAAGCGCCATTCGTTTCTTATTGATGCCGGTGCTGAGTTTAATGGCTATGCGGCGGATATCACCCGTACCTACAGTTACGATACTCAGGACGAGTTTGCCAGCCTGATCACGGCTGTAAATGACGTGACGCTGGAGCTGGCTGCGGCACTAAAGCCGGGCCTGAAATACGGCGAGCTGCATGTGAAATGTCATCAGCGTATTGCAGATATTCTGCAACGGTTTGATTTCGTCCGTATGTCAGCAGATGCGATTGTCGAAACAGAGATCAGCCGTACGTTCTTCCCGCATGGTTTAGGCCATCATCTGGGGTTACAGGTGCATGATGTTGGCGGCTTTATGGCTGATGAGCGCGGCACCCATGTGGCAGCACCAGAAAGCCACCCGTACCTGCGTTGTACCCGTACGATAGAGGCAAATATGGTGTTTACCATTGAGCCTGGTCTGTATTTTATCGACAGCCTGTTGGCCGATTTGGCTACCACTGAGCACGATAACGCCATTAACTGGCAGAAAATTGATGCATTCCGCCAATATGGCGGTATTCGTATTGAAGATAACATCATTGTGCATCAGGACCGCAACGAAAATATGACCCGTGAACTTAAGCTGGCTTAACACCTAAGGACGCCAACAGGGTATGCAATACCGCTCGATAATCCGGATCCTGGGGCTGCTGATTGCGATTTTCAGCATTAGCATGGTGCCGCCGGCATTTGTAGCTTATTGGTATAAGGATGGTGCCGGCGTACCCTTTATTCTGTCTTTTGTGCTGTGCGTGGTTATCGGCTTTCTGATCTGGTATCCAAACCGGCAATATAAAGAAGAGCTGAAAGTTCGGGACGGCTTTTTAATTGTCGTCTTGTTCTGGATAGTACTGGGGGCGGTAGGGGCTATTCCGTTTATGCTGGCCAGCAATCCGCACCTGAATCTTGCCAGTGCGATGTTTGAAGCCTTTTCCGGCCTGACAACGACCGGGGCTACAGTGCTGACGGGCATTGAGTTTCTGCCAAAAGCCATTCTGTATTACCGTCAGCAGCTGCAATGGCTTGGCGGTATGGGGATCATCGTACTGGCCGTTGCCATTTTGCCGATGCTGGGTGTAGGGGGCATGCAGCTGTACCGTGCCGAAACACCGGGCCCGGTAAAAGATAACAAGATGACACCGCGCATAGCCGATACAGCAAAGCATTTGTGGTATATCTATCTGGCATTAACGCTGTCCTGCGCTTTGTCATTTTATCTGGCAGGCATGGACTGGTTCGATGCGATATGCCATGCGTTTTCTACTGTAGCTATAGGTGGTTTTTCTACATACGATGCCAGTATTGGTCATTTTCAAAGCCCGTTGATCAACGCTATCTGTATCTTGTTTTTGTTATTAGGCGCGGTGAATTTTCCACTGCATTTTGCTGCTATCCGTGGCAAAAGTGTCAGCACCTATTTTCGCGACCCTGAATTTAAAGCGTTTCTACTGATACAGGCCGCGCTGGTGCTGATTTGTTTTGCCGTATTGCTGTATACCAATGTCTACAGCAGTAGCGCCGAAGCCCTGAACCATGCTGCATTTCAGGCGGTATCGATATCGACCACCGCAGGGTTTGCTACCGACGGTTTTGCCGCCTGGCCCTTGTTTTTACCGATATTGCTGATTTTTTCCAGCTTTATTGGTGGTTGCGCCGGTTCTACCGGCGGAGGGTTAAAAGTAGTGCGGGTGTTACTGCTGTTTTTACAGGGGATCCGTGAGCTGAACCGGCTTATTCACCCCCGGGCGGTGTACGCCATTAAACTGGGCCGACGGCCAGTGGCAGATCGCATTGTTGAGGCGGTATGGGGATTTTTTGCAGCTTATGCGCTGGTTTTTGTCGTCATTATGTTGCTACTGCTGATGACCGGCTTGGACAATATTACCGCCTTTACCGCCACGGCCGCCTGTTTAAATAACTTAGGCCCCGGCCTTGGCGAAGTGGCAGCGAATTTCGGCGCTATCCCTGATAGCAGCAAATGGTTGCTGATTGTTGCCATGGTGTTTGGCCGGCTTGAGGTGTTCACACTGCTGGTGCTTTTCACCCCGGCATTCTGGAAAGACTGACGCCGGCGGGGCCGGCATCAAGTGTCAGATAAAGATTGCACTGACCTGGAACAGTTTTTCCACTTCAACGATGTGTTTCTTATCCACCATAAACAGGATAACGTGATCGTCTGTCTCGATTACCGTACTGTCGTGGGCAATTAATACTTCATCGCCGCGTACTATGGCGCCGATAGTGGTACCCGGTGGCAACTTGATCGCGCCAATCGGTTTTCCCACGACTTTGCTGGTACTGCTGTCTCCATGCGCAATGGCTTCTATGGCTTCAGCGGCGCCGCGGCGCAGCGAGTACACATTCACGATATCACCGCGGCGGATATGCGTTAGCAGCGCCGAGATAGTCGCCTGTTGCGGCGACACCGCGATGTCAACTTCGCCGCCCTGCAGCAGATCAACGTAGGCACCGCGCTTGATCAGTACCATGGTTTTCTGCGCACCCATCCGCTTAGCCAACATAGCCGACATAATATTGGCTTCATCATCGTTGGTAACCGCAATAAACACGTCTACCTGTTCGATGTTTTCTTCTTCCAGCAGCTCTGGATCTGACGCATCACCAACATATACCACGGTATTATCCAGCGAGCTGGATAAAAACTCTGCGCGTTCTTTACCGCGTTCTATCAATTTTACGCTATGGGTTTTTTCCAGCGCGCGGGCCAAGCCAAAGCCGACATTACCGCCCCCGGCAATCATGATGCGGCGGTAGCTGCGCTCCAGCTTTTGCAGCTCACTCATTACCGCACGGATATGTTTAGTGGCGGCGACAAAAAACACTTCGTCGTCGGCTTCAATAATAGTGGTGCCAAGCGGCTTTATCGCATGACCGCGACGGTATATAGCCGCTACCCGGGTTTCTATATTCGGCATATGCTCTTTCAGCGCAGATAATGCGTGGCCAACCAATAAACCACCATAGTAGGCTTTGACTGCAACCAGGCTGACTTTGCCACCAGCAAATTCTACCACCTGCAAAGCGCCCGGATAGTCAATCAGCCGGCGGATATAGTTGGTAACCAAAGCCTCTGGGGCAATGAAGTGGTCAACCGGCATATCGTCTTTATGAAACAGCTGGTCTCGATACTTCAGATACTGGTTCGTGCGGATGCGGGCAATTTTAAGCGGAGTACTGAAAATACTGTATGCCACCTGACAAGCGACAATATTTACTTCGTCGCTGTTGGTTACCGCGACGATCATATCAGCGTCTTCTGCACCGGCTTTTTTTAAAATATCCGGGTGTGAGCTGTGGCCATGCACCACCTGTAAGTCAAACCTGTCCTGCAAGGCCCGGAGCTTGTCGATATTAATATCTACTACTGTGATATCGTTTTGCTCACCCACCAGGTTTTCTGCCAGCGTGGCACCAACCTGACCTGCGCCTAAGATAATAATCTTCATGCTTGCTCACTATCTCGCTATTAAGGCTGATAAATGTCAGCGTACCTGTTTAACCAGCCGGGCATAGAAAAAACCGTCCACATCGCGCTCGCCAGGTAGTATTTGCCAGCCGTAGTTCGCGTTGTCTGGCTGATGCGGCAGCGCGACTAAACTGGCATCACTGTTTTGCTGTAAGAACTGTTCAATCTGCATGCTGTTTTCCTGCGGTAGCACACTGCAGGTTGCATACAGCAGGCTACCACCCGGCGCCAGCAGCGCCCAGCACTGCTGAAGTATACGCTGTTGCAGTTCGGCAAGAGCTGGAATATCTGCCTTCTTGCGCAGCCAGCGGATATCCGGATGGCGGCGTATTACGCCGGTGGCTGAGCAAGGGACGTCCAGCAGAATCCGGTCAAACAGCTGGCCTTGCCACCAGGTGGTCGGTTCGCTGGCGTCGGCGGCAATCACCTTGGCTGTAAGGCCAAGCCGCGCCAGGTTGTCGTGCACCCGCATCAGACGTCTGGCGTCTTTGTCCAGTGCTGTTACGCGGGCATCGGGTGCCAGTTCCAGAATATGACAGGTTTTACCGCCCGGCGCGCAACAGGCATCGAGTATTTGTTGGCCGTTTTGCACATCGAGCAGGGTTGCAGCATATTGCGCTGCCGCATCCTGCACTGAAAACCAGCCGTCGCTGTAACCCGGCAGGCTAGTGACATCCTGCGCTTGCGCTAATTTAATTGCTGCTGGCAGGTCTGCCAGTGGCCGGCTATATTCGATGCCGGCACGGGTTAATGCAGCGGCATAATCGGTGGCGCTGATTTTGCTGACATTAACCCGCAGCCATAGTGGGGCTTTTTGCTGGTTGGCGTCCAGTATCGCCTGCCACTGCTCAGGATACGCCTGCTGCAAAGCGGTGATGAGCCAACCGGGGTGATTGAACTTAACAGCGGCCGGTGCGGCCTCGAAATTAAACAGCTCTTGCTGGCGCTGGACATTGCGCAGCACGCCATTAATCAATTTGGTTAACGACTGGCCTTTTAACTCGCGTGCAGCCTCTACCGTTTCACTTATCGCCGCATGGTCCGGAATGCGCATAAACTTCAGCTGATAAATACCGACATACAACAAAAACTGCAGTGGCCGCAGTTGCTTGATTAGTGGTTTAGCCATCAGTTGGCTGCATACGGCCTCCAGCTGAGGCAGGTAGCGCATAACACCAAAACAGATTTCCTGCAACAGCGCTTTATCCAGCGGGTTATCAAGTAACGCCTGAGCCTTAGGTAATACCTCGGACAGTGACATCCCCTGATCAACCACATCAAAACAGCTACGGGCAGCAAGCGCCCTTACACTCAAGCTCATTCAGACTGACCGATAACGCTGCCGACGCTGAACCAGTCAGCGTGGCCATTAAGAAAATCCGCTGCAGCCATCGGCTTTTTACCCGGTGGTTGCAACTGACTTATAATCAGTTCACCTTCGGCGCAGGCGATACGAATGCCATGTTTATCTGCACCGGTTACTGTACCAACTGGCGATGTGGTGGTGCTGTTTTGTGTACGGGCCTGCCACACTTTAACGGTACCCTGTGGCAGGCTGATACAGCTTACCGGCCAGGGGTTGAAAGCTCTTATTTCACGTTCTAGTGCAACAGCACTTTTCGCAAAATTGAGCTGGGCTTCGTCTTTGTGCAGTTTTTCCGCGTAGCTGGCTAAATCATTATTCTGAGCCTGCGCCTGTTGTTGCAACCGGGGCAAATCTGCCAGTGCCTGCAGCAGCGCGTTGGGGCCAAGCTGAGCCAGCTTTTCGTACAAGGATGCACTGGAATCTGTGCTGCTTATCTCGCAGCTTACTTTGCTTAGCATGGCGCCGGTATCCAAGCCGGCATCCATCTGCATAATGGTAATACCGGTTTGCGTATCACCAGCCCAAATGGCCCGCTGAATTGGCGCTGCACCGCGCCATTTTGGCAATAAAGAACCATGCACGTTAATACAGCCGAGCTTGGGGGTATCCAGCACAACCTGTGGCAGAATAAGGCCGTAGGCGACAACAATCATTAAATCTGCATTTAAAGCTGCAAGTTCGGCTTGTGCAGCGGCTTTTTTTAATGATTTAGGCTGGTAAACGGTGACGTCGTGCTGCATTGCCAGCTGTTTTACCGCACTGGGTTGCAATTGCTGGCCACGCCCGGCCGGGCGGTCGGGTTGGGTATATACAGCAACAACATCATGTTCAGAATTTAACAGTGCTTGCAGATGGCGCGCCGCGAAATCGGGCGTGCCTGCAAAAATAATACGTAAGGGAGTGGTCACAGTCGTTCCTGTTTACAGCGCGTGGCGCTGCGCCATTTTGGCTTCTTTTTCCAGCTTTTTCCTGATGCGATCCCGCTTTAACGGAGACAGGTAATCGATAAACAGTTTACCGAGCAAATGATCGAGTTCGTGTTGCAGACAAATAGCCAGCAAGCCGTCAGCGTGCAGTTCAAACCAGTTGCCGTCCCTGTCTTGCGCTTTTACGGTTACTTCAGCTGCCCGCTCGACTTTGGCGTAGTTCTGTGGTACTGACAAACAGCCTTCTTCATAGCTGGTTTCACCGCTGCGTGAGGTAATTTCCGGATTAATAAACACCATGGGTTCATTACGGTCTTCAGAAATATCGATCACAACAACGCGCTGGTGCACATCGATCTGAGTTGCTGCCAGCCCGATGCCGTTCTCGTCATACATAGTGTCGAGCATATCAGTCACTAATTGCTGAATCTCGGGGGTAATTTTGTCTACCGGTTTTGCTACGGTACGTAGCCGTTCGTCCGGGAAATGTAAAACTTGTAAAACTGCCATAACACCTACAAAAATATGCTTTGTTTCAAAGGTTGTGGTATGTTTTAATTTTAGCCATTAATCCGCTGTATTAACAGCTTAGTGTGCAATAATTACAACAAGATCGAGCTCAAGGATGCAGGCATGCTGAAAAAAATTGCAATGATTGTCACTCTGATTGTATTGAGTGGCTGTTTTAACGTGTTTGCGGACGTACTAAAGATCCGTGACGATGCTCCTGCAAACTATGTGGTGAAAAAAGGCGACACGTTGTGGGATATCTCTGCACTGTATTTGAACGAACCCTGGTTGTGGCCTCAGTTATGGCAGATGAACCCGCAAATTGATAACCCGCATCTGATTTATCCCGGTGATACGCTAACGTTAACTTACGATGCTCAGGGCAGGCCAAGGCTGATAGTTAATGACAATGTAAAACGCTTATCTCCAGGTATTCGTAAAACAATGAAAGGTGGAGATGCTGTAAGTACGTTGCCGCTGAGTATGATCCGCCATTATCTTACCTTCGAACAATCACTTGATGATGAACAGATCAAAGCATTACCTTATATTCTGGGGTCGAATGCCAATGTTAAGAACTCTGTCGGTGACCATACCATCTACGCCAAGGGCGTACTGGAAAGCGGGGCATCATATGGCGTGTATCGCAAAGGCAAGCCTTACATTGATTTAGAAACCGGCGACCTGCTTGGTTACGAAACTACGTTAATTGCAACTGCGCGCGCTTTCAGAAGTGGCCGTGAAGCGACAGAAGATACTCCGGCAGAGGCATCGTCTTTGAATGTGCTCAGTGTTAAGCGTGAGATCAAACAAGGTGACCGGGTGATGCCTGCGCTGGAAGGGCAAGCACTACCAGCTTTCTTTGTGATGCAAAAACCGGAGTTTGATGTTTCGGGCACTATTATCGATACCACCTCTAACCTGCGTGAATTTTCTAAATGGGATATCGTGGTGTTGAACCGTGGCACGCTGAGTGAACTGAAGGCCGGACATATGCTAGGTATTTATCGCAACTCACCTACAGTGATCGATGGCAAAAACGGTCCGGTATATGTTGAGGATGCAAACAAGCTACAAAAGATGTTTAAAAATTTTGGCGAAGATACTATCACGCTGCCACGGGAAAAAGTGGGTGAGTTGATGGTATTTAAAGTGTCTGAGCGCACCAGCTTTGCTATTGTGACCAAAACCCAACGGCCTATCCGTGTTGGTGACATGATCGCCAACCTGTAACAAATCTCAGGGAGCCGGTTTGTCATGGATGAACTCCATAACTGGCTCGCTTTAGCCTCTGTGCATGGCCTGGATGGCCTGAAGTACCAGCGACTTCGCGAGCACATCTCACTTGCTGAGCTGGTTAAACTACCGGCAAGCACGTTACGCAACATTGGCCTCACCGAACGGCAGGCATACTTGCTGGCGCATGAAGCTATGCCTAAAGCGCAATCTGCATTGCGCTGGTTAGATGCAGCACAGAACCATCACGTTATAACTTATGCTGATGTGCGCTATCCGTCGCTATTGAAACAAACGAAACAGCCTCCACTATTATTATTTGTAAGAGGTGATCCGCAGCTGTTGTCGCAACAACAGCTGGCAATGGTCGGAAGCCGGCAGCCAACCCCAACCGGGCGCAAAGTGGCCTATAACTTTGCGGCTGAGCTGACACAACAGGGCTATCTGGTAACCAGCGGTATGGCCCGTGGTATTGACAGCGAGAGCCACAAAGGTGCGTTAAGTGCAGGTGGCCTCACAATAGCCGTATTGGGCCATGGTTTAGAGCAGGTCTATCCTTCGTCTAACAAGATATTGGCACAGACCATCGCTGAGCAAGGCGCCCTGGTATCGGAGTATTTTCCGGATGTGCAGGCCAGAGCCGAGTTTTTTCCACAACGTAACCGCATTGTCGTTGGATTAAGCATAGGTACTATAGTGGTTGAAGCGGCGCTGAAAAGCGGCACTTTGATCAGTGCCAACCTGGCCGCTGAGTACAGCCGGGATGTGTTTGCTGTGCCGGGCCCGGTTTACAGCCCACAGTCGGCGGGTTGCCATGCGCTGATTCAACAAGGCGCTAAACTGGTCACCAGTGTGGCCGATATAGTGGAAGAATGGAGCTTTTTTAGTCAAAGTTGTCTAAAAAGTAGTATTGAGGAAGAAAAAAGTACGGAAACGGACTTGTTTGCCCGTCAGTTGTTGGCTAACGTAGGAGATGAAGTTACCGCAGTTGATCTGATTGCAGAGCGCGCCGGTTTGGTGATAGCTGATGCAACAATAGCGCTGCTGCAGCTGGAGTTGGCTGGAGAAGTAGCAGCAGTTCCCGGTGGCTACATAAGAGTGAGGAGTGCCTGAGTATGTTTGATATCCTCGTTTACCTGTTCGAAAATTATATCCACAACGAATCTGACATTTACGTTAATCATGCTGATCTGACCAAAGAGCTAAGCCGGGCGGGTTTTCATGACGACGATATCTTTAAAGCGCTAAAATGGCTCGACAATCTGTCTGCGCTGCAGGAAAGTCACGTCAAGCCTTACTTATCAAAAGGAGCGTCCAACGCAACTCGTATTTACAGTGCGCCTGAACTGGCAAAACTGGAAGTCGAGTGTCAGGGCTTCTTGCTGTTTCTGGAGCAGATCAATGTACTCGATGCTGTTACCCGTGAAATGGTGATTGATAGAGTGATGGATTTAGATGGTAACAGCATCAGCCTGGAAGATTTAAAATGGGTGGTACTGATGGTGCTGTTCAACGTTCCAGGCCGTGAATCCGCCTATGCCCAGATGGAAGACTTAATTTTTGATGAACCTGAAGGGCCGCTGCACTAAGCGGCCTTTAACTTTATGACCGACGATTCTGCGCTATTCTCGTTGCCACAACAGCAGCAACTGTGCCCTTTATGCCAGCAACCCCTGGTGATGAAATCCGGTAAAAACGGTCCTTTTCTCGGCTGTAGTGCTTACCCGGCTTGTCACTATATTAAAGCATTGCATCAGCATGAAACCGCGATTGTAAAAGTGCTTGAAACCGAACCATGCCCAGAGTGCGGTGCTGCGTTAGCGGTAAAGAATGGTCGCTATGGTATGTTTATCGGCTGCACAAACTATCCCGACTGCCATTTTGTTGTACACGAACAAGATGAACAGCCTGAAGCTGAGCGGTTGCTTTGCCCTAAGTGCAGTAATGGCCACCTGACTGAGCGGGTGAATAAATTTGGTAAGCACTTCTGGGGCTGCGATAACTACCCCAAATGTAAGTTTTTACTAAATGACCAACCTGTTAGTGGGTGTTGCGCCGACTGCGGCTTTGGTTTATTGATCGATAAAAAAGGCCAGCTGTTCTGTGCCGATAAGCGCTGCGGTGTAAAGCAGCCGGTGCCAGACTAGCACCGGCCTCATTATTACTTCAGCCTGGCGGCCATTATTGCCAGTTCAGGAAAGGCCGTTTCAGGCAACAAGCTGATCAATGTCTCAAAGCGGGCTTTAAGCTCAGTGGTTGTTGCAGCAGATAAGTTAATATGGCCCATTTTGCGCCCAGCGCGTTTGGTTTTACCGTACCAGTGCAGGTGTAAGCCTGGTATGTCCAAAATAGCTTCCGGCACGCTATCTTCGCCAAGAATGTTTACCATCAGGCTGGGGCGAACTAACGCAGCGCTGCCCAAAGGTAAATTACACACAGCACGTAAATGCTGTTCAAACTGGCAAACGTCGGCACCTTGCTGCGTCCAATGGCCAGAGTTATGTACCCGCGGGGCAATTTCGTTAACCAGCAGCTCGCCGTCAACGTCAAAAAACTCTATCGCTAATACACCAATGTAGTTGAGCTGCTCAGCCACTGCGGTAAACATTTGTTCAGCTTGTTGTTGCAATTGCTTATTCCCGTCAACAGCCAGTGATACGCTGAGCACGCCGTTAACGTGGTGGTTTTCGGTCAGAGGGAAAACCTTTACATCACCGTTGGCTTGACGGGCACCAATCAATGAGACTTCGCGCTGAAACGGAATAAACTGCTCGGCGACGATGCTTTGTTTACTGTCTGCCTGAAGAAACGCATCCAGTTGCTGCCACAGTGCTGCGGCATCCTCAACACGTTTTAAGCGCCATTGACCTTTGCCGTCGTAGCCAGCCAATGCACTTTTAAATACTAGGGGTAAACCCAGTTTGCGAATAGCTTGTTCAAAGTCCGCTTTGTTATTAACGATATGGTAGGCGGCTGAACGCACACCCGCGTCATCCAGCAACTGTTTCTCTAATCGACGGTCACCACCGGCTTTTATCGCGGTTTCGCCGGGTAAAAACTTACCGCTTTGCTGACACTGCGCCAGTATCGGTAGGGGGATATGTTCAAATTCAGCGGTAACAACGTCGGCGTCCGCGATGGCTTTATCCAGACCTTTACCTAAAGGCTGCTGTGTTAACGGGTGC
>CEVB01080326.1_pt1 | contig 14881 bp, 14 predicted proteins | sample 531381 | NCBI WGS metagenome assembly CEVB01 (sample SAMEA2622763, study PRJEB7988) | marine metagenome | biome: marine biome (ENVO:00000447); feature: surface water layer (ENVO:00002042); material: "saline water (ENVO:00002010), including plankton (ENVO:xxxxxxxx)" | depth 5 m | reverse complement strand
AAGCCGTTATAGACAAGTACGCCCCGGAAATTAAAGCTGCTGTTGAGCAGTTGTTAGAAGGGGAAGAAAATGAAAAAGAAATAATTGAGGAAAATTTAGATATTCCTTATGCTTCTGATCCACAACTTGCTGAAGATAAGCCTGTTGAAATGGAAATGGAATTCGAATTTAATCCTGAAGACTTCCAATTAGATCTACAAGATTTAAAAGACGAGTCTGAAAGCAATCCCGAATCTGCTGGAGAGCAACCACAAGACACAGCATCATTAGCTGCTGATATTGGCCTCGTGGATTCAATGGAAGCCGAGCCTCCTGCTGAAAATCCTATGGATGCAATGCTTCAGGAAGATAACGAAGAAACAGATGAAGAAGATGAATTGTTAAATGAACTTCTTGCACTTTTAGATGAAGATGAAGAACAAGAAGAAGAAGTAATTGACGAGTCTTTAACTGTTGATATGGGCGAAGTTAAGCATGGTAGTTTTGTTACCGATAAAGGCACAAGAGATTATGATGCCGAAATGGAATTAGCAAAACAAGAATCCACAGCCTATAAAGCAGAAGCAGAAGAATTAGAAAAAGAGGTTGGAGAATTAAGAGACTCTATCCTTGTGTATCAAGACAAACAAGAGAAAATGAGAACTGTTCTTGATGACATGAAAGGTAAGTTAGAAGAAATGGTTATACAAAATGCTAGATTAATTTATAGCAATAAAGTTTTAAGCGATGCCTCCTTGAATGAGCGACAAAAATCTAAAATTGTCGAAGCTATCGCTAAGGCAGAGACTTTGAAAGAAGCTAAAGCTCTTTATGAAACTCTTAAAGAAACTACAGTGGGAACCAAACAATCAGGTCCAAAATCACTTAGTGAGTCAATTCAGAGAAAGCAAGTTCTTTCCGCACATCTGCCAAGACGCAAGCAAGAGAAAACAAACGAGGGGCTTGATTTTGCAACTCGTATGAAGAAACTTGCTGGCTTAGACTAATATATAAGGAGATTTAAAAATGTCTATAATTGAAAAATTAACAGAAGGCATCGTAAACCGTGATATGAAAGCGGAAGGACATGCACTTCTTAATAAATGGGAGGCCACAGGTCTTCTTGAGGGTCTTGATACCCAACACGACAAGGCTACAATGTCTCGTCTTTTAGAAAACCAAGCAAAGGAGCTTCTTCGTGAGGCATCTACAATGGAAGCTGGTAATGTTGAAGGTTTCGCTTCAGTTGCATTCCCAATCGTTCGTCGTGTTTTTGCTGGTTTGATCGCAAATGACTTGGTTTCTGTACAACCAATGTCTCTTCCAAGTGGATTGATCTTCTTCTTGGACTTTAGCTATGGAACAGCTGGTAGACTTGGTTCTGCAACAACAGATTCTATCTATGGTCAAGGGGTTTTAGGTTCTGAAGTTACAGGTGGAGTTCAGCTTACATCTGAAAATTTGGATAAACAACCTTACGGTTTCTCATCCGCTTATTCTTCTCCAACAGGCGAAATTGCTGTTGGTGCTGCTGCAAGTGCTACTTTTACTGTTGTGTTGGACGGATTCACCGCTGCTCATGCAATCGGTGGTACTGGCTTTGATGCATCAAAAATTAATTATGATCCCGATTTATTGTCAGAGCATGATGGAAAATTTCTTCTACAAGTTAGTTGTCTGTGGAGTGATCTTGAGACAGGTAATAATGAGTTGAATAGAAAACATGTTTCACAAGTTTTTCTCCCGATGGACACTATTGATGGAATAGCTTTTACTCAAGTAAGAAGACTTACTTCTATTAGTGCGGACGGATTGACAATCACTTTCACATATCTCTGCGATTCTCAGTTAGTTGATGCTGCTGTTGATGCTGACTTAAATAATGCTGTTGCTGGGGAATATCCTATTAAGGATACATTCGGTGATGGAAATGGTCTTGGATCCGTTCAAGGTGGACTTGTCTGGGGACTTGAAAATGAAGAAGCAATTCCTGAGATCGACATCAAGGTAGATTCAATCGCCATCACAGCAATGACCAAAAAGCTAAAAGCTAAGTGGACTCCTGAGTTGGGACAAGATTTGAACGCTTATCACAATTTAGATGCTGAAGTAGAATTGACTTCTATTCTTTCTGAGCAAATCGCTCTTGAGATTGATCGTGAAATTCTTGCTGATCTTGTAAACGGTGCAACTGCTGGTAAATTCTACTGGTCTCGTTCTCCCGGGTTGTTTGTTGATCGTACAACAGGTGCTGAGGTTGGTGCAGGTGTTGCTGCTCCTGACTTCACAGGTACAGTTTCAGAATGGTATGAAACACTTATTGAAACAATCAATGACGTTTCTGCTCAAATTCACAGAAAGACACTTCGTGGTGGAGCTAACTATGTTGTTTGTTCTCCTGAAGTTGCTAATATTCTTGAGTTCACCTCTGGGTTCCGTGCTAATGTTGCTGCTGATGCTGACAAGGGAATGATCGGTGCTCAAAAAACTGGTTCTCTTTCTCGTAAGTTTGATGTAATTGTTGACCCTTACTTCCCAAGAAACGCTATTCTTGTTGGACGTAAAGGTGGTTCTTTCTTAGAATCAGGTTATGTTTATGCACCTTACGTGCCTCTACAAACAACTCCTACAATTTTCGGTGTTGAAGACTTCGTACCTCGTAAAGGTGTTATGACTCGTTACGGTAAGAAAATGGTTCGTCCTGACATGTACGGTATGGTTATCGTTCGTGGATTGCTTGGAGAATCTGGTGGTACTTAATCACTAGTTCTTCTTACGATCTGGATAAAGATTGCCTCAAGCTCTGCTTGGGGCTTTTCTTGTTTTAGATACTATTTATAGAGTAAATAAGGAGATTTAGAATGGCCCCTCATGTCAAAAGAAAACGAGCTCTTGCTCTTAAAAGAAAAAAAGAAGCTGCCGAAGCAGAACGACTTGCTAAATTAGAAGCCGAAGCTGCAAAGAAAAAAGCCGATGCCGCTGCTAAAAAGAAAGCAGCAGCTGCTAAAAAGAAAGCTGAAGCTGCTGAGAAAAAAGAAGAACAAAAAGGTTCCTCCGAAAAAGCACCAGCAAAGAAAGCCCCTGCCAAAAAGACAACCAGAAAGAAAGCTCCTACTAAAAAGGCAACAACTAATAAAGCCAAATCTGAAGAATAAATCTGACTGTATTCAATACGTTAGTCCTCCGTTCGCCCCAAGCTCTCCAATTGCATGGGGCTTTTCTTTTGGGGAAAACTAATTATTGGGTACGGAGGTATAATGAATGTCACTACCAAATTTAACACCATCATCATCAGTTTCTGCTATCGTTCTCCCAGAGACCGGAAGCAGCGATAATGTAGAATCAGCACTCCCTCTTGGAGTGTACAAAGACACAGCAGAATTTATCACAGGAGCAGTAGCTCAAGTTGCTTTTACTTATAAAAGATTAGGTGGAGATGTACTTGATATAGAACTAACAGAACAGAACGTCTATGCGGCCTATGAAGACGCCGTATTAGAGTACTCCTATCAAGTGAACCTCTATCAATCTAAGAACGCTCTAGGGGCCGCTCTTGGCTCTCCAACAGCATCTTTTGATCACCAAGGAGAAGTGATAGACGGAACAGGAGATGGAGCTGCTCTTAAGTATCCCAAATTTACATTTGATTATGCATTTAGAATGGGAGATAAGTTTGCAACAGAAGCAGGGATCGGAGGAACAGAACCAATTTATAGTGCATCATTTGAGTCAGTATCTGAACAACAAGATTATGATTTACAAGACATTGTGTATTCAGCATCTTTAGAAGCCGGTTCTCCATTCGAGGGAGCCGTTGGAGATAAAAGAATTAAAATTAGAAAAGTGTTCTATATTTCTCCAAGACAAATGTGGAGATTCTATGGATATTATGGAGGTCTCAATGTAACAGGAGATATGCACACTTATGGACAATATGCGGATGACTCAACATTTCAGGTAATTCCAGCTTGGCAAAACAAATTGCAAGCAATCTCTTATGAAGATCATCTTTATACAAGAACCTCTCATTACTCTTATGAGATAATAGATAATAAGCTAAAATTATATCCAGCACCAGACGCTGTATCACCAGAGAAATTCTGGTTTAGATTTACAATTGAGACAAACTCTCCATTTACAGATGATGTTGAGTCAGGACAAAATGGCGTAAACAACATGAACACTCTGCCTTTCGAAAACATCCCTTATGAGAACATTAACTCAATTGGTAAGCAGTGGATAAGGAGATTTGCTTTAGCCCTCTCAAAAGAGACTCTCGGCCAAATAAGAGGCAAGTTTGGTGGTAATGTTCCAATCCCCGGAGACAACATATCATTAAACTCGGCAGACCTTTTGTCTCAAGCAAAAGAAGAACAAGCAACCCTTCGAGAAGAATTACAAAAAATACTTGAAGAAACAACTTACGACAAGCTTATCGAAACAGATAAGAAAATGGTTGACGATCAAAACTCAATCATAAACAGCTCACCTCTTGGAATATTTGTAGGATAACTAAATGTCAGATGATAAATGGGAAAAACTCGATGCACCTCCGCCTCCAATGTTTCTTGGAGAGAAGGAAAAGAATCTTGTAAAACAAGTCAATGATGAAATAATTGAGAGAGTTGTTGGACAACAGGTTCTCTATTTCCCAATTGATATTGAGCATACAGACTTTCATCCAATCTATGGAGAGGCAATTGAGAAAACATTCATGCCTCCTGTTAGAGTATTTGCAAGAGTTGAGTATCAAGGTGTGGAGACAAACGTAATTGATAACATTGGTCTTGATAAGAAGACGGGATTAAAAATTATGTTTCATAAAAGAAGACTTACGGAAGACCAGAATCTATTTGTTAGAGAAGGTGACTTTGTAAGATACGGTTCGATCTTTTATGAGATAGTTAAAACAAACGAACCAAAACACCTTTTCGGTCAAGCAGACACTCAGTTTGAGATAGTCGCTGATTGTATAAGAGCAAGAGACGGAGCCTTCAATGCAGAATGAATACCCAGCATCAACACTAGAAACAATCGACACAGGAATATATGAATGGGTCAATGAAGTGTTAGACCTTCACACAAGAACAAACAAAGGGATATATAAAGTTCCCACAATTTGGCTTGGAACAGAGCGTGTTTGGCAAATAAAGAACGATGTAAGATTTAGAGATAAGGTTGGAAAATTAATACTTCCAATTATATCAATCAACAGAGATTCGGTTCTAAAGGATCCAACGTTTAAAGGTTCTTTCCAAGCACATATCGTTGAGCAAAATGATTTTAAAGGTGGAGCCCATGAAGTATCCAACGAGATTAACGGAGAGAAGACAAGAAACTTTCAAAATAATTTAAAATCCGGAACTCAAGAAACAGGATATGTTGATGAGAACCATTTGATTGTAAAGAATTATCACACTTCTCCAATACCTTCTTATATAACAGTAAACTATTCTATAACATTGAGAACAGAATATCAACAACAAATGAATGATCTTCTTACACCATTTATTACAAGAACAGGCCAGATCAATTCATTTAAGTTTTCAAAAGACAATCATACCTATGAAGCTTTTATACAACAAGATTACAATATGAACAACAATACAGTTAACATTGGAGAAGACGAAAGAATGTTTGAAACCAAGGTTACTATAAAGACTTTAGGCTATCTTGTTGGTGAGGGATACAATAGACCAAGGCCTGTTAACGCTAGAAGAGAGTCTCGTCCGAAGATAATCTTCAAAACAGAAACGATACAAAAATAAAAATAATTGCACTTATAATGCCTATAACCCAGACTATTGGTACTTTAGCGTTTCTAGATACTATTTATTGTGATTATTTATTTTAATTTAAGGAGAATGTAAATGCCAAGAAAATTTGATTTTATCTCACCGGGAATTCTACTCAACGAAGTAGACGAATCCGTGCTTCCTGCTGAGACCCAAGATGAAGGTCCTTTACTAATTGGACGTGCTCTTACAGGACCATCAATGCAGCCTGTCCGTGTAAGCAATTTAGAAGATTTATATGCCATTTTTGGACAACCCGTTACAGGAAAAGGTGCATTGAATTCTGATATTTGGAGAGACGGTAACCTCGTTGCCCCAACATATGCTATGTTTGCTGCACAAGCTCACTTGGCTTCAGGAACCACCCCAGTTACTTTTATGAGATTATCAGGTAGAGAACACTCAAATAAATCTGGTGGAGGAGAAGCTGGTTGGAAATTAACCGGAGATATTAATGCTGGTGTAAGTGGCGACAACGTGGCTCCTTATGGATTGTTCACTTTTGAATCTGGATCTGCCGCAGTAGACGGAGTTCTTTCTGCTGTTTTTTATGTTACAGGAGCATCTTTAGCTCTTTCAGGAACAAATGCAGATGGTGCTGCTAATACCGTTGCAGCAGCAGAAGTTATTGAATATAACTCAACAACAGATTACACACTTGTTTTGAGAGATGGAGTTGCTGCTGATAAAGAGTTTGTATTCAATTTTGACTCAACAAGTGAAAGATATATACGTAATGTTTTCAACACAAACCCACAAAAACTAGAAGCATCTACTAACTTTGGTACTAGTAATGATAAATTGTTCCTAGGAGAAACCTTTGAGTTAGCTGAAAATGATATTTCGGATAGTGACAGATTCGCAGTTATAATGCCTTTGGTTAACGACGATGAGTCATCAAAGTGGTCAAACAGACAAATGGAAGCAAAAAAAGGATCAACAGGTTGGTTTGTAAACCGACAACAAGATGGTTCTCATGCTGAATTGTTTAAATTACATGCTCATGCTGCTGGTGAATATATCTCTGCTAACTATTGGATTAACATAGAAGACCTTAGATTAGGAACATCTGTAAATCCAAATTCCTCTTTTACTGTGAAAGTAATGAGAAACGGAACAGCTGTTGAGACGTTTGTTGGGTGCAACCTTAATCCTTCAAGCGAATCTTATATCGCAAAGAAGATTGGAGATCAATATCAAGTATGGGATGATTCTGAGAAAAAATTTAATGTTAACGGTTTGTATCCTAATATATCTGATTACTTTTATGTAGAGGTACATCCTTCTATTGAAAATCAAACTATTTCCGATTCATTTGCTTTACCAGTTGGATTCCAACTCCCAGCAGTACACCCTAATATAGTTATTGAAGATGACACAGCATTTAATGGACACCCAACTGCTTTAATAAAAGGTGGGAACACTATTCCATTTATAGATAATGCTTCTGCTGGAAGTATAATTGGAGGAATGCCGGCTGCTTTGCAACTAACTATTAAATTCCCAACAATAAAATTGACTAAAGAAAACTCTAACGGTAACAGCAATTACCCAGCAAGCTCTGTATTTGGATTACGTCATATAAAAGATAATGCAACCGAATGGGATGCTTCTTATGCAGATGTAGTAAGAGCAAACCCTACCACAGGAACTTTCACAAGCAGTGGAATATTCACCTTAGAAGATGTAAAAGAAGACACAACAACAGGTCTTTTTTATCATGAATCAGGCTCTGCTTCACATCCTGTTGCATTAACCGGAGATGATGGATTATTCACCAAAGGAATTCGTAAATTCGCAGCACCAGTTGTTGGAGGGTTTGAGGGAGTCAATATTTTTAAAACCGATCCTTTTTCTTCTAATTTAGTGGGATCTGGTAGAAAGTCTTCTTACGTAAGAAATACATTAGAGTTCGCACTTGACCTCGCAGCTGATGCTGATGTTACAGAGTACGATCTTTTATCAATCCCCGGACAAACTAAGGATGTTATAACAAATCGTGTTATATCTATATGTGAAACTCGTGGTGATGCATTGGCTATTGTTGACCTCGAGAAGATCTATAAAAACACTTGGGAGTCAACCGGATCAGCTGATACACCAAAAGTATCTGAAGCAGTTAAAAACGCTCAAACAAGATCAATTAACTCTTCTTTTGCAGCAACCTACTACCCTTCAGTAAGAATGCAAGACATGGCTAATGGTAATAGAGATGTTATAATTGTTCCTCCTTCTGTCGCTGCAATTGGAGCGATAGCAAAATCACAAGCAGTATCTGATCCTTGGTTCGCACCTGCTGGGTTCAACAGAGGTGGAATCAATGAGCTTGGTGGAACTCAAGGTCCAAGAGTACTTGGAACAGTAGAACATTTATCAAAAGCAAATCGTGACTCTCTTTATGAAGAGAACATCAACCCAATTGCAAGATTCCCTGCTTCTGGTGACATTGTTATCTTCGGTCAAAAAACCATGCAACAATTACCATCAGCATTAGATAGAATTAATGTTCGTCGTTTGTTACTTTTCATCAAAAGAAGAATTGGAAAAGTTTCTGAAACTATCTTGTTTGATCAAAACGTACAAGCAACATGGAATAGATTTAGAGCACAAGCAGAACGTATATTGTCAGATGTACAATCTCGTTTGGGAATTGTAGAATATAAATTGGTTCTCGATGAGACCACAACAACCGCAGACCTTGTAGATAGAAACATTCTTTATGCAAAGGTTCTTATCAAACCTGCAAGAGCACTTGAGTTTATTGTTGTAGACTTTGTTGTTACTCGCAGTGGAATTGAGTTATAAAACTAGTTATAATAAATTATAAAGGAGAATTAAATAATGAGTTTCTGGACAAACAGTAGTGTAATACCAAAAAGGAATTTTAGATTTCTTATACAATTTGCAGCATATGGTAAGATAGGTGCAGCAGGTGGAGATGGTCAAGATTCTAATGATATCTTGTGGTTTGCTAAAAATGCTAAATTACCAAGCGTAAGCTTTAGCGATACAGAGCACAACTTTTTAGATAATAAATATTATTATCCCGGACGTGCAACTTGGGAAGAAGTCACAATGACTCTTGTTGATCCTGCTTCTCCTGATGCGACAAAAAGAACAATGCAATTGTTAGAAGATTCTGGCTATGTTGTGAAGAAAGCATCAAACGAGGCCGCAAGAACAATTTCTAAAAATAAAGCTACTAATTCTGGTGTAGGATCTATAAAGATATCAATTTTAGATGACGAAGGTAATGCTTTAGAGGTGTGGACCCTAAATAACGCATTCGTGAAATCAGTTTCTTTTAGTGATCTAGATTATGCTAACGAAGATCTTAGAACAATTGATATGTCTATTAGATACGATTGGGCTACTTGTGAAATTCTGAAAGCAGGTAGAACAGAAGTAACTCCTGATACCTTCTTCCAATAGTAGGTGAATATGACTTTTTGGACAGAATCAACTTTAAGCCCCACTCGCCAATTTCGTTTCAAAGTTTCAAATGGATCCGGAGTTTGGTGGTGGGCTTCGTCTTGTTCCAAGCCTTCCTATGATATAAACACCGAGGAATACAAATTAATAAATCATAAATATAAGTATCCCGGAGTTTTAACTTGGAATGATATAACTCTTACTATTGTTGATACTGGAGATAAAACATTCGAACTTTATAACAAATTGCAATTTACTGGTTATCAGCCTTTTGGACAGGGAATAGCTGGAGACGGTATTTCTAAAAGCCTATCCGCTGCTAATCTAAGAAACGGATCAGATTTTTTAATAGACCAAATAGATGCAGATGGTAGTCTAGTAGAACAATGGAAATTGGTAAACCCATTTATAAAATCCACAAACTTTGGAGAACTTGATTATTCAAGTGACGATCTAGTAAAACTAGAACTTGTAATCTCTTACGATTACGCAGAATTCAATATATAACAAATAATTAACAACGAGGTGCAAATTGAGTAATAGAAATAACAATGACCGTATGGGGTCAGCTCCAATCCATGCAGAAACTCCGCAGCAAAAATCTATTCTTGATTTCGTTTCCCCAACAGAATTTGTTGAGCTTCCATCAAAGGGCTTGGCTTATTCAGAGGACCATCCTCTTCATGGGAAAGACGTTATCGAGATTCGTTTTATGACTGCAAAAGATGAAGACATACTTACAAGCCAAACTCTTTTGAAGAAAGGAGTGGCTTTAGAAAGACTTCTTGAGAATATAATTGTTGATAAAACAATAGACCCGAAAACAATGCTAATAGGGGACCGTAATGCGGTTATAATAGCCACTAGAGCTTCTGGGTATGGTAATGCCTATGAAACTAAAACAACGTGCCCTAGTTGCGGTGCTGTGTCTCAAACAACATTTGATTTGTCAAACCCACAAATACAAGAACTTGATTATGAAAACGTTGATTTTATAAACAAGAACGAAGCAGGGAACTTTGTAATAAAGCTTCCACAAACACAGTTCGAAGTCGAGGTGAGGTTACTTACAGGAAAAGATGAACAATATCTAACCCAACTTTCCCAGAACAAAAAGAAAAATAGACTTGGCGAGTCTGCAATGACTGATCAATATAAAATGATGATCGTATCTGTAGAGGGTGTTAAAGATAGGTCTACATTAGGTAAATTCATAGAAATGATGCCTGCTGCTGATTCTAGGTTCTTAAGAAAAGCTTATAAAACAATTATACCAAACATTAGAATAGTAGATGATTTCTCCTGTAACTCCTGTGGACATGAACAGGAATTGGAGGTGTCCTTCGGGGCAGACTTTTTTTGGCCTGACTCCTAAGTATATGGAATCTGTTTACGAACAGTTCTTTCTTCTCAAACATCATGGAGGTTGGTCATTCATTGAGGCTTACAATTTACCAATCGGTTTGAGGAATTGGTTCCTCGAAAGACTTCAGAAGCACTTTGAGGAAGAGAAAAAAGCAATTGATAAGGCCAAGCGTTCGAGATAACCCTTGGCTTTTATCTTATAAAACTATTTATTCCAGAGGTTATTGATATGGTTATTGATTTTACAAAAAAGAAACTCCTTACAGAGTCTTGGCTCCGAGCATTTGGTTCTTGGAACAAGACACTACTTAGACACATTTACGGAAAAGACGTGAATATGACAGCAGAACTTGGTGTTCATCACTTAGGCAAAATGTTTAAAGAAGGCGAAGACGAAGAGCAAACACTTAAATTCACAATTCGTGGTGAAGAAGAAGATGTTAGAGCATATGCCCAAGCTATCATGGCACAGAAAGAATATCTTGACTGTTATGTCCAGTATGGAGAAGATCATCCAAAATCTTTAAAAATGAAAGAGAAGCTAGACCAAGCTGTTACAAACTTTGAGCAATTAACAGGGATTACTTGGCCTTTTAAAGACGAGGGGTAACTAAATGCCTACAGATCCTAATGATACAAAGAAAATAAAAGAAAATACCCAAGCTACTGACGACAACGTTGAGAGCAAAGAAAATCTTATTAAGGCAATAGAAAGACTTAACAAAAGTTTGAAACAATCCAATGATGAAAAGCTCAGAGAAATACAGTATAATTCTGATTTAGCAGCAATGCAAAACGACAGAACTGCACAAGAAGGCGAGCTCTATAAGCTTTTAAACCTTAGACTTGCAATGGAAAAAGAAGCCATAGATGTAGGCAAAGGACAAACAGAAGAATATATGGCCCAAAAACAAGCAATTGAGGAACATATACGAGCCCAAGCAGAAATGCTTGGACTAACTGAGGAGCAGACAGAAGCAATGCTCAAACAGACCAAAGCCTTTGATGAGAACAGAGCAGCGATAAACAAGTTCGCCAAAACAGCAGATGGTGTATTTAGCGACCTTGCAACAAAAGCCGCTATCTTCGGAGATCCAAACAAAGGGCTGCTTGGAACTATGACCAAGTTTGCAGCTGAAGCACGAAACTCTGGAGAAGCAGCCAAGATAATGGGCAATTCTTTTCTAAAACATTTTAATTTTACAACCTTGGCTGCTGGTATGGTTGAGAACATAATCGAATCTACAATTGGAATGGTAAAAGCTTTTGATGAAGCATCTGCTTCATTGGCTGCCGCTACAGGTACTGGTGACCAATTCACTGGTATGATGCTTGAGATGAGAATGGAATCAAACGACCTTGGTGTGACCTTTGAGAATTCCTCTAAAGCGATACAGTCTTTGATAAGAACTCAGGTTGGTTTCTTAAACTCGTCAAAGGCAGCTCAAAAAGAAATGGCTACACAAGTTGCTTTAATGGATAGGATTGGAATCTCAACAGATACATCAGCCGAAATAATGAACGTGTTCACAGTAACAATGGGAAAATCACAAAAATCAGCCATAGAAATGACTAAATCATTAGTAAGTATGGGTGGTGTTCTTGGAGATTCTCAAAAATTCTTGGAAGATTTTAACAAGTCAATGGAGACACTCGCAGTTTATGGCGAGGATGCCGTAGGTGTGTTTAGCAACATGGCCGCTGCTGCTCGTGCTGCTGGTGTTGAAGTTGGAACTCTAGCTGGAATGGCAGGCAAATTTGATAAATATGAAGAAGCCGCAGAAACAGTTGGTAAGCTAAATGCTTTGATGGGAACACAACTATCCACAACAGAAATGTTGTTTATGAAAGAAGACCAAAGAATAGAAACATTAATACAACAAGTCCAGATATCTGGTGAATCATTTGCAAATATGAATAAGTTCCAACAAATGGCTATTGCAAATGCTGCTGGAATAACTGATATGAATGAGGCTCAAAAGATATTTGGTATGAGTATGAGAGAATACAAAACATATCAAAGAGATATGCAAAGACAAGCACAAATCCAAGAAAACTTTAATAAAGCATTAGAAGCAACAGAAGAATTGTCTGAGAAGTTTAAACAATTCATGGCTGAATTTGCTATGTTTGTGCAACCATTGTTAGACGCTGCATCTGGTGTGTTAGATTTCCTAACATCCATAGCTTCTGGAATGGATGATACAACAAAATACGCTATCGGAGCAGGAAGTGCAGTGTTATTGTTAGTGACTGCATTTGCAGGAGCCAGTGCTGGTATGCCTGCTTTGGGTGCTGGAGCCGGAGTTATTGCAGCTGGAGTGACCGCAATGACAGCAGCACTTACTGCCGCAGCACCTGCTATGGCAGCAGTAGGAGCCGCAGCAGCCGGAGCCGCCGCTGGATTAGGAACATTTGCAGTTCCTTTGGTAGGTATTGGGCTCGCAATTGCCGGAGCTGCAATGGGGATTGGATATTTAATATCATCATTTGTTGATTTGACCAGCATCGGTCCCAACGCATTTGATTCAATTTCCACATTAGCAACAGGAATATCAGATATCAAAAAGACTATTGGTGAAGATACATCACAAATATCTAATGCACTTGAGAATCTTGCACTAATTGCAACAGGAACATCAGCAAAAGCAATGAAAGGTGGAAGTGTTGCACTAACAACAGAATTAAAAGAAGCTGTTCAAGCAGTAATGACCACAAAAATAGATATTACTTTGAGAGTTGATGATGGTGGACTTAAGAAAGTTGTAAAAGACGCTGTGGTAGATGTGCTAAATAATAAGAACGAACATCTTATCCGTAATAGAATAATTAATATAGCCGGTGGAGATTTTAAAACATGAGCTTTCCAACTAGAAAACTATCAGATATACCACAGACTGGAGATGGAACCAAATTATATGCTGATGAGGTAATAACAAATTCCGTCATAAAGTTCCAGTCAACTATAGATAATTCATTTGAGATAGAGTTTAAAGGCTTCATAACTGAGATGTCCGATAACTATCAGTCTAATTGGGATAGTGAAACTGTATACGGAAGAATGGACCCAATAGGCACTTTCAGAAACACACAAAGAAGTATCACACTTGGTTGGACAATACCAGCTGCGAACATAGGAGAAGCCAAAAGTAATCTAAAAGCAACAAGAGGTTTGGCAATGATGCTTTATCCAGCGTATGCAAAAAACCCAAAGACAATCTCAGAAGGCCCAACTGCAATAGGTGCTGAAAAAATAAAATACACAACTGCTAACTCTTTAGCTAAACCACCTTTAATAAGATTATCTTATGCTAATTTAATAGCTTCATCAAATGGAACTGATGGTTTACTTGGATGGGTTGATGGCTTTAACATAACGCCTTCAATGGAAATGGGGTTTTTTATAGAGAATCAAAAACAATATCCAAAAGTATATACAATGTCTTGTACTTTTAATGTTCTTCATGAACATGATCTTGGCTACAACACTAAAGGTTGGATAGCAGGTACTGATAATTGGAAGAAATTCACATCTGAGGGATAAAAAATGAGTAGAAATAGAAAAAGAATAATAGCTAAAAATGATGTATATGAAGATGATGATTTGTTCGAGAACAGAGGAGTCAGATCTATATCTCAATATGTAACACCAAAATTTCCAAACCCAACTCAAGATATAATAAATGAGATACCATACGAAATACATTTCTGGGTTCCGGGACAAAGATTCTTTAAGTTAGCCCAGAAGTACTACGGAGATCATAGATATTGGTATATAATTGCAAGATTTAATAACAAGCCCACAGAAGCTCAAATAGAAGAAGGGGAGGAGATAAGAATCCCAACTGATCTACAGTTGGCTGTGGAGGTATTAGGATAATGGGTAACGTTTCTTATTATGGAGAAAAAGAAAATAATTTCTACTTTACAAAATCTATAGGTGTTATGAAATTAATTGATGATATAGGTCTTGATGAACAAATATCAGCTATAGATTTTGAGCAATTTGAAAATTTAACCATTGATGGTAAAAAAGCCACTTTTGGTGCCCTTCTTGGAGACAGGTATAGTTTCTCTTCTTTTCCAAAATACATCCAAGGCTTGATAGTAATTTCCTCTTCTGCTCCTTTAAAGCAGGATGAATCTGATCTTTCTTTTTTATTGCACGACGATATTTATAATTTCTTTTTTAATGATAATATTTCTGGAGATTTAGACGGACCAACAGTCAGACAGTTTAACACAGGTATTATAAACATTTTTAACAATCTTTTAAACAAACTAAAAGATAAAGAGAGTTTGACTCAAAC
>CEVB01029967.1_pt1 | contig 14883 bp, 19 predicted proteins | sample 531381 | NCBI WGS metagenome assembly CEVB01 (sample SAMEA2622763, study PRJEB7988) | marine metagenome | biome: marine biome (ENVO:00000447); feature: surface water layer (ENVO:00002042); material: "saline water (ENVO:00002010), including plankton (ENVO:xxxxxxxx)" | depth 5 m | reverse complement strand
AAGAACTATTTCTAGAACTGTAACAGGTGCAACTAGATTCCAAGGAACACAGCAACTTGATCCTCCTGGAAGAGATGATCCAGATCCAGGACCAAGCAGACACGATCCTTTAGCACAAACATTCACAGTAGATGGTGTAACTGAAGGTTGTTTCTTAACAAAAGTAGATTTATTCTTCTCAACTAAAGGTGTAAGACCTGTATTAGTACAATTAACAGATGTGTTTGATGGTCACCCAGGTAACAAAATTTTAGCAAGTAAAACTGTTCAAGTAGAAGATGTAAATGTTTCAGATGATGCCCAATCAGCAACTACTGTAACTTTTGATAGTCCTGTTTTTGTAAAAGAAAACACAGATTATGCCATAGTGATAAAATGTGATGAACCAGGATTAAAAGTTTACTTCTCAGAGGTAGGCGGTTCTAACATAAGTGATAATAGAACTGTATCATCAAATCCTCTCACAGGATCAATGTTCTTATCACAAAATGGTTCTACATGGACTCCACATCAACAAAGAGATGTTAAGTTTACACTTCACAGAGCAGACTTCGATGTATCTACAGGTACAGTAACTTTAACTAATAACCAAGTTCCTTTACAAGAACTTGAAACAAATCCATTTGAAACAAATACTGGTACAAATAAAGTAAGAGTAAAACATAGAAATCACGGATTTAAAGCAAACGATAAAGTTACAATTAGCGGAGTGCCTTCAGGAGTATATGGTGGTAATTCAGCAAGTAATGGTATACCTGCTACAGAATTAAATGGTCAGCATGTCATACTAACACCTACGATTGATAGTTATGTAATCGAAGTAACAAGTTCAAATATCACAGGCACAACTTCAGCATTAGTTTCAGACTTTGTAGGAGGCACAACTGTTAAGGCATCTAGAAATGTGAGAGCAGATGTATTACAACCTACTATCGCATCAATTAAATTACCTAACACTTCATTGTCAACTGTATTAAATATTTCAGATACAAGTTACACAATGTCTGGTAATAAAACATTAATGCCGAATGATAACTTCTATTCAACTAAAACATTCTTAATTGCAAGTGCTGATAACCAAGCAACTAATTTTGCAACACAAGGTCATTCAGCAAAAATGATTGTTACATTAGGAACAAATCATCGTACACTTTCACCTGTATTAGATAGTCAAAGAATTTCATTGTGTGCAATATCAAATAGAATTGATAACGAAACAGAGGCAACTGTTAATAATTCAGCATTCGATAATAGAACAGTATCAAATGCCGTAAATACAATAGCATTGTCAAACACTAATACGAATATGACTACTGCAAATGCAGATAGAAAAGCAGAATTTTTAACACTAGATATAGGTAAAACAATTACAGTATCAGGAGCATCTAATTCTAATAACAATAAAGATTATGTTGTTACAAGTGTTTCCTCTGATGGCGCAAGTGTAGGACTAACACCTGCACCTGGCACGGACGAAAGTGCTAGTGCAAATATTACAGTAGTTCAAAAAGAAAGATTTAGAAGTGATATAGCACCTACAGGAGCAACTAACCAAGCAAACTATTTAACGAAGAGATTTGTTTTAGAAAATCCTGCAACTGCTATTAAAATTTTATATGAAATGAACAGACCTAGTGGTACAATTTTAGATGTCTATTACAAAATTATTGAAGATGGTCAAGATTTAAAATTTGATGACATTGCATATAGAGTAGCGGCAACAGATGTAACCGATACTGCAGATGAAGAACCTAGTATCTTTAGAGAAAGAGTTCATACTATAAGCGGACTAAATGCGTTCTCAACTATAGCAGTAAAACTTGTATTTAAAACTACAAATACTGCATATGTACCACAAGTTAAAAATTTAAGAGTATTAGCATTGGCAACTTAAAATGAAAGTAAAAGTAGAAGGACATACAAATTTAGTTAGAGATATGAAAAGCGGAGCGATTATCTCTACAAGTCGAGTTGAATATATGAATTATATGAAAGCGGTGAAATTAAAAGAAGAAGAAAAGCAACAAACTAAGAATATGTGTGATGAACTAAATAAACTTAAAGATGAATTTGCTGAAATAAAAAATTTATTAAAACAAATTATAGAGAAGTAAGATGGCAATAACACAAGTAAATAATACAGATACTTTAGACCAATGGAGAGCAAAGACACAAACCATATCTACAAATATGGGTGACCTTGCAACATTGACTACAAGTGCAAGTAACTTAGTAGCGGCAGTAAATGAATTAGATAATGAGCAAGGTACATTGTCTAGTTTAGCAACTACAAACAAAGGTAATTTAGTTGCGGCGATAAACGAATTAAATACAGATATTAATAATCTATCTGGTTTATCAGCAATACCAAGACCTGTATTAATGGCATTAGCATAGGAATAAAATGGCAGTAGTAGATTTTAGTAGAACAATAACTTTTTCAACTTGGTTTACTGGGTCTAATACTTTAGGAACAGGATTAGGAGATGCCGCTTTGATTAATGGTAGTCTTTCTTCTACAAATGTTTCACAAGGAATAAATGCAGTCGCAAGTCAACAAGGTAATGTTGCATCTTTGGCGATGTCTGCAGATGCAGATGGTGACGGAAGTAATAGTTTAGTAGATGGTATCAATACTGTAGCAGACGAGGCAGGAAGAAAAAGAATATCAGAGGCAGAACCTTTTGCTTTTGATATGACACCTTTAAATGTATTCGGGACAGAAAATGATTTTGATGCCCATGGACATTATGAATAAATATAGAGAGATAGAGGAATAAAATGGCAAACGATTTTCAAAACGCAATATTTTCTGCGATAGGAACTTCAAGACAAGACCTATATACAACTCCTAGTGCCTCTGGCAAAAGAAGTATGTTAATAGGATTAGAACTTGCAAACACCTCAGGTGGTCAGATCCTAGTTGATATTGAAATTTTTGATAACTCAGCATCCTCGTATGTAGTGATAGGAAATGACATACCGATTCCTGCTAATTCAACATTATCTTTTGTAACAGGACAAAAAGTTGTTCTAGCAAATGGCGATAAAGTAGCAGTAAAATCTAGTTCAGCATCTTCACTAAATGCGATTGCTAGTATATTAGAGGATATTTAATAAATGAGATATATAGGTAATCAACCTAGAGTAACAGGAAACAGAATAGGTGGTGGTACAATCACTACCTTTGCATCTACTGGTATAGATGATAACGCAACTAGTAATAAATTAACTATTACAGATGCAACATCTACATTCGGTAATGCCTTAGCAGTAACAGGTAATGCAACAATTACTGGTAATGTTCTTCCTGAAGCAGATAGTTCTAGAGACTTGGGTACTACCTCAGTTCGTTTTGCAAATTTATTTGTTGATGATATTACAACAACAACTGCCATAACTGCTCCTACAATTAATGTAGAAACTGCATTACTACCAGATGCCTCTGATGGTGCATCGTTAGGAAGTGCAAGTCATGAGTTTTCAGATTTATTTTTAGCAGACGGTGCCGTAATTAATTTTGGTGATGACCAAGAAGTTACACTTACACACAATCACGATGTAGGACTTACACTTAATACTAAACTAGTAGTATCAGGTGGTTTAGAGGCAACAGGAACTGCAGACCTAAATGGAACTTTTCCTCGTTTTACAATAAAAGATACTAATACAAGTGCCGCATCGGCAGATGCAGAGATTGTATTTAAAGATAGTGCTAATACAAATCAAGCAGTATTAGGTATTGAAAATAACAAACTACAATTAATTACTGAAGATAACGGTTCAGGTGCATCAGGTATCACATTAGGATTAGGATCTAGAACAGATAACAAATCTTTCTTAGAGATGACAGAGAGTGGTGGTGTTAATGTTAGAGTTAATGCAAGTAACACTATCGCATTTAGTAACTCAGGAACAATCACAGGTTCAGGTTCTCAATTTTCTGCAGTAACAGTTGGTGCAGTAATTACAGTATCAGGTGCAAGTCAGGCGGCGAATAATGTAGAGTTTAGAGTTATTAATAAAGCAGGTGATGTACTTACCGTTGTAAACAGAGATGGTGGTAATCCTACAACTGAAACTGCAGGTGCTTCAGTAACAGTTACCGAAGATAGAAAAAGATTAATTACAATACCAGATGTTGTCGAGACTGCGGCATTCACGGCACCTCAATCAGATAGTTCAACTAAGATTGCGACCACAGAGTATGTTAGAACTGCTATTACAAACCTCATAGGGGGTGCTCCAGGGGCGTTAGATACACTAGATGAACTTGCTAGTGCATTGAGTGATGATGCCTCGTTTGCGAGTACAACTACTGCCGCAATCGCAGATAGATTAGATAGAGATTTTTCAACTCTTACAACTGCAGGTCTAGAAAGTCTTAATGACAAAATTGCAGATGTATTAGTTGCAAACGGAACCCATACAGTTCAAGGAACAGGTAATACTTTAACTGCTACAGATAACGATGCCGCTGATGGTGTCGATTTAGCAATCGTATTAAATGATCCTACAATAACACTATCAGGAAATGTAACAGGTTCTGCTACAATGACAGATTTACAAGATGTTTCAATAACTGCTACATTAGGTGCAGTTGTTGACCATAGTAAACTTGTAAATACTGCTAATACAAATAATATAGTAACAGGACTAACTGCTAAATCAAGTATCGCTAGTAATGATGCTTTGATTATTGCAGATAGTGCCGATGATTTCAAATTGAAAAAAGTAAATAGAAGTATTGTTGCCCCACCAGCATTCACGGAAGACTTAGGATTCTTCACGATAGCGATGGCGTAATATTATAAATATGTATAGAATAATTAAAGATAAGGAATAATAATGGCAACCGCAGTATTCAAAAATGCAAAAACGGCGAATGTAGCAACTTCAGGTTCAACTGTATATACAGTTCCTAGTGGAAAATATTCAGTCATACATGCAATTTATGTAACTAACATTTATAACCTTGAAGATTTATATGTAAATATTGAAGTAGTGGACGCAAGTTCTGCCCCATTTAATATTGCGTATCTATATCCTATTCCTGCAAACTTAGGTGCAGTATGGGAAAGACCAATTAATTTAATGTCGCAAGAAGTTTTGAAAATAACATCATCAAGAGCAAATTCTTTAGATGTATTTGTTTCTTATCTAGAGTTTACACCGTAAGGAGAATATAGACTATGCCGATGATAGGAAGAACCACGAATGCTCGTTCAAGAATGCAAAAGTTTCTTGGTACAGGTTCGGACAAAATATTTTCATTAGACTTCATACCTCAATCAGACCATCAAATGATGGTTTATATTCAAGGTGTCTATCAAGATGACCATAGTTATGTTTTCAAACACCCTAACAAAATTTTATTCGCAGATTTTCCTGCCAACGGAGCAGAGATAACTGTAGTAGCAATTAAATCTGCAGACTATCAATCTCATAGACTTAACTTTTTTAGATGTGATGGTGTTGAAAGAATTTTCAATTTAGGATATACACCACCTAATGAGCAATCATTAATGGTAACTAAAAATGGTGATATTTTACAAGATAAAGATTATGTGTTACAAGGTAATAAAATTATTTTAACACAAACTCCTGCACAAGGTGTTGAGTTAGAAGCAAGAGCATTACATGATATTATTGATCCATCTGGTAATGTTCAAGCATCAAACACTTTATCAATTCAAAGAACAAGACAAACTGCAGACGGATATCAAAATATAATTCCTATGCACCAAAAACCAACTGCAGAAAATAATCTGTTAGTGTTTAGAGGTTCAAATAATCATTCAAGTATTGTATCAAACAGTTCAGAATATGCTATTGTTAGTGAATACAAATATGTTCACAATTCAGTTTTACCTGATGGTGAAGAATTAGAGTTTAGAGGTCTTAGTGGATCAACATATTCAAATTTAAATAGAAGAGTTATAACTACTGTAGATGTTGATGGTGTACCTGCCGCAATATCAGTAACAAGTGGTGGTACTTCAGGATACTCAGTAGCAAATAATTTAGAAACAACTGGCGGTTCAGGAACAGGATTCAGAGTTAATATTACAAGTGTTTCTTCAGGAACAGTTACAGGTGTTTCAATCAATACAGATTTAGGTGCAGGAACTTTTGCTAGAAATTATAATTCATCTGAAGTTTTAACAATCAAACAATCAGGTTCTACAAATGATGCAACTATTACAATCGGAAGTGTAACTAATAGCACAGGTCAAAGATACTTTGATGTAAACAATCATATCTTTGATGTTCAAAACAATGCATTTCAAAAAGAAACTTCATATGTTTTATCTGCAGACGAACAAGATTTATTGGTATCAATAGATGGTATTATTCAACCATACAATCAATATACAGTTATGGCGGCAGATTTTAATGAAGGTTCTGGATCATCAAATCAAATTGTAGATATAGGATCAGTTGTAGGTCATAGTAATAATCCTGCAAATGTAGAAATTAGAGATTTAAAAGAATTAGTAAGTAATGCAGATGTTGTATTAGATGCTGATACTGGCATTGAAAGAGCAATATGGACAACGACAGGTGGAGGTACAACTTTCACAGTAGGTAATAGTTCATCAACTACAGAGACTTCAAACTTTGCAACTGCAATGGGTAACGATGCATCTAACGAACATAAGTTCATGGTATTAGTTAACGGTATTATTCAGGACGAAGATACTTGGTCAATATCAGGTGGCACATTAACAGTAGGTGGTACTGCAGGTTCTTCAGATGATAGTAGTGCTGGTCAATCAGTATTTGTAGAATTAATTTACTTTACTGGATTGGATTCTTCAAATCAAACTGCAAAAGAAATTACAATGACAGGTAATGCTCAAACAGGAATAGGTGACCATAAATTTGTTAGACTTTATGATAAAGCAACAGGACTTAAAGAGTTACATCCTAGTTCAGATGCCTGCGTGATTGTAAATATTAATGGGGTACTTCAGCATGATAGATCCTACTTTGTAAAAAATAACAAACTATGTTTCTATGATGAATTTCCTGCATTTGATTCCACAATCAATGTTAAAGTTCTAAAATGTACTGAAGTTGTTGCCGCTAATAGAAGAAAAGATATGAGAAGAGGTGATGGTTCAACTACAACATTCAGTTTACCATTTAACTCTACTACAACACCTAAAGACATAGGTTATCACATTACAGTAAATGGTAAAGTTCTAAGAGACAATGAATTTTCAATTAATACTGCAGGAACAGTCGTAACATTTCAAACTGCACCTGCCAATGATGCATTCATCGAAATCGTAGGTATTTTTGATATTACAACATTCTCAGGATCTTCTACAGATACAGACCTAGATGTAAAAAAAGTATTATTTACTGCAGATGGTACAAGACAACTTTTCGATTTAGCAGAATTAGTATTTGAAAGACATGCTTTCGGTACAGTACAAGACACTTACAACGAACAAAAACTACTAGTATTCTTAAATGGTGAACTTCAAGGTAATGATAAATATATAATAGTAGGTTCTAGATTGTATATGGTAACTGCACCTAACAATAATGACAAACTAGAAGTTATAAGATTTATATAAGAGGAACTAATGGCACTTACAAAACTTACAAAACATATTGTTCACGGAGCGACAATCGTTCAAGTGAGATTTAAAGACTTATCGGATAAATCATATAGTTCTACAAGTAGACAAGTTTGGGGTTCTATTACTCTTACACCACAATATGCAGATAGTATTTTAGAGTGTTATTTTTCAGGTATGATAGGTACAATCACAGGAACTGATACAAGTAATGTCGATTTATTTCTTAACATTAACGGAACAGATGAATATACAATAGAAAATTCGTCTGAAGGTGGAGATTATTCTCATAACTTTAACAGTCAAGGTAGAGAATCCGGTCAATCTGTAATCATGTATCATAGACATTTACCTGGTACAACTAACCAGCAAACTATCGAAATAGAAACACAATCTAATAATACTAATCATGGTAATGTTCAATGTAGAGATGGATTTATTACTGTAAAAGAAATAGCATCAGGTATCACTACAGGTACACCAGGAAATACTTATGTTGGATAGAATTAAAGAGTTTTTTAAAAACATTATAAATAGAATTAAAGGGTGGAGAAAATAAAATGGCATTAACAAAAGTTACAAAACACATAGTATTTGGTTCAACATTACTACAACACTATGGTATGGATTTATCAGACTTCTCGACAAGTTCTTCTTCACTAAGTCAATGGGGTTCAGATATTGTATTCACACCTCAATATGCAGATAGTCAATTAGAAATTTGCGTAACTGGTTCAGTTTTCACTTCTGATACATATACAGGAACTAGATATGGAGATTTATCAATTCGTGTAAATGGTACAGACGAGTATCATCAACAAGGTGTTATTGGTGGGGGTAGAACTCAATCAGCACAGAGACATTGGCATAACCCAAGACATCAACAACATAATGGTAGACAACAGTTTCATACACAAAACATGGGTACAGGTATTTTTATGAACCACATTCATGCACCTGGAACCACTAATGCTCAAACAATCGAAATAATGGCAAAGACAGATGGAGGATTTACAATACAATGTAAAGATGGATTTGTAACTGTATCCGAAATATCTGGTGACCATTTCAACAAGACATAGGATTACAACATGGCACTTACAAAAGTTACAAAACATATTTTACACGGATCTATGCTTGTTCAATTCAAGTATCAAGACTTATCTGATAAATCAACAGGTTCAAGTATTCAAACATTTCAAGCATTATCAAACAACTTAACAATTACACCATTGTATGCTGATAGTATATTAGAATGCACATTTTCAGGATCAATGGAGGAATCAGGACAGTCTACAGGTAATAGTACAAGAATTGCATTGTTCATAAATGATAATAATGAATATGAGCAAGGTCATTTATTTGGAGGACCACACCAATCAAATAACCACAGTCAGCATGGTGGAGACCACAATCGTATTCAACACGGTATAACACACGCACACTTTCATAACTTTAGACAAAGTGTAGGATTTACTCATTCATTTACACCTGGAACTACAAATTTACAGACGATTAATGTTAGAATGAAAAACGAAGATAGCAATAGTAACTCTATTGCTTTGAGAGAAGGATTTTTGATTGTGAAAGAGATATCTATAGGAATCACTACACTATCAGGACAACAATAATATAAATATATTATATTACAAATTAAGAGGTAAACTAAATGGCAACAACTAATAACAAAATCCAGAAAAAAACTGGACCAAAGTCAGTTGAAGAGTTGCAAAGAAAAGGTCCACCTACTAGAGAAGAAATTGAAGCAATTTCTGAAAAGTATGGTATGGGTGTTGCTCTTACTCCTGATGAAAATGATAGATATTTACAGTATTTCTCACAAAGAAGAAATGCAAACGATGTCGCTACATTCTTAGGTGTTTGTTATCCACAATGTGAGTGGTCAATTCAAGCAGACGGAAGAATGAATAAACTACCTGAAATGAACAAAAATGTTCCTATGGGTACAATCAAAGAAAAAACAATCAACGATTTAGATGCAGTAGTATGGGATGAAGATAATCCTCTACCTAAACCTACAATGGCAGAGTTTGATAAACTCAGACCTTTCGTACAAGATATTCTTGACCAAGAGGCATATATTGACCTAAGAGCAAAAGCATATCCTAGAGAAAATGAGTTAGTCAAAGCATTATGGGAATATGTTGTAGAAGGTGATGATGAACTAATGCATGCCCTTCAAGCAAGAAGACTTGCAGTTAAGAAAAGATTTCCTAAACCAGAAAATAAACATTGGATGGTTCAATCAAGTGATTATCTAAAAATTATTCCTAACTCACCTGAAGATATTTTAAGAGACTTAGACGAAAAAGAAGCAAAAGAAATTGCTTTCAAACCTGGTGTTCAAGCAAAAGATGCCGAACCACTAGCAACAACTAAATCTCTATCTGAAAGAGCAGATGAAATAATTGCTAAAAGAGTTGCGGCACAAAAAGAAAGAGGTGTCCAAGTTTCTAAAACTGAAAAACAAGTTGCAGGAACTACAAACAACCCTACAGTAAAAGATATTGAAAAAGCAAAAGCAGATAAAGAAAAAGCAGAGAAATCTAAGTAATTTGAGGAGTAATTAAATGCCTTTAAAAAATGGAAGACTTATACTTGAAAGACAACTTTCAGATTTTGCTGAAAGATTTACTATAGATCCTAACAACCTCTTATCTATAGGTACTGCAGTTAGAGTAACAACTTCAGGTTCTTTTGACATAGAAGTTTGTCAGAGTTCAAGTGATGATAACTATATCGGAGTAATTTATGCTCTAGAAAGAACATCATTCCCATATGTTGCCATGATGGGTAGATGTATAGTTAATGTGAGAAACTCCGTAAGTAAAGGTGATAATATTCAATTAGATTCCTCAAAAGGATTCTTTACATCTGGCGGTGGTGGTTCATTATCTTGTAGAGGTATAGCATTAACATCTCAATCAAATGAACACGGACAAGTAGAAGCAATACTGTTTCCAGGACCTAGATAATAATAAGAAACTACTAATTTTATTCTACTCCAAGGTTATATAAATACTTAAAGAATTATAACCTTGGAGATTTTTTATGGCAAACCCTACAAGTAGAAGTACATTACAATCGTTTTGTAAGAGAGCATTGGGTGATGGTGTTATAGATATTAACATAACCACAGACCAACTTGAAGATAGAACAGACGAGGCACTTCAATTTTTTCAAGAATATCACTTTGATGGTGTTGAAAGAACACTATTAAAACATAAGATAACTGCCACTACTATAACACTTTCAACGGCAGTATCAGCAAATTTCAATACAGGTGAAAAAATTACAGGTGGTACTTCAGGTGCAACTGCTACAATAATAGATGCTCCTACGACTACCACTATTAGAATTAAAAATCATCTAGGCACATTTCAAGCAAACGAAACTATAACAGGTGAAGTAACAAGTTCAACTGCAACAATATCATCTATATCTTTGGGTGATATATCTAATGGATATATTCCTATTACAAGTGATTTAATTACAGGTGTTGTTAAAATATTTCCATTTACAAATCGTTCAGACTTAAATATGTTTGATGTTAACTATCAACTTAGATTAAATGAAGTATTTGATTTTAGTTCAACTTCAGTTATATATTACACAATGGTACAAAGACACATAAGTTTACTTAATGAAATACTAGTAGGTAAAAAACCTTTTAGATTTAGCAGACATCAAGACCAGTTACACATAGATATGGACTGGGATAATGATGTTGAAGTAGATACCTTTTTAGTTGTAGAGGCATTTAGAATATTAGACCCAGATACTTATACAGATGTTTACAATGATATGTTTCTAAAAAGATATTTAACTGCATTAATCAAATTGCAATGGGGTAATAATTTAATTAAGTTTCAAGGTGTTCAAATGCCAGGTGGAGTTACATTAAATGGCGAACAAATATATAATGAGGCAAAAGAAGAAAAAAGACAAATAGAAGAAGAGGTATCTTTGAAATACGAGTTACCTGTAGATTTTATAACAGGATAATGTTTAAATGGCACTTAATACAATTTTCAATCAGGGCGGTGGATTAAGTAGCGGTCTATCAAACGAACAGACTTTAATACGAAATCTATATACTGAGGCAATCAAAATATATGGTTTTGATGTGTTCTATATTCCTAGAACACTTGTAAATCTAGATAAAGTATTTCAAGAAGATGAATTATCTAAGTTTACCTCAGCACATGCTATTGAAATGTATTTACAGAGTGTTGATGGATATGAAGGAGAAGGAGACTTCTTATCTAAATTTGGTGTAGAAATAAGAGATAGAGCAAGTTTTGTTGTAGTCAAAGATAGATGGACTGCCGAAGTAGATAACAACGCATCATTAATTGTAGAAGGTAGACCTAACGAAGGTGACTTAATTTATTTACCTTTAACAAAAGGTCTATTTGAAATTAAGTTTGTAGAGCATGAAAACATATTCTATCAACTAAATCAAATATACACTTACAGATTAGATGTAGAGAAATTTGTATATTCAAGTGAAGTATTTAACACAGGAGTTTCTGCCGTTGATGCTATTGAAGATGCAAGGTCTACTGATATGTTTAACTATGAAGTTAGACTTGAAGACAATAGCGGTGCTATATTACTTGAAAACGGATTTAAACTTATCAAAGAAGATTATAAACTTGTTGATACAACTACAACTGCAACTACATCACAATCTATTGCACCTTTGGCACAGAATAGAGAGTTTGGATTAAATGCTGATAGTATAGTGGACTTTAGTGTCTCTAATCCTTTCGGTGATATTAGTCAGAATAAATAGGTACTAAGATGTTTGGAACTCATTTTTATCATTCGACAATAAGAAAAACTGTAGTAGCATTCGGTACTATTTTCAACAATATTCAAATAAGAAGAGTTGATGGTAGTGGTAATGTTGCTCAAAGTCTTAGAGTGCCACTAGCATATGGTCCTAAAGGTAAGTTTTTAGCAAGACTATTTGAAAATCCTAGTTTTAATAATAAAGTACAAACTACTGTTCCTAGAATGGGTTTTGATATTTCTTCATTTGCCTATGATAGTACAAGAAAATTAAATACATTAAATAAAAGAAGAAAAATAGATAGTGCAAATACAAGCAAATTAGATTTTCAATATCTATCAGTACCATACAATGTAGATTTTAATTTATACATTTTTGCAAAACAACAAGACGATGCATTACAATGTGTCGAACAAATATTACCATACTTTACACCTGCATATACTTTAACTATTAATGCCGTACCTGAGATGGGTATCAAACAAGACTTTCCTGTAATATTAAATAGTTTATCATATGAAGATGATTATGAAGGTGATTTTGCTACACGAAGAAGTATAGTATATACTTTAACATTTACAGTAAAAACTAATTTTTATGGACCTGTAGAGAAACAAGGTATAATTAAAAAAGCAAGAATAGACCAATATACAAATATAAATGAAGGTGTAACAGATGTTGATGATTTAAGATATGAAGTTGTACCTGACCCAACAGACGCAGAGGCAGATGATGACTTTGGGTTTACAGAAACAATAACTGAAAATCCTTCTAGTGCAACATAGGAGATATAATGAGAGATAGACATAGACAACTTACAGACTTTCATAAAAAAACTGAAAGTAAAAAGAAAGCATTACAATTAAGTCGAAATCTTAAAAAAGAAGTAGAGATAGGTGCTAACGGCACACAAAAATATGTTATTAAAGAAGGTATTAATAAAGGAAAGGTGATAGGATAATGGCAATTAAAACAGTATTAGCAACGACCCCAACAAGTGCAACTATATCTGTATCAGGAGATTTAACTTTTGATAACTTTGTAGATATAGATATAGATGTAGATACTTTGGGTAGAGATGAAACTGCAACTAATCCTGAAGTATTAATTAATCAAGTAGATTATGATATAAATGCAGGTTCAGGACAAGGTGCAAGAATAGAAAGAGTTACAGAACCTAATCCTACAATCATACTTAACATAGCATCAACGGCAGGTGTTGGTACTATAGAAAATCAAGGTCAAGAAAATTTAGCGGCAGAAGGTGATAAGAATATTAGAGTTTATATTGAAGATGGTTCTATGATTATCACATTGAAGAAGGTGAGTGGTTTCACTCAAAACTAAAATGAGCAAAAGCGAAGATAAACTTAACAATATTTTTGATTTGCCTAAGCAAATTAAACAAGAATTTAACAACGAGATAGTTCCTGAACTAGTTTCTCCTAAACCTGTAATAAGTGAAACAGAAAGTGAAAAACTACAGAATGAACTTGAACCTATTACAGATAAAGAAGATGTCGATAATGACTATGAGAATGCTAGAAAAAACTTCTACTCTTTAATAAATAAAGGCAATACTGCTATTGATGGTATACTAAACTTAGCAAAAGAAAGTGAACATCCTAGGTCATATGAAGTTGCAGGACAACTAATTAAAGTAGTAGGAGATACTACACAAGAACTATTAAAGTTACAAAAAAACTTAAAAGAACTAAAAAAAGTCGATGATAAAGCACCTAGAAATGTAACTAATGCATTGTTTGTAGGTTCAACAAGTGAATTACAAAAACTAATCAACGGCAAGAAGGAAGGTAAAAATGAATAAAGATTTTGATTTTGGGTTTACTGCAGTTGACGAAGACGAGTTAGAGGCAGTTCAACAAACACAAGCAAGTGCAGAAAATGTAAAAGCGAGAGCAAGTAAATTAGAAGGTAAAGTAGATAAACTTTATAATGCGATTACACCTCTATTAGCAAACTTAAAAAAGAATCCTGAAAAAGAATACATATATTGGCCCAACCGTACTATTAAGATTGAGCAATTTGAAAATATTATTACGAAGATAATCAATGAATAATGAAAACTATTTAGGTAATCCTAATCTTAAAAAAACAAATGTAGCACAAGAATTTACTAAAGAGCAAATCGAAGAATATGTTAAATGCTCTAAAGATCCTGTGTACTTTGTTGAAAAGTATATAAAGATAGTAAACCTTGACGAAGGGTTTGTTAACTTTAATCTATACCCATTTCAAGAAAAAATGGTAAAGACTTTTCATAAGAATAGATTTTCTATATGTAAGATACCTAGACAATCAGGCAAATCTACTACAGTTTGCTCATACATCTTATGGTATTCGTTATTTAATGAAAATGTTAATTGTGCCATTCTAGCAAACAAAGGTGCGTTAGCAAGAGACCTATTAGCAAAAATACATATGTCATATGAGGCATTGCCTTCTTGGTTA
>CEVB01067145.1_pt1 | contig 14907 bp, 2 predicted proteins | sample 531381 | NCBI WGS metagenome assembly CEVB01 (sample SAMEA2622763, study PRJEB7988) | marine metagenome | biome: marine biome (ENVO:00000447); feature: surface water layer (ENVO:00002042); material: "saline water (ENVO:00002010), including plankton (ENVO:xxxxxxxx)" | depth 5 m | reverse complement strand
GCGGGAGCCGGAGCCGCCGCACCGTGGGATGCGAGGATCTTGGCAATCCCCTTGGCGACCTCATCCGCGATTATTTCCTCCATACTCCGAGCCGGAGCGGGAGTCGGAGCGGGAGCCGGAGCCGCCACCCCGTATGCCGCGAGGGGTGACTTGCCCCTCCGCTTACGGCTCTCATTACGGGCCAGACCTTCAGCGATAGCCACGGGATCGCCAGCGGCGATCATAGGGGTCAGTTCCTTACGCGAGAGTTCAATCAAAGGTCGGTTCATAACTATTACTCCAATTTAAGACAATGGATCCCCCAACACACGTTGGGCGGACGTTTTATCAAATCGGGCCGGGGGAGTGTCCTCCCCCGTAGAACCCGGGGTCCGCATTATAGTCGCGGTAGACTGTACCCGTGTTATAGTCGCGGTAGACTTCGATGCCCAATGGGACCCGGGCATCATAGGTCCGGGATGCCAACCCCGCTGTGAAGCATATGTGACTCGGGACTCGATCGGTGTTCGGCTCACACGGTCCCCACACGACTGGGGGCAAGGTGAGACCATACTTGGCGAACGGACGTAGCCGTATCACATACGCTGGCATTACACGTTGTCATACTTGGGGTCGATCGCTTCCCGCATCCGGGAACGCTACTAATCATGGGGGTCAATTTGCGTCATCCCATTGCCTAGGCTATGAGAATCGGACCCCGATACCACCGATGGGCGTATGCCATCGGAACGCTTCACTCGGGACGTATCCCTTGCGATCGGTCAAGTATGAACCTGCTGTGATTCCCTTCACGATTGTACGTCTGAATCGGTCCGGTCACTATGACTCGCCAGTACGGTCCCACATACGACTCGTGGGTTGGAACCTAGGTTCCCCGTTCCGGCTGCCGCTCCCCCGAGTATGATACTCGGGATATCGACGTACCGTGAAAGGTAGCAGGTGGATCTTCAAGCCTTGCGGCAGGTGTGTGAGGAATTTTCTCTCGGACCCAAGAGCCAAGCCTTAGCACTCTTAAGCGACCGATCCGTACCCCTCAGGCACGATCCCGAATTCAGCAAGTAGCGACATCCACCATTCCGTGGGGCTTTCTTGCGGGTCCATCGCTGGACACTAGCCGGATTCGTCGGATCGAATGTCCGCACCACGCAGAAAAAAATCCTGAAAAAGTCTTGACGATATCGGACTATCATACGCCCCCCATCATACCGCCGAGGGGGCTAAGGGGGGGTATCGTGGTTATGTTATGTTATGTGACCCCTCGCGAATTCTCGACCCCCTAGTCGATTTAGGGAATACCACGATTGACACGCTTGGGGGTCCCACCCTTGTTCCGTGGGAACCCTAGCCACACGCTTTAGATATCCTAGGGGTCTATATAGCTTTCCTGCTTTCTATACTTTAGTCAACCTAGCCCTATACCATCCATTCATCAGATATATGGATACAGTACAGCCCCGTAGGGCTAGTAATCATAATTCTATAAATCCATTCTAAGGGCTTCAAGTCCTGCCTTTTGGTGTCCAATGAGTGGATACTCGTCTTTAGACTATAGGCGTGTCTTGAGGGCCTGAGAAGGGATCCTAGGGCCTCTCAGGGGTTTCAGGTATACTGACCTGTACCTGATATTCTCCTTCCCCAAGGCCCCCTCCGAAGAGGGGACCCTAGGGACCAAGGAGATTAGTTAAGTCTATCAGCTAAGCCCTCGCTGGGAGAGCTGGGTGCTGACGGCTTGGGAGTTTCGATCTGTGGCTGAGTAGCCAGATCTGGAAGCAGCTGAGGCATCGGGGAGGTAGGCAGGCCAACCGACTCAGGGGTAACCTGAGGAAGGGGCTGGTCTAATACCTCATACTGAATCTCGCTCAAGGATTGAGGAGGATTATCAGAACCGAAGCTTCGGAAGTAGCTAGCGTTTACAAGATCCGGGTTAGCAAATCCGGGCATATTTAATCTGGAGCCTTCAGTAGACCCCAATGCAGCCATCTTGTACAGATCAGTAACATTACTTACTGCTGTACCTACCTGACCTAAACCAAGAGCATTGGCTGGACTAATATCATAGATTAGACCACCGACAGCTCCTGCTGCTTCTTGTAGTTTGCTGGCATCTCCTTCTCGAGCAGAAGTACCCACCGCACCAAAAGCACGACTCAAAGTACCATAAGCTTTTTGAGCCATAGCAATAGCAGGGCTTCGGAACGGACTAGCCGGGAAATTTCTTTCATCGTGGCCTGCCGCTCGAAGAATTGGGTTACCTACCAAATCTCGAATATAACTACCAGCCGCACCAAATAGAGGGCTGCTAGTTCCATAAATACCAATAATTTCAATTACATCATCCTGAGTAGGAATTCGAGTAAGTTTTTCTAAAGCCAGCTTTCTGTCCTCTTCGTCTTTACTGAAAAGAACTCGCTGGGCATTTCGATTAAAATACTCAAGTCCTGCCAATACGGTAAGAATACCCGCAGTCATAATCGTTCCACGGGCATGAATACCGTTAGCAACAAGATTCTGATAGGCAGTCATCGGATAGCTAAGCATCTGGAAAAGCATGTCAACCAGAGGATTAGTTCCTTGGAAACGAAGAGTGCCTCTCATTTCAGGAGAATATTCATGTAAGAAGAACTGTACAAATTGATTCAACGAGGGAATAATTTGAGAATCCACATCAAGCATTTCATCTACCGAGGTATCAAAACCACGGCCAAGACCAGAAACCCCATCCATAGCAAGACTACGGTTTCCAGCAATAACGTCTGATAGTGCATTCAAGTTCAGTTCCCGTCCAGCTGACTCTGGCGTAAGACCAGTCATGTCAATTAGACGCTGAAGAACATTAGGAGATAATAATCCTGACTCAGCAGCATAAACAACAATTTGCCGAGGCAGACCCAGTTCACGACCAAGACCCTTAAGCTGGGCAGTAGTCATGCCGGGATTATCGGCAAGCTTTTGTGCCAGCTTAATCAAGCCGGGAGTATGCTTAAGAAGCGTACCCTTTGCTTGATTTTCAGCTACCGTTTTAACGGCAAGAGTAACAGGAGTCATAAAGGACATAATACCTGTCAAGTCCGCAGTCGATCCGGTAACGGCTTCAACCGTATCCGCTAATCGCTGAGTCAGAGTTGTATCACCCATATGAACGTCACCGCTCCATGCCCCCTTAATATTATTATAGTGGGCTCGAATACGATCCATTAACGTAAACATAACCTGAGCATTTTCCATTGACTCATCAGAAGTTGAGCCAAAACGAGCCATAGAGTTTGTTCTCATAGCACTAAGGCTAGAAGTTAAGTCCTCTACAGTTTCCCGAGCAAGACGAGTGTCGATTCCCATAGCTGCCATCCAACGAGACATTGTTGGAGACATTCCAACAGAACCAATCGCTGCGTCTAAAAGACCCTTGCCAATAACGCCCGTATTATAAATCATCTTAAAGGGATTTAAGCCTGAGGCTCTAAGCACCGCCAAAGGGGCTTCCGCAAAAAGAACGGACATTGCAAACTTAGCTCCCAAAATAGAGTATGCTAAGTTTTGTGTAATACGGCTAGCCTGCGAAAATGAAACATCCTTACGAGGAGTAATGCCACGCGCTCGCAGATATAGGGTCATAATATCTTCCATGTACCGATCAATTGTATTTGCTTGGGCTCGAGTTAAACTTCCTCTCTTGCTGCCATCACTTCGGGCTTTGATATTTTCTTCAAGAGATTTTCGAACCTGCTTAAACAGATCAGACATAGATGCTCCCTCCGAATCAAGAAGCTTATTAAGAGCTTTTTGGACTCGAATAGAAGCCAATGTAGTTTCGGCATATCGAATAATTCCATCGGTTGAGCTTCCGGCATCAGCAAACAATCTAGCGATTTCATCACCGCCCGGACCATCAATCCAAGAATCATCAAAGGTACGCCTGTGCATATTGCTGACACTTCCGATAGCATTAATATGCTCCTCTAAGTGTCGAGCATCTGCTAAGTGTGTAGTTTTAAAACCACCACCTGAATGTTGAATATAGTCATGGCCAGCTCGTTCCAAAGCGGGCATTGCAGCTAATCCTGCATCTGCCAACTCATTAAGGTAATGTTCATCAAGAACATCTCGATTGCCCATGACAGCTTTACGATAAATATCCGCAAGAGATCCGTGCCTATGAAGACGATGCCTACGGTTGAAGGTATTAGGAGCAATTACATCTCCTGCATCATCAACAAGACTTGTCTGCTCTTCACTGATGTTCTTAAGCCTTTCGGTTAAGTATTCAACGAAGTTCCAAGAAGCATCGCCGGGTTCTCCAGCATCTCCTGCGCCTCGTCCAGTTTTAGGAGGCTTTCCTCCACCACCGCCACGATTATCAATTTCCTTTCGGATTCGATTGTAAAGCTTTCGCTCTCTCGCGGTTAACTTACCATCACGACCAAGCTTAGCTTCAAGGTTAGATCCAAGCTCAAGCAATTCATCATCACTCAACTCATCAGCAGTTCTAGGCCTAGGTCCTTGCATATTTAAGAATAAGGACTCATCATCAACCTCTTCAGCCCGAAGACGAGCCTGTGCTTCCTCTTCATACCTAGCTCTAAGTTCTTTATCACTAGGTCTACGAAAGTCTTGATCATCACCATCAGCTAAACGCTGAGGACCAGTACGTCTAGTTTCAGTTGGGGCTTCGTCCGCAGCCTGAGCTTGCTTGCGAAGATTAAAGTATTCTCCAAGCTCTCGGGCATAAGAAGCTCCTTCACCTCGTTCGACTTGCTGAACATCATCAGCTAAGAAAGAAAACACAGTATCATTAGAGTCCACCTTAGCATCCAACTCTTCTCGAGTTAAACGAGTATAGCCGGGAAGCTCAGGAATATCTCCCGCTGCTTCTTTGGCTACATCATCAACTTCACGCTGACGAGCAGCCAGCTGACTGGGAGTAAGATCGCTTTCATCCACAATCTTTTCTTCCGCAACAGCAATAGCCTCATCGTTAATGTCATTTTCCCTTAGTCTACGGATAGTTCGATCAGGAAGATTATCTGGTTCAGGCGTAGTTTTCTTTTTAGCCTTAGGACGAGCTGGTGCAGGATTAGCATTTACGCTTTCAACAGACTCGCCACCAGAAATTCTAGCGATTGCGTTTTGAATAGCAGGAGAAGCATTAGCAGCTTCTTCAAGCTTAGTTTCAATTCTCTTAACCTGAACCTGCGAAACAGCTGAATCAATTACCTCATTAGCTTGTTCGTCGATATTGCTTTCTCGAACAATAGCAATTAATCTTTTAGCATTGTCGTAATTCAAAAGGCCAGACTTAGTGTTATGCTTAAGAACATCGTCCACAGAAATGTTATCAATGCCCTTTTCTTTTAAGCGATCCACAACCTGTTTAGCCCTTTCAGTTCGAGCTTCTCTACCGCTGCCCAAGTTAAAAGCATCGGTTTCTTTTTTACCTCGACTAAAATATTGCTTGCCTTTTTTGTTAGGATCTTTTGCTTCCTCAGCTAACTCATCAAAAACCTGACGAAGCTCATAAGCTCTAATTACATCTTCTGCGGCTTTTGCCTTTTCAGGGTCAGAGTGAGTCTGAAGATCAAAGCTTTTTAAAAGAATTTGATCTTCTTCAACATAGTCTCCCCGAGTATCCGCCACATCTACAGTACGGCCTTCTTCATCAACGATGCTAACTTCACGTTTACTTTTGCCCTCCATTCGTCCTCGAATAGCCTCATCTCGTTCGCGGCTTTTCATTAGCTTTTCAAGACGATTAACAAAATCATCTATAGACTCATCAGGACGAGGAGTATAAACAAGTTTAGTGTCTGCATCAAGCTCTTTAGCTTTATCTGCTCGAGCTGTAAAGAAACCTGTTTGCTCGTATTCCTTGCCGGTTTTGTCAGGAACCATTTTTGTTTTAATGTTATCCTGAACAACAGAAAGTCTTTGAATTCTTTCCTCTTCTGTTTTCATTCCGGCCTTAGCAGCATTTTGAAGCCGAGTAAATTTTTTATACTCATCTGACGTAATACCATATTCCTTACGAACCCTTTTAAGGTTTTCGTTTGAGAAACGGCCTTCTAAGTCTCTAACATGCTGCCGTAGATTTGCATCTGCTATTTCAATACTAGTTGAAACCCCATCCTTAATTTCATTAACCCTACCTTCAGGAGTATCTGGATATAGTTTTGTTCCGGCTTTTTCGGCTTTAATTTCAGCCCGAGCCTTAACATTTTCGTCCATATCCATTCTAACATCCTCAAGTTGATTCTGAAGTTTTTCAATAGCCTCTTCATCTCCAGCATTCTTAGCTTTTTCTAAAGAATCCTCAGTTTCTTTCTCTAAAGCTTCTAGTTCCAAAGCACGCTTTGTGTTGGTGTCTGGTTCTTCCCTGACAACTCTAGGCTGGCTAGGCTGCCGCTTGGGTTTCTCAGTAACCTTTTCAATACTATCTCCCTCGACTGAAGCCTTTGCTGCATTTTTAGTATCAAGGGTTTTATAAATAGCATCTCGTTGGGATTCTAAATCTCTAATTGTTTTTTCAAGATCTGGAATCATTGCAACCGAATCAGGATCTTCTTCCATCATTTTAAGGATTTGTCGAGTATTCTCAAGTTCCTTTTCAATTTTCTGTAATTCCGGATCATCAATATCCTTAGGCCGACCGAAGTTTGGTTGATTATCTCCCATACTACGCTGAACGCCAAATGCTTGAGCAAATGCTTCTTCATTTAACGTACCACCGTACTCGTCAATTTCTTCAGCAGGAGTAACACCATATCGTCGCTCAATAGCCCCTAAAACATCGTCGTCAACTTCTCCGGTGATGTTATACATTTGTTTCATAGCCTTTTCGATTTCACCAATCATCTGCTTCATATCAGCAGGCAGGCCAGGAATAGGACTATCTTCAGCAAAGAAAATTTTACCCACTAACTTTTTAAGGAAAGCCTTAAGGTAATCCATTGCCGTTTCAAACAAGGAATCAGGAAGATCAGTTACTGTAGTAAAACGATTTCGAATAAGAGCAATCTCAGATAAAGCTGCTACAAACTCGTGTACGTCACTAAGAGCATAATCAACATTTAATCCAAACTGTTTAAAGATTTTGGTAATATTATTATTACCTGCTCGAGCTTGTTCCAACAAAGACTGGAACACACCCTGCATTCGTGGATTTGCGGATAAAAACGCAAGGTGGCTGGTTTCATGAACAAACAACGAAGCAATACTAATTGCGTTTTCTGCTCCCTTTCCATACCCTTCTTCGACACTAGCCAGCTCAATAGATCTTCTTAAGTGAGCCGTTCCGGCTGTTCCGTCTTGAAGCTTGCCTTTTCCTAGCTTAACAAAACTCATTCCAATCATTTGATCGGGATCAATATCAACAAAAGCTGCCCTAAGAATAATTGCAGCCTCTTCATTAATTAAACCTTCAACAATAAGATTATCTAAACGGTTTTGTAAAGCACGGTGTCCATCTGACAACGCAGAAAACTCTTCGCGATTTTGAGCAAGCCTGATTCTTTCTTCAGCAGAAATATCCAAGCGACGGATATTAGGATCAGTATCGCCCATTTGTCGTCGCATTTCATTTAAAGCTGCTTGCCTTCTATTCTGAAGAGTATCGAGAATATTCTCAATATCCAAATCAATATCTCGACCCGTAACCCGAGCATATTCTTCTGTTTCTGTCTCACTCATTCGTCGCAGTTTATTAACCGCAGACTCTAAAGTATTTGTAACTTCATCCTCTCCGGTAATAATTTTTGATAAAGCTTTAGCACGACCGGCCTGAGAAGAAGTCATAGGAACCGGACGACGCATTTCTGAGCCAGTTATTTCGGCTACGTCATCCATAATTTTAATTGCATCTTCTACACCTAAATCATTAAGAATAGGTACATACTGTCGACCAGTACCTACAGATCTAGATACACCGGCAGGAGAAGTTGCGCTTTCTGAATCAAGAAGTTTAAGGGCAGAAAAACCATTTTTCATAACATTTCTAGCTACGGCTTCACTAGCCTCATCCGTTCCCATCCAGAAAGGTGAGTTTTCAGGAACAACAAACTCTTTATTTTTAAGAGTTCGTCCTGCTGCATCAACCTGCTTTCCAGTTGTAACTCTAATCCATCCCAATGAGTGAAGAACATCTGGATCTAAGGCTGCGTTTCCGTCAAGAAGCTGAGCCTGTTTGGCTTTAACAAAGCCTTCTACAAACTGTGCTGCTCTTTCTTCGCTTAAGTTTCCTCGAATAACATTAGGAATGTAGCGAGTAGGATCACCACCAAGTTTAATTCCAGCTTCGTTAGCTTCTTCAATTGCTTGAGAAACAAAATGAGTATAAAGCTTTTGGGCTTCTGCAAGATCCTTTTTAAGTGCATCAGCTCCACCGATTTCATCATATACTCGAATTAAAGTTTCATCTAAATCAGAAACATCAATTTCTCCAGTAAGACTGCCACGCTGACGCAAGTATAAAAACTGCCTATCAAATAAACGATAGTTTGCATCGCCGCCAAGCCTAGCTCTTAGATGTTTACTAAAGTTAGTATAAGGCATGGCTGCCCTAAGCGCGCCTTCTTGCAAAGCTTCAATTGACATGAAATCCGTAGTATTAGAAAACACTCGGTTATTAACATGCTGTCCCGTAATCCAGTTAGAGATACCACGAACAACTCGTTCTCGACTTCGGAAAAGGCGTTGTTGAGGAAGAGGCCACTGTGAAATACTGGCCATAATTTTTTCAAGCCTTTCTGAAAGACCTGTTCCCTTATAAAGAGTTCGAATAAATCCTCGATCAACATCTCGAGCACCCGGCGTTACTGCATCGGGAGCCTGAGCATCAACCAGCTTAGTAATTGCTTCAGCCAGTTTATTTGCTTTAATGGATGATGGAAGTTTATCAAAAGGAATATCGTTGGTAAGTTGAAAGACAAGAGCTTCATAAGCTTCGTCTACATCCACATCCATTCCCAATTCTTTTGCAAGCGCTCGGTATTTTTCCCGGAACTTATTAGCAACTTGACTGATTCGCTTAGCCAAAGCTTCGGAATCAAGGTTTGTTTTCTCGAGTTCTTTTCTTACACTTTTGGTCATATTTTGGCGTAGTTTTTGCATCTCACGCACTTTACCAACAATTTGTGTTTCTTTAAGAAACGCCGAAACATTAAAAGATGAAGACGTACCATCAAGAACTTCAAGTCCACCTTCACTAATAATTTTATTAATTGCATTTGCTTGCGTTGCATTTTCAGCAAGGTATCGAGCAAGTCGATCCGGATCTCCAACTGCTTCTTTAAGACCATCTACAAAAGAAAGAACTCGCTTGGCAGAAACACCCAGCTCTTTAGCAACAGTAATAGTTCGCTCGTTTCTCAAAAGCTTTAGAGCAGCTTCTACGTCAAGAGCTTTTTGGAAAAAAGAATCTTTCCTTGCTTTTTGACCAAGTTTAATTGCTCTATTTACATCTTCATTAAAAACACGAAGAGTAGCTTCATCGGCCCTGTCCGCAATACCAGCAGAAGCTCGACGGGCATTTTCATCGTTAATCATTTTCCGCATGTTTTGAATAACTTCTTCGTCATTAATTCGACGAGTAAGATTCATTAATTGCTTCATATCCTTTTTAGAAATTTGCTGAGCACCAGGAACCTTAGAATCTTTTAGGCGTTGAGTAAGTTTTTTTAACTTAACTGTTTCTGCCTCAGTTAATCCTTTACCGATTCCTCCAACAAAGTTAGCCTTCTGTCGTTTAGCTCCAGTTTTCAGAGCAGCATCAATAGCAGCAATTCGCTTAGCTGTTCCATCAGCGGTTTCACCAAGAAACTTTTGCGCATGCTTTTTGGCTGACATAAAGAAAACTCGCATAATCTTATCAAACTCTCCAGCACTAAGCTGACTGTTTGCACCAAGCATTCTTTGAACGCCAAAAACTAAATCAACAACATCAGACTGAGAAATCCCATAGTCAGCTAATCGACTAGCTGAAAATAACTCCTCGGCCATTTCAGTAGTTTCATCCGCACTCTTGTTCACAAGACCCGGTAAAACTTCGTTAATAACCTCTCTTGCTTCTACATCTCCACGATTAAGCCTAATAGCTAAACCCTGATTTTGAATATTAGCAAGAATAGAAGCTCCTTCAATTTCCGCTAAAGTTGCTTGCCGCTCAGCCATTCTATTTAAAGCTCGTTGAGCAGTAGCTCCGCCAAAGTATCCTTCTGCCGCGACGGTATCTGCTAACGCCGACACTCGATTGCTAATCCGTTTGCCGCCCCTAGCCATAGGACCAATAGCACCCATGCCGCCAGCAAGAGTCCCGCCAGCAATAGCACCCATGCCTCCATACAAAGCCATGTTTTGTGCGGTATGATTCCAGTTAATATCTGTAGCAACCCCAGATCGCATGTTATTAAGCTGACCAGCAGTACTAGAGGCATATCCTTCGGCTAAACCAGCTGCAAGACCATCGGCTGCTGTCATAGCCATTCGAGCACCAATAGAAGTACCAATACCAGCAGCTGAGCCGGAGCCAAACATAACTCCTGCGCCAATACCAGTAGGAACAGTTCCTCCAATAAAGTACATAGCATATGGATCGCCGCCAACATCAATTCTTAAAGTATCTGTTAAACGTCTAGTCCAGTCAGCCCATCCTTCATGAAAGTTAGTTTCAAAAAGTTTTTCTCGCATAGAAGTTGCAGCAATACGCTGAGCCTCAAACATTGCCATATTAGCGTAAGTAAATCTATTACTAGCAAGAAGATTACCATTAGAGTCTCGTAAAAAAGTTTCTTTGCTAAATCCGTTTTCAAGAAGAATTTGTTGACGGCTTTCTGGAAGATTATCCCATGCTTCGTCTTCCCATCCTTCTTGTCGTTCTTGAATTGTTTGCATTGCCTCATGAATAAAATCAAAGCCAGTAACTTCCGAAATAGCTTCAATTCGAGCTAACAATTCAGCACCTTTTTCCGCTGTATTAGTAGTAGAATCGCTATTTACTAAAGTATTAAGATCCCTAGCTACCATTTTATGAGCTTCGTTATAAACAAAAACCCTAAGAGCATAGCCATAAAGACCTCTATTTGTTGCTTCTTGTTCTAAAATAGGAAAAGAGGTTGTTGAAAAATTTCTGCTTTCGTCAAAAATAAATCTATCTTTTGAGGCTTCAACCGCAGCTTGAGCTACTTCTGAGTTTGGGTTTTCAAGTAACTGTTTTGGTGCTTGTTTAAGACGAACTAATTCCTCTAAAATTAATCTGTTTTTTTCTTCCGATGGAATTTGTTTTTCTTTTCCAGACAACACACTACGAATGGTACTAACTAAACCTCGATTTGGATCAACGTTTTCGTTATACCTTTCATGCGCAAGCTTATAGGCAACCCTGTAATATGATCGACTAAATCCTAAGTACCTATAAAAGGCATTATCTTCACCGGCAAAATCACCGGGAACAGTAGGAGTAAATCCTAATGTCCCTGAACGACTTGTCCATTCTTTATGGGCGGTATTTTTATTAAAAATAGACGCTCCAAATCTACTAACTACACTAGAATCTAAATCTGAAAACTTTTCAGTAAAGTACTTTTCAAATTCTTTTCGCCTACCAGCTAATAAATTTGTCGCTAAATCAGTAGAAGTATTTGCTCCAAAAACTCCATTCATTGCAGAATCATTTTGGGATGTAGGTAAAACCACAGACTGCGAAAGACTGGCAGTATTAAAAGTTTCTGGATCACTAGCTTTAAGCAAAGCTAAATCAAAACTGTTTCCTTTAAATTCACCACCAATACCATCTAACATCCATGTATCAATTTCATTTCCGGTTGGATTATTTGATGTAGGATTTCTTTTTGGGCCAATAGATCTAATACGTTCTAGTTCTTCTGGCGAAGTATAAGTTGGAAAAATAGACATAAATATATTCCTTAAGTTGGGGGTTTTTCAACGCCATACATAAAAGTCCTCGCTTATCTGTTAAGACAAACGAGGAAAAGTTAATTTGATTATGTTTTCAAAAATAGCTAGAGTTAATTACTTTCCGGTCCTCATATTATTTCTGTGGATTTGAAGCAACTTTCTCGTTGTTTGTTGACGATCTTCCTCTTCTTCTTTTTGTCTTAGCATTTCATTTCCTGATTGCATAGAAGAATTCTGTAAAGGATAACGACGGTTAATAAAAACTGTAGGCCCTTTGTTAAAATGATTATCAACAAGACTAGCTAATGTTTTATCAAGATTTTCATCAGAATCAGTAAACCTAACAGTATATCTTACTTCCCGAGTTGATTGTCCATCCTCAGTTAAAATACTAGGTCCTGCTAATGTAGTGTCTGGTAAGATTTTAAACACACCCCTAAACTGTTCTCTGTGGATTTGAAACAACAACTCTTCGCGTTGCTTTTGACGATTAGCAGCTTGCTCTGGTGTGTAGCCTTCGTCATCAGAAACTAACAAGTCTAATTGACGAGGCCTAAGAGTTATTTTTTCTCCGTTTAAATCTCTACCAACAACAAATAAGTTTGCTAATCCTTTTCTTTTTTTGTTTGTTTGGTCTTCATTATTAGGCTCTTCAGAATTTAACCAAGCCTGTCTTACAAAGCCTAAAAGAGCTTGTCCTTCTGCTGTAGTTGGTAAACTAAAGGGAGAAACTAAAAAATTAGGATCAGCATATGCTAAATTAGGAATTTGATAGTTACCATCAGAAACATACTGATCAATAGTATCACGGCTATATTTTCCAAGCCTAACTAATTCATAAGTATTTGACGCAGCTTTAGCTGCTTCTGCAATAAAAAGTTTTGCTGTTAATCGTACTTGAGGATCCTCGTCTATAAGAGCCTCTACTAAATTACCATCTTCACTTTTTAACCCGCCTGCCCAAGCTCTATAGTTTTTTTGAGCACCCTGCAAAAGATTAATATCAATCTGATTTAAATCTTCTGTATCTCCCTCATTTATTTTCGTAAATAGTGAATATAAACTTTTATCACCATCCGGCGGAAGATCTAAAAGACGTTCTCCAGCTGCTCTATATTCATTAGGACGATTAGTTTCACGCAAGGCTACTGCTGAAACTACATCTTGCGGGTTTTCTAAAGCAGGACCATAACGAAACATAGCGTCCATTTGTTTATAAAAATTAGGATAGTTTGTTTTAATTTGTGCTTGTAGGGCATTGCTTTTTCTATAAGCTTCTCCAATAAGGGTCTTTTCCGTTTTGGTTCTATTTAAATACTCTTCTTGTCTTAAAGCAAAAGTATTAATAAAAATGTCAGTAGCTTTTTTAGAGTGTGCAAATAAATCTGGTGTATTGGGATTCAAAGAAACAGCTATCCCTTCCATAGGATTTACTGAAATAACCCTTTCAAGTCCCCTAACCTGATAAGATACTTTTTTAAGCTCTTGTCTTTTAAGCATCGCCTCAGCAAAACGAGCATCTTCTACTTTTGTAGAAAACTCAACTAAATAATCTAAAACAGCGGGAGGAAGTTTTTCTGTGTTTTTGTTTCCAATAAACATCCCCGCAATTTGATCTTGTTCGTTTGAATCAGGATCCATATAATTTAAAGCAAACCCAACCTTATTAGACATGTTATCTATAGTTTCAGTAATTGCTACCGGCAAAAGATTATCGCCTTTGTTACGTCTTTCTCTATAATCAGAAGCAGTCATTGTTTGCCAACCTTCAGGACCAGCCATCCCAGAAGGAACTGGATAAGAAAGAGTTGTAATCATATAGGTTCCCTGATTACTAGACTCTCCAAGAGAAAAAGGTAAAATGACCTGATCAAATAATTGCTGAGATAAATGTTGTGCTTGGCTATAGCTTAAGGTTTGAGAAATATTTTGGTTAAATAAATCCATATTTTCTTCTATAATTTTTGTAACAGTCTTTTTTCTTGTTTCGTTAAGTTTTTTAATTGAGTCATTGAAATAAGAATTTAGTTCTTCTTGATCTTTAATTCCATACTCTTTCCATTTTACTTGATTAGATTCATAATCAAAATACCTAAACAAAGACCCAAGCCTAAAATATTTTTCCATAGTAGTTGTTTGATCATCAGCAAAAATAACATCAACTGCGCCTTCAACTCCGTTTGCAATTGCGCTTATAGGATTTTTGTGATTGGGTGAAATTATACTGGTAGTGATTGCCCAAAGTGCTGGACCAGATTCTCTGCCTTGTGAGGCAGCTGAAGCAAGCTCGTGTGAATATTTCCTCATTCCATCCTGTCCAAGACTAGGGGGAGAGGAAGAAGAAAGCTGTGTTGCAGCAAATTTATTGCCTTCAATAGCAGCAGCAACTTGATCAGGATCTATTTGAGCAAGGTTTCCAATTTTGGAATCTAACTCTACAAGTAAATCGTTTGGAATAGTATTAAGAGTAAAAGAACGCTCTCCAAAAACTAAAGCGGGAGTTCCATCTACCTCAGAAATTTCAGTAACTAAGCCAAGACTTCGACCCTGCATAATTGCTTGCACAACAGGAGTATTAAGATTTGTATAACCGTATTGATGCATTCGGTTAATAAAACCTAAGCTATCTTGACGGTATTGTCCTGCTAATTGATTATTAGCTAATGCTCTAGATCCTGCTGCTAAGGTTGCTTGGGTTTTAGTAATAAACCCCCTTAAGTTTCCATAAACAGGAGAAGCTTCATCGTACTCATCTAAGTGAGTATTAGCCCACTCAAGAGCATCAACAGGCGACATATTATTTAACTTATTAGAAATTTCAAACCACTTGTCGTTTTGATGAGCAAGGTAGTCTTGTCCCGAAATACGAGCACTTAATTCATTATACTTCCGGGCTGTAACTCTATTAGGCTTGTAAGTATTACTATCAAGCCAAGCCTTCATCAGCTTAGGATCACCATTAGTTTTTTCAAGATGCTGAGTATAATCAGTTTCAAAATCAGCATA
>CEVB01008486.1_pt1 | contig 14910 bp, 11 predicted proteins | sample 531381 | NCBI WGS metagenome assembly CEVB01 (sample SAMEA2622763, study PRJEB7988) | marine metagenome | biome: marine biome (ENVO:00000447); feature: surface water layer (ENVO:00002042); material: "saline water (ENVO:00002010), including plankton (ENVO:xxxxxxxx)" | depth 5 m | reverse complement strand
CACAACAACCAGAATGAGACGTTTTCCAGCGAATTATGTTACTTTATTGTTTTATTAATAACAACAATTAAGTCACCTTTTCTAATTTTTAATATAAATTGGTATAGTTTTATCTTTTTCGTTAACATTATCGGAATTCACATCAACCTTTATCAGGATGCAAGTGACGTTATCTCTTGCCCCCGCAACCAGAGTGGAATGCAGCAACGCCCTGTTGGCCTCGGCAATATTGTTATGTGTCAGATAATGACAAATCTCTTCGTCACTCAACTCCTTGTTAAGTCCGTCGCTGCAGAGCAAAAATAGATCTCCCGGCTGCCACACACCGCTAATCACATCCACGGTCAGATTTGGGTCTACACCTACAGCACGTGTTATCACGTTGGCCAGCTCATGCTGCTCTGCTTCACTGCTATCAATTAATCCTTCATCAACCATTTCATTGACTTGGGAATGATCACGCGTAACCTGGCGCAGAACATTATTACGCAGCAAATATCCGCGGCTATCTCCCGCCCAGAGAAAATGGTAATGCAGTTTGTCTATCATCAGCATCACAACAGTAGAGCCCGCGGTGCGCCCTTGCAGATTCCTGGCGCTGTAATGGCATAACTCGTCATTCGCCTGTTGTAATGACTCCGTCAGCAACTGCAGCGATATGTCATCGGTTCGCTGTACTGCAACCTTTACCGTATCAACAACCAATTGGCTGGCAATATCGCCGGCCGCATGCCCGCCCATGCCATCGGCAACCAGCCAGACTCCGCTATCCGCCATATCAAGACAAGCATCTTCGTTACATTTTCTGACCAAGCCTTTATGGGTCTGTGCGTGGGATACAACTTGTCTCATCGTTATACAATTCCGCCATCATTAATCTCTGCACACTGCCAGTGCCAGCGTTGCCAATCGCCGTTAAGCATTGCTGCATACTGGCTGACCTGAGGTAAACCATTACTGACCAAAGTACAGGCTGGAACCTGCTCAGAGCCGTCAGTCCACCACAGGCAATAGCGCTCAAACTGCTGCCGGTAGCTATGGTGTAACAAAGACATCGCATCAGGCTCACTATTACTCTTGATCACCCAGGCTGGACGTCCCTGCGCTTGTGGCATTATCGGCGCCGTAATTTGCTGCTTCTCTGGCCAACCAATTTCCGCCTGTTGCAATCTGCTAAGCCAGAGGTCAAAGCTAAAATCATCCTCCAGAGTTAGCAGAACCTGTTGTTGTAATACGGCGCTCCAGTTGTCCTGCAACCGGGCATGCACCGGAGTGCATGACATAACCCTGGCCAGTGTAAATGGGAAATGCCGGCCTACCTGATCAACGCTTGGCATAAGGCAGCCCATCACCGCGTCATTACCGCACACACCAGCGGACAGCGCAAAATGCCATACCGGGCTGATCAGATAGCTTTCCAGCCATTGCCGCCCCAACTGCTCACGACTAACTGCCATTACAGCCTGTAACCATTCGTTCCAGCTGTCGACAAAACCGGCTGCTAATCCTTGAGCAAGAAAATCGCCACGACTGGGGATCTTGCCGCAAATACCTATCTCATTTATAAACTTGCCGGACAACTGAACGTCTCCAATGCACTATTCCAGAAAGGGTTATTGACTGTATCAGGCACCAGCTCGACCCGAGCCTTATTGCCCTGCACCGCCAGATGTAAAATTTTATCTGTCCGGGTTTGCGGCCTGGCTTGTGTCAGCTCATCAAGAAAGCGGAACCAGGACCACTCACCGGCATGACTGACATTAGAGGGTAAACCTGAGTTGGCCGGGGTAAACACCAGTCTGGTTTCCAGCTTATTTCTGTCTCCGGGCCAGAAAAACTGCCGCGAACGTGTCGGGCCGTGCCGATAAGATAACTCCTGGCCATCAAGTTCCAGTAACAGGTGTGTGATATGGCGATCAAGATAAACAGGCCGCAGGCTAAAACCTACTTTCAGCTTCTGGCTGCCGGTTTCAAAAAACGCCGCCCGGATCTGAGCAGCAGCCTGGAAAGTATTCAGAACACTATGATCCAGACCTATGTCTTTCTTAAACGTCCAGTTAGTGCGGCTGGTATTTACAAAGGGACGCAGGTAATCTTTGAAAAAGTTATCAAGTGTGCCATCGTAACCAAAGAAACGCTCAAAATCGCGCAGTTTAATGTCATTGGCACTGCGGCGCTCCAGTGAATAGCGACCGGCAATAGCGCGCTTGTACTCCGCCAAAACCGTACCTTGCCAGGCTTCATTTATGTGCTGGCGACTACCTTTTGCAAACAGTTTACCGGTATCAGCCGACAGATTGCCTAACCAATCAGCAAAAGGAGAAGGGATATCGCTCTTCAGACGCCGTAGCGCCATACTAAGCTCGTTTCCACCCTCGCCATCCAGCTGATTAACATAAGCCTGACGGGCCATGCCTCCTGGCATATACAACCGTTCCAGATACTGATGATACATACGGCTGGTTTGACCGATTTGCTCCAGCTGAGCATCACTGATATTCAGCAGCTCAGTGAACGCCAGCTCCACTTCTTTGCCTGGCAGTTGTTGAGATAACGCGGACATATTGTCTGGCAGTAAACGGTCTAACCTTGCTTTTTGTCCGGAAAACTGTGTTTCTGCGACCTTGCCAGCGACATCAGTCGCCAGCTTCGCTTCGGCAGACTCCGGCAAACTGGTCAGCCGCACATTTTGCTGCACGGCTCTGATAATGCTCTGAATGGGCTGCTCAGGGCCCGACAGTACCTTTGTTACGAAAACGCCCTGCTCTACATCATTGACTGACGCGATACTGATGTCGTCCAGTAATTGCTGCCACTGATACGCATAATCCCGCAGATATCGCTCTGTGACCTGCTCAGACAAGCTCGAATCAGCTGGGTTGTCATCAGTTCCAAGTGCTTCGCCATAAACCCAACTGTCTTCCATTAAACTGCGGATAATCCGGCGTTTTTCAACGTTAAACAGGCCGTGGAACCCTTTGTATGTGTATAAACCGGGGATACCTTCCTGCAATGAGAGCCCACTTTTACGCTGGACTATTTTAACGCCGTCGGTTCCCAACACATCTACCAGTTTAAAGTCAGGGATATGACTTTTAATCAGTTCTGTACGGATGCGCTGATAAGCCCGCTCAGCTAACGGAACCGTCAACAACAAATCGCGGGCGGCTATTACTGCATCTTCACTGTACGTCGCGCCTTTAACGCCGTTTTCCAATAAAGCCTGCAGATGATTCTGTAATGACAGTCTCAGCGGCTGGTTTACGTCGCCGGCAAAACGGCGTTCCACGTAGAGTGCAAACCAGGAACTGATCTGTTCAGCGTCAAAGTGTTCAGGTTTAAACAGCATCAGATACGTTTTCAGTGTTTCATACAGATAATCTCTGTGCTGTGCATTTACCTGCATTTCGGCTGTCAGACTCTGTAACACAAAGGGGACAAAACTATGGTAAAGACCATGCTGGTAGGCACTCTTACCCGCCTGCCCCAACTTATCCCCTTGATATAAACCAAGATTTTTAGGGCCATCAGTAGGCAGAACACCGGAATAGCCAGCAGGCAAATCACGTAATAAATTCAGCCGGTCATTAAGTGCGACCACATCCTGCTCTGTAGAGCTTTTTTCTGTAAGACTCTGATAATTTTCAATATCTTTACTAACTGTATCGACCAGAGTGGTATTCCAGCTATAACTGCCAGCCCAGGCGAACAATAGCCAGACTGAGGACAAAGCGGTACCCGCCAACACAGACCGCCTTATCCAGCGATGACGGTTCTTATGCCGCAGATTCACTGATGCCAGTTCCCGTTCAGGGATAACAATTTCCTCAAAGAAACGCTTAATAAAGTATCCCTTACCCTCGCCGGTCTGACGACGCAGTGGCGGTTCCGCCAGGCCAAAGTTGGAGCCAAGCTGTGACATCACCCGATCTATCGGCACACCTTCCTGCGTTGCGCTGGCAATATATACACCTCTTAACATGGTTGGTTTTTCAAAGGGATTAGGCGCAAATATTTCTTTGAGAAAATCATCAGCGGCACTTTGCAGTAATCTTAACTGCCTCGGAAATTCGTAAATCGCTGCCCTGTTTTCCTGATCGTGCTCATACTGTAAGCGACTAAACAACCGCTGAGTCAGGCGATTGATAATGGCGTGAAACTCTTTATTAAACTGTGAAACCACACCTTTTTCTGCGTCATCAGCGACCGCATTGAATGTCATCCCCCAGACCTGTTCCCGCTCTTCTTCACTCAGATGAGCAAAAAACTCGGTAAAGCCAGCAATTAAATCTGCTTTTGTGAACATAACGTACACAGGAAACGTCATACCAAGCTGGTTCTGTAACTCTTGCACGCGCTGCTTGATAGCCCGGGCATGTAAGTTACGCTCGGTACGGGTTTGATTAAGCAAGTCGGCCAAACTGACAAACACAATGACACCATTAATTGGCCGGCGTGGCCTGTGTTTGCGTAACAGGCCCAAAAAACCCTGCCATGCGGTAGAATCCTGGGCTGCATGGCTGTCCTGAGTAGTGTAGCGCCCAGCGGTATCAATCAGTACAGCACGGTTAGTGAACCACCAGTCACACTGGCGGGTACCGCCGATACCTTCAATAGCATCGGCCCCCATATGCTCTTTTAATGGAAACTCCAGACCAGAGTTGTGCAATGCCGTTGTTTTACCTGAACCCGGCGGGCCAATCAGCATATACCAAGGCAACTGGTAAATATCACGGGCCTTACCAAAACGCGCGTGTTTTAAAATATCCAGAGCCTTTTGCATCCTTTGGCGCAGCACTTCTATATCGCGTTTTGCCAGCTCATCATGCTGTTGATGCTCTTCACCGTTTAGCAAGGTATCCACTGCCTGGCGGTTCGAGCGGTTCTCGCGTAAGCCTTTAATATAGTGACTCCCGCCCCAAAGCATAGCGATAATGAGTAATGTCAGTAGACGGGCACTGCTGCTCGCCAGAGGCTCATAGCCGGCAATCGCCAGTAACGGGCCGCCAAACCAGATTAACAGCGCCAGCGCCAGCAGGCCGACAATAGTAATAAACAGACTGGATTTAAGCACTGCCATGACAGGCTGCAGCACAGCTTTAACTTTCATAACACTTCCTTTGTTTCAGGCGCTACGGTAGCAGGTCAATTTCAACACGCCGGTTCAGCGCCCGGTTCTGTGCGCTGTCATTCGGTGCTATCGGGTTGGCGTCACCATGTCCTTCAGGCCACAAGCGCCCATGTAAATTGGCGCCGGATGCCAATGCATCTGACATTGCATTGGCCCGGGCCAGCGACAAGTGCCAGTTAGACGGATATTTGCTGGTGAAAATCGGTAAGTCGTCCGTGTATCCGCTGACCAGAATACGGCCCTCAGTACCCTCGAGAGCACGGGCTATTTTCACTGCGATCGGCTGAAAACCTTCATTAATGCCGGTACTGCCAGGACTAAAAGACTGATCAAGCCCCACCCGGATCCGAACCCTGTCAGGCAATTCGATAACATCAAGTAACTCACGACGAATTTCGGTCTGTAACAGTTGCTGCAGCCGGATTGCATCCTGTTTCACTTTTGCTGTTGCCGGTTGAGGGGTGTCCTGTTGCCAGACGATTAAATTATTCAGTTGCCTGCTCACCTGATCCGAATAACTGTTGATCTGATAATTCAAATACATGTAGCAACCAAGCAGCACTGCCGCAACGACAGAACAAATTACCCACAGTGGAAATTCCGCCCTGAGCTGATTGGCAGCGACAACCTGACTGCGCCAGCCTGGCGAGAGTTCACGGGCCGGTTCACCGCGCTGTGAGCGAATGGCTTTATACGCACGTTCACGAAACCCTTCGAGCTTTTCATAACCACGCTCTTCAATCCGCATTTTGCCGACAAAGCCAAATGACAGACACAAATACTGCAACTCCAGTAACAACAGATGCTCTTTTGGCGAAGCAATGGCGTTATCAAGCAACGTAAAAAAGTACTCACCACCAAAGGTTTCATTATGAAAAGTAGACAGTAGGCTCTCCGTCGCCCATTCGCTGTTGCCGCCCCAACTGGTGTTAAGCACCGTTTCATCAATAAAAGAACACATGCAGTAACGGGCTTTTTCAATCAGCTCTGCAGAGATGCCTTTGTTACGCAGCTGCTGCTCATACTGGCTGATAAGCTGTACGCACTGTGTTTTAAGTCCCGCGACATCTGCGTGCTGTTTGGTGTGGCGTATTGGCGATACCAGAGAAAACAACGCACCGGCTTCATCTATCAGAATGTTATCGCTGATGGAAAGTACCTGCAGTCGTTGCTGATTATCAGTGTGCAGGGCATTAGCAGATATTCTGGTTTTGTCGTTGTCACCGGTATGGTGCTGCCCGCTGACCGGAGCAATAGCTTTGGCCGGGGCTTTACCTCCAGGTCGTGGTTTCATCACGGTTTTATCTGACATTGTTCGCTATCCATATTAATTATCAGAGAGGTACACTGTTACGACTTAATGGCCCACAGCTCTATTTTTAAACCCGGGTAATTTCCGGACAAATGAAATGCCAGCCCACCACTGTTTGCCAGGCGTTCCCAATAAATACTGCCTTTGTCCAGCTGAAAATAATGATATCCGGCGTGGTACGGTACCTGTCTCGGTGCGACAGGCAAGCCGGTCACAGCGATACCTGGCAGTTGGTTATTCACCAGCTCACGGATATGTTCTACCGGGCCAATCTTCAGTCTGGCAGGCAGGTGCTTACGAATGTCATCTGCCGGTAAGTCTGCCGACACGGCCAGTACGAACTGCGCGCACTCCAATAAGGTTTTATCTGTCAGTGGCGACACCAGAATGCCAAACTTGGCTTGCTCTAGAGGCAAGGCCTGAGCCGTTTGTTCAAGAACCACACTTAAAGTCTGATTCAGAATGACGCCAAGATTGCCAAACACCATCGTTAAGTCGTCATGCTGATATGCAGGAAACTGCGGCGGGCGTTTTTGCCGTGAAGTAAAAGTGGCGAGTTCCCCAAGCATACTGACAATCAGCCGGTACAGGTTAAGCGGATGCTCCAGCACACCTGTTTTCAGATGCCGCAGTACCGGTTCATAACGGTTTAATACCTGCAGCATCAGAAAATCTGCAATAGAATTAGCCGTTCCCTGCCCCTTACCCAGACGATCTGCCAGCGCGTCAGCCCGCTGGCACAGCATGCCCAGAGCTTCGTTGACAAAAGCAGTCAGTTCACCGTCTTGCTGAATATCGAGTAAAGGCGGGATAAACTTTTTCACCAGCTTAACTTCGCCTTGCTCAGATACTTCACGAATACGAGCTACCGGCAGGCAAATAAAGCCACCGCGGTCTTCAGATTCCAGCTTAAATTGCAGTTGTAACTTGGCTAACTGCAGTATTTCGGTGGCCTCTTCTGCCAGACTGTTATCGGTTATGCTGTGGTCGGTATAACCAAAGCGACAGATCCGGTCTTTATCGTTGCTGATGTTCTGCCCACTGGCTTTATTTACCGGTAAACACAGATAAACCAGCTGATCGCGGCAAGACTTCGGTATCTGGACAGGTGCAGGCAACTGTTCTACAGCGGGCAGCTGCAGCACTGTACCATCGGCCAGCACCGCCTCAAGTTCAGCCAGGGCGAACTGACCAAACTTCAGGCTCTGTTGATCAATGCTCTGCAAGCGTATCCCCCAACAGTATGGCAACTGCATTGCCGTCTGCTGCTGGCGAACGTATTCAAAATAGCGTTCCTGCTGCTGAAAATGCTGTGGGCGCAGAAATAACCCTTCAGACCATGCAACGCGGCTAAAGTCACTCATTTATATACTTCCCCAACACAGACATTTACTGTTTACGCTCTAAGTCATGTTCACGGATATACACCGCTAATTTATCCACATAGACATAAAAATCGTCGTATCCGGTTGGTTTAACATCCACAACTGCGCGCCACCTTGCGCCCTCTATATCGCGATAGGCAGCCACTATAGCCACTGCCTTAGTGGCAGGCTGCAGCGCCATGCGATACTCATTGCGCTGGCCCGGTTCAAATACCAGCTCATCTTTCTTTAACAAGTCTGTACGCAAAATGGTTTCAGGACTGTCATACAGCGCAAAAAAGTCCTGATTTTCGAAAACAGTTTTCGATGCCAGCTCATACACTTTAATGATCACCGGTGACGGTCTGCCATCAAAATCAGGGTTAATATCTGAAGCAACCCGAAAATGCAGCTTGGTCGAGGGCGGAAAGGTTGCATATACCGCCTGGCAACCAGACAACACAACCATGCTTATACAGACAAGTATCAGTGTTCTTAAAAATTTCATCGCTACCACTCCTGACGGTATTGTTATGTCCTGCAGCTTATTTATTCTGCTTTTTCTGCAGACTGGTTTCATAGGCGCTAATAAAATCGTCATTAACCCCTTGTTTATCTTTTTTATTGGCTTCTGCTACCAGCTCAGAGTGCAGAGCTTTGTATCGACTCCACAGTCTGGCCTGACGCTGAGCAGGATTGACCTTATCGACAAAACTGCCACCGAAATCAGATGCTTCAATCCTGGCCGGAGACAGCTGTGTCAGTAACCCCGTCATAGCGCCCGCGGTACCGGCGAGAATAGCGGCTTCATGCCGGCTGATATCAGCAAAGGCTTCAGCGATTGCTTGCCTGGCGGGCATAAAGCTGGCACCTTTGCGATTAAACAGATTGTGAAAAGCCTCTTCAGTGTTGGCTGAAAACTTCAATGGATTATTTTCACGTTGCTGAAACGTAGTCTGATTTACCCGGAAAGTATTTTTAACATTGGAGCGCTCCCGCATAACGCCGATGACACCTTGCAGAGATTGCTGCAAGGCCTGACCAAGTGTTTCCCACCACTGCGCTGATGCGGTTAAGCGCGGGTCCGACTCCTGCACGCCAAGCCCTTTAAGAAAGGCCTGCAGACATTGTTGTGCAGGCTCCGAGTCGGTAATTTTTTCGTCAACCACCTTGCTGGTAATAGAAGATGTGCTCACCTCTCTAACCGGCGTTTTATTAGTGGCTTGCCACTCAGATGCCCAATCATCCGGAATAAGAGCAGACGGTGCGAGAAAATGATCATCCAACATCAGCTCCGGCTCAGAATGTTTATTTCTGCTGGTACTGACCACATTGTCAGCACCGCTGAAAATATCAGCCGCCACGTCGGCAATAGACAGACCAGCAGTATGTTCAGTCACGCCCTTACTGCTATTCGGCGGTGTAGCTTCAAATGACGTAACCGGCCACTGATGTTCATTCGGCGTAGTATGTTCTGGCGGCATTGCATCAATCAGTGCCACCTGAATTTCATAATCCCCCATGCTCAGTACATCACCATGCTGCAATACATGCTGGTTTCCTGCGCCTAAGGCCTCAACTGCGCGATTAACAAATAAACCGTTGGTAGATTTATCCGTGATGGTAAAAGCATCATTGATGTAACTTATCAATGCATGCACACCTGAGACGACGCGTTCCGGATCCGGCAGATACCAGTCTGCCTGTTCAGAGCGTCCTAAACTACCACCGGCTGCGTCAAAACGTTTAACCGCAACCTGTCTGGGTGAAAGGCGGTGGTAACTCAGCACTGACAATTCAAGTAACATATCCCTCTGCCCCACATTACACTCCTGCCTGTCAGCATAATCACAATTTATTTACCATAAATCGGTCGTGAAGGTTAAGTTAATTTAACTGCAACGTCAATAGACATTGATTTAACAATAAAGCAAACAATAGCGTGATAACTCACCCTTATTGTGAAATAATTGACAATTATTTAAGGTTTAAAAGGTAACATCCACTGCTGCCATGCTTAACAAGGAGTAGAATATGACTGTTCAGGACCCGGCCAGTGCACAAGAGACAACAGCAGATGATGCTGATAAAACACGCTATGCAGTGAAGGCAGGCAAACCCAAAAGCCCGATAGCCGCGGCGTCACAGACAGCCGTAGCCGATGGAATGCTGATAAAACAGCGTTACTTACTGGAGACTAAAATTGGCTCCGGCGGTATGAGCGATATCTACCGCGCTACGGATACCTTTTTGCAAAAGGCAGGCGTGGCAGACTGCACTGTCGCTATTAAGGTACTTCAGCCACAGTATGTTAACCAACCCGAAGCGCTGCAACTCTTGCTACAGGAAGCTCATAAAACACAGCAACTTTCACATCCTAATATAGTGCGGGTGTTTGACGTCGACAGTGATCAACAGCACCATTTTATTGTGATGGAGTTTCTTGACGGCGAGAGCCTTGAGCAGGTTATTAAACGTTATAAACCTAAAGGTTTGCCGTTAAAGTCTGCTTGCAATTTACTGCAACAGATCGCTGATGCGCTAAATTATGCACACCAGATAGGTATCGTGCATGCGGATCTGAAGCCAGCCAATATTATGGTCAATCGCGCAGGTGTAGTAAAAGTGTTGGACTTTGGCGTGTCGCAAACGCTGCAACTGAATCACGATATTTATGCTGCTGAACAGCAAAGCCAGACTGCGCCGTTAAGTGGCTACACGCCGGCTTATGCCAGCCCTCAGCTTTTGGCTGGTAATACGCCCTGTGTTGCGGATGATTTATTTTCATTCGCTTGCTTAAGTTATGAACTGCTGACCAGCAAACACCCGTTCGAGCGGCTACCTGCCGATAAAGCTGCAGCACAAAATAAACAAGCGACGAAACCGGCACACATCAACCTGTTACAGTGGCTTACGCTTAAACGGGCACTACAATTCGACACAAAACTACGCAACACTTCTATTACAGAACTGATGCAACGCTTTACGCAGCAGCTGTGGCAATCTGCCGCTGTTGCAGCAGCGGTTATAATGCTCGCCTGGGGTGGCTGGCATTATTATCAGCAGCAACAAAGAGTGGTAGAGCAGTTTGAGCAAAAAACGGCTTTGCTTGACGCGCAGCAGCAACAATTTCAACGTCTGTTTGACGCCTCGCCTGCTGAAGTGCTTGCAGCAGTGACGGAGTCAACCGAGCGGGCAATACCGCACGAAGCCCTGCTTCGCTTGCAGCAAAACCGCATTCTGACCCATTTTGAACAACAAGTTGATCAGCTTATCAGTGACAGAAGTTTTACCTACCCTAATTATCCGGAAATTGAACGTATTTTGGCACAAGCTAAAACCTTGTACCCTGACTCGCATTATCTGGCCGAGCTCAGCAACAATATGCAGCGCAGTAAACAAACCGCTATTGAAGTACTGCGTGCCCAGCTTAACCAGTTATTGATTAATCAGCAGTACCAGGTGCAAAGTGATGCACCGGATCCTTTTACTATACACACAGAGCTGCAGCGCATAGATAGCCGCTACAAAATTATACCGGACAGCGCAGAGAGCGACGCTTATATCGCTGCATTTAACGATGCCGTAGCAACGAACAATGCACAGGCTTTGCAACAGCTGATTAAAGTGGGCCAGCTGTTGTTTGCCAGTAATGAGCTGACAGCGCCGTTGGTTACACAAGGGCAACAACTCGCGGCAGCTGTAGAAGCCATGACACTATATGAACAAAGTGTTGCATCAGGTAATGACGCTGAATTTCCCTATCAAGCCGCTGAAGTGTTTTACAAGCACAGCTTCTCGTTACTTGAGAACGAGCTTGGCGCCAGTATTAAGGCAGCTGAAATCGATGCGGTTTATGACAAACTACAGCATTATAATAGCCTGGTACCGGCAGACTTCTCGCTACATGTATCGCTGCGACGAAAACTGGCGGATAAGTATTTGAGTTTGTCGGGCGAGCTATTGCAATCTAATCAGGTACGCACGGCTGAGCGCTTAATGCGCCGGGCTAATGAACTGATGAGTAGTATTGCCAGCTGATCAGCGGTAATGATCGACCCCCTGGCAGAGTTGCTGAATACCCAGCAGCGTGCGGGGGGTAGTACGGAACAGATAATCTGCATTTACGGTTAGAAAATGCCCCGCTTTCACCGCTGGCAAGGACTGAAATGGTTTCCAAAAGCGAAAATCAGCACTGCGCCCCTGCCCGGCGGGCTGAATAATCACCTCAGGCTGGGTCAGTAACACTTGCTCAATACCCACTTGCGGATAATCACCTTTCACCTTTGCAAACGGATTTTCAGCCCGACACAGCGCTAATATCTGTTGCGGCCAGGCATTGTTCGCTACAGTGCTCAACGGCGTGGTTCCCATAGCAAAAAAAACCGTTACCGGCGTTTTATGCTGATATTGCTGCCGCAGTTGATTCAACTGCGCCTTAAATTGCTCCGCCTGTTGCTGAGCCAGAGACTGCAAGCCGGTAAGCTCGCCCAGCATTATTAACTCTTCAGCAATATCATCCAGTGTCAAAGGATCTGAGAATGCAACTTCGATACCCAGCTGCTGCAGACGTTTGACATCGGCCTGCGGATTACCGGTACGCCACGCAATAACCAGATCAGGCTGCAACGCCAGCACGGCTTCAATGTTAATACTGGCATAATTTGCCACACTGGGAAGCTCAGCAGCCTGTTCCGGATAATCACTGTAATCACTCACCGCAACCAGCCTGTCACCTGCACCAATGGCATACAACATTTCAGTAATATGCGGTGCTAATGCAATAATGCGCTGCTCTGCCCACACCAAGCTGCTGTTTATCAACAGTATCAACATCAACCAGCGCATCACCAATCCACTCCCTTCTGCGCTTTCACACCGCGGTCAAACGCATGCTTTACGTTTTGTACTTCACTGACGGTATCTGCCAGCTCAATCAATCGCCGGTGGCAGGCGCGGCCTGTTATTACCACATGCTGAGTCGCAGGACGAGACAGTAATGCGCGCTCTATCCGGTCCAGTTCGATGTAATGATAACTGAGCATATAAGTTAGCTCGTCAAGCAGCACCAGATCGATAGCATCATCGGCTAAAAACTGCTCTGCCTGTTGCCACACCAGCTCAGCAGCAGCTATATCAGCCGTTTTATCCTGCGTATCCCAGGTAAAACCGGTTGCCATAACCGCAAACTGTACACCATGTTGTTGCAGCAAGTTCCGTTCACCACAATCCCAGTTTCCCTTTATAAACTGCGCTACTGCGGCTTTCTGACCATGCCCGACTGCGCGGGCGACAGTGCCAAAACCTGACGTTGATTTACCTTTGCCGTTACCCGTTATTACCAGTAATAAACCTTTATCTTCAGTTGCAGCGGCGATGGCGCTGTCAACCTGCACTTTCAGGCGCTGTTGCCTCTCACGGTGGCGTTGTTGTTTCTGCTGTTCTGAGCTCATGAGTTATCGCTATAGCCGTTGCCGGCGCATTATAAGTAAAAAGAATATGCTGCCTGCCAGCGAGGTAATAACCCCCAGGGGAATTTCCTGCTGCGGCAAAATTAAACGGGCCAGATTATCAACCCAAATCATAAACAAGGCACCAACCACTGCCGATCCCAATAACAAGCGCACCGACGTAACACCAAAAAAATGCCTGACAATATGCGGCACCATCAGACCGACAAAGGCTATGCCTCCACATTGCGATACGATACAAGCGGTCAGTAATGCTGTTGCCAGTAACAATATCAGGCGCAACCGTAATGTATTAACGCCAAGCGTACGTGCACTTTCATCACTAAACAGTAACGCATCCAGTTGTCTGCGAAGCGCCAGTGCCAATAGCAATACTATTAACGTCACCGGTGCCAACAACGCAACGCTGTACCAGTCAGTACGGCTTAAACTCCCCATCAGCCAGAACATGATGCGGTTAGCCGCGAAAGGCTCGGCAAAATACAAAATAAAGCTGCTTATCGCACTGAGCATAAAAGACACGGCAACGCCTGCCAGCAAGGTAATTTCCACTTTACGCCAGCGCTGGCCTGCGCAGACAGCAAATACCAGTGCCACGGCAAACAGTGCACCGACAAAAGCACCTAAAGCCATACTTACCATCTGCGGCGGCAGCACGACACTGACAAGGGTGGCGCCTAGACCAGCACCAGCCATCAAACCAAATAAATAAGGATCGGCCAGCGGATTGCGGCTGGCATTTTGCAAAATAGCACCACAAATCGCCAAACCGGCTCCCACTACTACCGCGGTCAGTATGCGGGGCAGTCTTATTTGCCAGACAATAGTATTTAACAACTCGGCATTGATTGGCAGGTTAAAACCCTGGTTGGACAGTAAATAAAACACTTCACTGATACTTAGCTTAACACTACCAAACGTCAGGCTTAACAGCATGCTGACTAATAGCAAAAAAACAGCGCCCGCCATCATACGGCCGTAATGACGTCTTAGCATCGGTTACCACCAAAATCAGGCAAAAATGTGAGCTGAAGCTTCTGTAGCTGCGGATGTAAATAGGTATGACAGCTCATCCCAAAAACCGGCTGCAACAAGGCCTCGGTCAGCACCTGGTCTGGCGGGCCAAAAGCACACTGCACGCCCTGGTCCAATAACAACAGCTTATCGCAGTACATCGCTGCCAGATTTAAGTCATGCAGACAAGCCAAAGCCGGAATGCCCAAATTGCGTACAAGCTGTAATATCTGATGTTGAAATTTTACGTCCAGATGATTCGTAGGTTCATCAAGCAGTAGTATGACTGGCTGTTGCACCAGAGCGCGTGCAATATAAAGTCGCTGCAGCTCACCACCTGACAGCGTATCAACCTGTTGTGCTGTTTTATGTTCCAGCCCCACTTTTTGTAACGCTTGGTTTATACACTCATCATCTTCACTGTTGTTAAGTTCAAACCAGCTTTTGCGGGGTAAAAGCCCCATAGCGGCGACCTGGTGCACAGTTAAACTAAACAATGGAGGGGAATTCTGACTCACGACAGCCACAGTGCGCGCGAGCTTAACCGCGCTATATTGCTGCACTGGCATTTTCTGCAGCAGTATAGTGCCACTATCCGCCGTATGCTGATTACATAAC
>CEVB01028772.1_pt1 | contig 14914 bp, 10 predicted proteins | sample 531381 | NCBI WGS metagenome assembly CEVB01 (sample SAMEA2622763, study PRJEB7988) | marine metagenome | biome: marine biome (ENVO:00000447); feature: surface water layer (ENVO:00002042); material: "saline water (ENVO:00002010), including plankton (ENVO:xxxxxxxx)" | depth 5 m | reverse complement strand
ATGATATTTCTTTTAGTGATGAAGAAGTTAAAAAATTTGCTATCGAAGAGTTTAATAAACATATTGAAGGAGGGATTAGTGAATGGATGAAGTCTCTCTTCTCTTAGATTTGTTATCAAACAATTGGTCATCTAATGCTACTGCTCTTGTTAGTGCAGGAGAGATTGATGCTTCTCATGCGGTTACGCCTGATTTTATTGATATTAGAACATTGTCTGCAAATAAGGGTGTTCGTGTAGATTTGAGTCGAACACCTGCAACAATTGTAGTATTTGAGGATTCACAATCAATTGAATACCCAACAATTCATTATGATGTAAGAAATGAAACTTATTCATTTACTCTTCATATTCGTGTTTTGCACGATGAGCGAGGCGGAGCAGATGCCTCACATGGAAAAGACAGGCTAAGGGCTATATACTTGATACTGCGTAGGGTTCTTGAGAGCAAACGGAAAGGTTATACTGCAAGTGATGGTTCAAGATTTAATCAATTATTTGTTGGTTCAAGAAGCGAATCAAATGATAGAGCCAAGCGTTTGTTCGGATATAAAGTATCATTAGAAGCGAAAAGATTTGCATTAAGTATTCCCTAGTAAGTTTGTTAGGAAAAGGGGGAGTTTAGCATGGCAGTAAATACAGATATATTTTTAGGAAGCGGAGCAAGCATTACGAAAATTCCAGAATTGGATATTTATTTTCCAATTACGGAGACTAGTGGAACATTGACTACTGTTACAGCAAGCACAGCATCAGGAACAGAATTTGGAACTGATTTTAAATTAATCAATAATTTATATGTTGGTTGTGTTTTTAAGAAATATACTGGTGGAAATGTTTCTGTCTCTACTCACAGAATTACTGGGAATACTGCTAACACAATTACTTTTACTCCCTCAACAACGATAAGTAGCGGAGATTACTTCGTTATTGATAGTTATGGCGCACCATGTCCTGCTCCTGCCGTTGGTGCAAAAAAGACTCTTCTTGCTGATACATGGTTAGGAATTACAGAAAGCATTACTTTCCCTACTACCGAAATAGAAATGAAACAAACGAATTTATCTCTTGGTGGTTCAAGAAACTTTACTTATCAATACAAAGGAATTGAAACCGCAGGTGCGGCTGATTTAAGCATTGTAGCAAATCATGGTGCTTGGTTGTATTATTTCTTAGGAAAATGCACAAATGTTGATATTGGTAATGTTTCAGGTGGCACATTTACCGAAACTGCTCTATCTGGTAATAGTGCTGCTAATGCTGCTAATGCAGGTGGAGCAAATGAAATATATATTAATTATAACGATGTAGAAGAAACTGGGCCAATTTTCTTTAGGTCTGTTGGAACCGTTATGACTCCTTATGTAAATCCTGCTCAAGATGTTGCAGGAAACATTGATAGAGTCACCGCTTCTTCTTTAAATTCAGGTGAAATTCGGCAAGGTATTAAATATACTTTTGCGGAGCAAGAAAACGATTTACTGCCTTCATTCGCTATGGAACAGACTATTGGTAAATTAACTGACCCAACTGGTTCAACTAACATTTATGATACTGATTCAACTGAAACTTTAGAATCATTTAATTTTGTTAAGATTGCAAGAGGTTGCCGTGTTAATACTTTAACATTAACCGCAAACGAAAATGAAGAACTTAAAATGTCAATTAGTGCTAATACTAGAAATGTTCATGCTTTAGAAACAGATGAAGAGTATAGAGCAAGAAGAGGCGTTGAAGATGAAACTGCTTTCTTTAATTTTAATTCTGTTGATGAATTTAGAGAGCCTTTCTTCTTCTCAGATGGAACTTTTAAGTGTTTTGGGCATCCCTTCTTAAAGATTAATACTTTGACTGTTACTATGAATAACAATTTACAAGACCGAAGGTTCTTTGGAGTGGGCAGTAAGTCTATCCAAGAGGCTATTCCTGCACAAAGAAGTTATGAAATTTCATTTACGGGTCATGTAACAGATGACAGATTATATCAAGAATTAGTAAATAATACAGAAGATACTAGCAATACCATTGAACTTACTTTCAAAAAATCGACAGGAGAAGAAATAGTTCTAAACTTTAGCAAATACTATCTTAGCGCAAACAATTTCCCAATTCCTGATGATAAAGGGCCACTTGTTGTTGAAGCAACAGTTATGCCAAGAGAATTATCTCTATGCACAGTTTTAACTCATTGGATGCTTCAGGGGTGATATTAGATGCCATCTAAATTTCAAAAGAACCTTAAAAGGGTTGAAGAATCTAAAGTAAAAAAGAAACCAAAAAAAGAAACTACTAAGCCCAAATCTAAGTTAGAAGAATAATATTCCACCAACACCGTTTGTTTGTTTGTTGGTATAAAAGGTGGATAATATGTTGAACAAAAAGATTGTATCAGATAAAAGTGTGCTATTTGCACTAACTGAGCCTACGCTACATTATATTAAAGTAGCACCCGAAAAAGAAGAATACCTCAAGGTGTGGGTTAAAGAACCCACATGGCTTGAAGTAGATAAAGCCATGAACAGTATGATGAAGATTGATGCAAAGCGTCAAGATATGGATATTGATTTAAATGCTATGTTTAAGTTTATGGTTGAAAATTTTATAGTAAAGACTGAACCAAGTCTTTCTGCTATTGATATTTTACGACTCACTCCCTATATTGGGAATCAATTAAAAGAAATCCTACCAAACCCATTTTCGGCATTGGAGGATGATGAAGGAAAAAAAGAAGAGTAAGAGCCGCATTACAGGGTAAAGTATCTGACCCTGAAATTGTGTCTCTTACTGTTGTTTATTCTTTATCTCAGGCACTTGGAATAAGCCCTTTAGAAATATATAAAATGCCAGTAAGTCTCGTTAAAGATTTGTTAGTGGTTCATGCAGAAGCGGAGAAACTTAAAGCAGAAGAAATGGATAAGGCAACAAAAAGTTCTATGAGTAATCTTAGGTGATTAAATGGCTAAGCCGACATATACTGAAACGCTTTTTGCGAATAATGCGGCTTTAAAAGAAATGAATAAAGTTTTAAAGGACTTAAGAAAACAATTTGAAACAACAAATCGAGTTACAAGGGAAGCAAATGAACTCGCTGACAGGTCTAACGAACTTGCTTTAACAAGAGGACAGGCTTCTTCAAGATTAGTTGATAAATTAAAGAAAGAAGGCAAAGAACTCAATTTGCTTTCTTCTAGTCTTACGCAGACTAAGAAAAATTTTGATACTTTTAGAGATATTGTCGGTATTAAAGGCAAAATGGGAACAGTTATTGCTGGAATGGAATATCTTGATTTAATTTTAAGTAGTTCGAGCCAAACTATTAAGATTTTTGGTTTTGAGGCGGCTACTGCTAGAAAGGTTATGTATGGGTTTTTACCGCCTGGAATGTTTAGAATGGTAAATAAAGTATCAACCAGCCTAAGAGCCACTTCAGCAGCATTCAGGCAAATAGCAGGAGATGGGGAAGATGCAAATAATATTTTCACTACAATTGGCAAAGTAGGTAGAAAAATAAATATTAGCGGTGCTTTTAAAGATATTGGTAAAGGAAGAGGCGCAAAAGTAAGAAAAAGTAGAAAGAGGGTCGCTTCTCTTGAAAATGAATTATTTTTATCTCCAGCCCAAAAGAAAGAATTAGAAGGTAGAAAAGAATTTATTAGACAAAATGAAACAATGGGCAGAAAAACGGCAAGAGCAATAGGGGGCGGTGCTTCAATAGCATTAGCAGGAGCAGGGCAATTAACGGGAGCAGCAGCAAAAGCAACTTTTAATAAAGCAATAGTAGTTAAAACTGCAATTGTTAATGCTGCTATAACTGCAAGAACTTTATGGAAAAATAGAGACTGGAGACAATTTGCATTTATTACAAAAAATTTCTTTAAAAAGATGAATCCTTTTACTGCATTTATTAAATTAATTAAAACACCAATTATGCAATTCTTAATTACTGGTTTGCTGTATTTAACTGGTATTGCCATAGTTGTAGTTCTTATTAGGAAAACAATTTGGCCAGCAATAAAAGACGCATTTAAAGTATTTAGAAGAAATTTAGGCATACTTCTTGCAGGATTAGCAAATATTTTGGGAGGAGTCAAAGATGTATTTATGGGTCTTATTAATGGAGATTTAATGCAAATGCTTGATGGTATTTTTACTATTGCTTGGGGATTAGTTCAAGTCGCTTTAGGCATATTATGGGCAACTGCAAGTGGTTTATTTACTTTAGCATGGAAAACAATAGAAAATTTATTTAATGGCGCAATACAATTTATATCAGATACCTTTACATCAGTAAAAGGATTTAAAGAAAACTTTGGTAAATTAGCAGTAGTTATTGTTGCGGCTATTGCTTTCTTCTTTAGCCTTCCTGCTGCTTTAGTTGCTTTAGGAGTCTTTGTTATAATGGCAGGTGTTAAGTGGATTTGGAACAAGATTAAAGGATTCGGGCTATTTGCTTCAGGTGGTATGGTTAATGATGGTATGGCTATTGTTGGAGAAAAAGGCCCAGAATTAGTTTCATTACCAAGAGGTTCAAGAGTTCATTCAAATAGTAATTCAAAAAGAATGGGCGGTGGCGGAGTAGTCAATAATATCAACATTACTGTTAATGCTAAAGATACTTCAAAGGCAGAAATGAAAAGAATTGCAGATGAACTAGGAAAGAACATAACTAGACAAATAACAAGAACAGTATCAAAGGGTATATTTAGGTGATTAAATGGCAAGAGTTGAACCCGATTATTTTGTATATTTGAAATTACAAAAGCATAGTGGCAGTAGTGCAAGTATTGACACTATTCCTCTTAGAGTAAATAGTATTCAATTTAGCGTTGATAAACAAATTCCTGCAATTCCTATTCCTTTAAGTGGATTAGCAACAGGAGAATCAGCAACAGTAGCATTAGATTTAGGAATGTCCAATAAAAGAATTTCATTAAGCGGTTTTATTACAGAAACCCCTATTCAAAGAACTCACACAAAAACAGGAAGCACTCCAACAACACTTAATTTTACTGCACATGAATTAGCACAATTGATTGCTTCAGGTGTTGATTCAACGGGTATCGCCTCTTATCAAGCAATAAATGAATTAGTTATTCTTATGGATTCCAAAGTTGATGAAAACTATGCTGATAGAGGGAGCACAAAAAGAATAGCATTAACCTTTGCTTCAAGAGGAGATTCTCTATCAAAGGATAATACAAATGTTGCTATTGCTAAAAGTTTTCCTTTAGCAGATGACCATTCAGAATTTCTTGGCCATACTGGACTAAAGGGATTCGTTCAAAACTTTAACGCTACATTTTCAGCAGAATCCGTTGATGTGGAATTTACTTTAGAATTTGCAGTAGCAACAGTTTTGCCTTGAGGTGGTTAAATGTCATATTCTATTTACGCAGGGAAACAAAGGGCTTTAATTTTCCCTGTTATGTGTAATGGATTTTTAACAATTGATTATTCAGATAATATACCAACAACCGATATTAGTTACGGTCTTTGGGATTTAGATGAAAATTTTACATTTGAGTGCGTTTTAACTCCTTATGATATTAATGGATATGGAAGTCATAGTGTAAGAGGTCATTTATACAAAAGCGCAACAAACGGAAATCTTCTAGGAAGTTCTGGAACTAATACTGCAACTGATACAACGAAGATAATGCCCGCCCCGTTTCAATCTGTTTATACTGCTGGAAATCAAAATAATTTTGAAAGTGAATTATATTTACCGAGAGCCAGCAGAATAAGTCATGAAATGAGAATATTTCACAGCACAAATCTTCAAATTAGTTTAGTTAATAGCACATTACATAATGAAAATAATCCTGCAAGATACAAAATTAAAGTGGGTATTAAGTTAGGTTCTGCTTCTATGGAAAATTTTATTACTGATGAAGTTATTATTCCTAATGAATCATATTCATATACTTATGAATCTACTGATGTTGTTTCAGGTAATAGACCTTTAAGTGGTTTTGATGAAAATGGTAGACTGAAATATAAAAAAATATGTGATGCTACTGGTTCAAATACAGGAAAAGTTATTCCAGTTAGTGCTGCTTTAGCGAATACAGATGATATTATTTTTGCAGGAGACAAACAAGAATTATTTAAGAGAGATGGAACTACTTTTATTTCTTTGGGAACAATAAATGCTTTTTCGAGTTCTGCTCCAAGAACAATTACTACTACCAATACTATTACTACAACCATAGATTCAAATACTGAATTATATATCAAAAGAGCATTAAATCCATTATACATAAATAACACTTATCACATTGCTTGTTCATGGGATAATGAAAATAAACAGGTTCTTATATTTTTAAATGGTAAAGTAGTCAAAGCAGGAACACATACTCAAACTGACTCATTTAGTATGGAGGGAGAAGATTTTTACATTGGTGCGAATGGTGGTGGAGCAACAGGAGCAAATTCAGCAACGACTAATAATCAGTTTATGGGTGAATTACACGAACTTTGCATTACTAATGTTAGAAGAACTGAGTTTAATGGATTATATAATTTATTACCTAATTATAATAATACTGTTTTATATCTTAGATTTGAAGAGGTGGATGAGTAATGGTTGTAGATTTAAGTCCATCAAGTGCAAAGGCAGATGCACCCACTAATCCACTATTTACAAATACTGCTAGTTCAACAGAAGTATTAACAACGGCTATTTCTAAAAACGGGCTTTCTAGTTTTACTCCCGAATATCACGATGGAGGCGGAACTAGAGTAATATTATTTCATCGGGTTGATGGTCTGCGTAATTTAAGCACAACGAAAGGATTTAGAATTAAATGTTATGATGCTCTAACTCAAGAAGGAATACAATTAAGCACATCTAATTCTGATTTTAATACACATAATTATTTTGTTATGCTCTATCCGCATGATTCTAAAAAACATCATTTTGCTAGAATAACAGAATTAATTACAGAAGATGAAGAAGGAGATGCCTTTGAGTTTGAACCAAAATTAGGAAATGAAATACCAAAAGGCACACCATTTAGAATTATTAAAGGACATCCATTAACTAATACAGATATTGTTGCTTTTTCTGCAATGGTAAAAGGAGATATGTCTACTACTTTAAGTTGTGCAAGACCTAATTTTTATTTCTTTAATGATTTACTAGACAAAAAAAATGAATTAGACCATAATACAAAATATTATTGTATGCAAGAAGTAGATAGTTTAACAGGTAATATTGCTGCCCTTAATTCAACAAATGCTGTAACATTTAGAACAGTTCAGGATTTTGGGAAAGTAGTAATTGATTATAGTAAATTTACTCATAGAGTTACTTTAACTGATAAATTAAGGACTTTAGATGATACAATTAGCGGTTCAATTACCATCAACGAAGGAGGAACAATTACTGCTGATACTAATGATTATGATGAAATGTTTCCAAATGCAAGAAGAGACACTGATGATGAGATTAATACTAGCCGTGATTATGGAGGGCCAATAAGATATTTGCATTATGATTTTTCACCAACTAAATCAAATATTTTATATAATGTTTATGAACACACAAATACTGAATCTATTGATGGGAAGGGAGGTTTTTCTAAAAGTTCTATTGTTGATAACGGAAGAATAATGTCAAAGAAAGTAAAAGAATTTACTTCATACAGGGTAAGAAATTTAGTTCATAGAGGAGATTTATCTGAATTTTTTGCTTTAGATGCAAGATTTAGTTCCGCTTCATCTAACACTTTTACCTTTAATGTTGGTTATGATTTAAAGGATGTTTTAAATCCCAAAGATGAAATTAAATTAGGCGATAAAATTTTAATTATCAATTCTATCGCTGACCCTTCGGGGAACACTCAAGAGATTACCTTAGAATCCTCTACAAACCCCTATGCAAGAACGGAGAATGAGGGTGTTTTTACCGCACAGACCGTCAGCCCATCAAGCGGAGATGTGCTTCACAGACGAGCATATAACCCAATTGATAACACACTTATGCTTAATAGTCGGCTTATTTCTGGTAGGTTTAGTAAGTTATTTGTAGCCTTTTCTTCATTAAACAACGAAGGAAGATTTGCAGAAATTACTGCTTGTGATGGAGAGAAATCAATGATTACTTTATCTTTCCCTGATGCCAGTTATACTGATAATACTCTTAATTATTTAACAGGGGAATATGAAATCTATTTACAGCGATTTGACGGTGAAATTGAAAACATAGAAATTAAAAAAGAAGATGGGCAATCAATTATGACTTTAGAAGGTAGAGATAATTTTAATAAACTATTATCACCTATTGTGAACTTAAATACTTTATTTACAGAAGATATTATTTATTCTTCTGATAGCCCATATAATAAGTTATCTCAAATTGATTCTACAACATTTACTGTTGCATTAGAGGCTACAAGTTTAGCGACAGGTGTTGCTGTTTCTGCTTTTGATATAGTTCCATCAGCAGGAGATAAAATATTTACTGTTAATGGCTATATTGGGAAAATTCTTACTGCTACTGGCGACCCATTAACAATTACTTTTACTCCTGCTATGACTGAAGTTAATTCAGAAAAAATTTATATTGATACTGAGAAAAACTATATTTTAAACAAGGCTCTTAGTTCTTCTCATATTGCTACAAATAGGGCTTCATCTTTACTAGGGGCAGCCAATAAAGGATTTATTTTTACTTCTGGAAATAAAATTGACATAAGCGATGGAACAGAAGATGAAACTTTAGTCTTAAGTAGTGCCAATACTAATCCTGATGCAATAGGCTATGCTGTAAATAGTCCTTCGAGTATAGATGAAGATAATCCTTTTCAATCAAAACTAAAAGATGAGCATGGTAGTGCTGGTGTTTCTTCTTTTGATACAGTTAATACTTTAATTGATTTTGAAGTTATTAGAACATCTACTAAAGATAATGAAACTATTATTGAACTTGCTCCGTATGTTCCTATTACTATGGGAGCATATGTTGAAAATGAAAGTTTAGGTAAAGATGTTGAAGATAACCCTTTAAGTAAATTTTATAGTGACGTTAATACATCTGGTTCAAGTTCAGATTTAGGAACGGCACAGTCAGGAAGTGGTAATGGAAGCGGATTAGTGAAAGTAACGAGCACAAATGCCCGTAATGTGAATATAGGAGACAGGATTTATACTGCTGAATTAGTTACTAGTTCAGATAATTTACAAGAAAACTATTTTACATTTTTAGGAAAGGTAGTAAAAAATTCAGAACAATCTACTTCTGGTGGAACTGCTTTTGATATTTATTTAGATAATTCAATTAATGCCTCTATTTCAGGAAAAAAGATTTATGTATTAACAAAACAAACACATGATTTAGCATTGGTAAATGGAGCGCACCTTTGGGGCGGAAAAATACTTATTTCTCCTCATCCACAAACAGTATCTACTACTGGATTAAAAGGGTTAGTTCCATTAAATGTTAAAAATACAACTGGAACAAAGGACTATAATAATAAATTTGGGCAAATGTATTACAAAAGTATTTTTACTGCCAATGGGAATTTTTCTCCATATAAGCCTTTACAGGCAAGTAAAACAGGTATAGATTTTGTTCAATGGTATTCAGCAAATAAAGGACTAATGAATTATCTTTCGACTTCTTATAGATTTAAACCTAATGTTTCTTCTAATAATTTAATTAACTTTGAAACGACTGATTCATCACATAGAGTTCTTCCTCTTCATTCAAGAGGAAATACAAGCCCATATGGTTCAAATGTATTTTCTAGAATCCATCTTACTGAGTTTATGAATTTAGTATTACAAGATGAACCTTTTGTTCCTATTCATTTTTTCCATGATATTGATGCTTCCGCTGCTAGAAAATTTTTATATGTTAATGGAGACATTTTACCTTATTCTTCTCAAAGAGAAGATAGCCTAATGCACCAGACTTCAGGAAGTATGACCAAGAATATTGATAACTATAACATGTTTTTATTAGAAAATAAAAAAATAAGTGATAAAAAGATACAAGAAGGAGAAGTCGTTAAATTACAAGATTCAAATTTTCAAACTATTTCTTTTACTACTGAACAGGATTTATCTACACTTAAGAGATTTAGTATGATGAGACTAACAGAAATGTGTTTTGATTATTTATTTAATCCAATTAATCCAGAAAAACCCATAACTAAGACTTACCCGATTTCTGGGTCAGATAGATTTTATGGCTATCAAGTAACTGATTTAGGAACTATTTCTATTTCAGGTGCAACTGTAACTACTACTACTTCAGTATCTCCTTCTTCTGGAGATAAAATATACGACAACAAAGGAAACTTTATTGGGAATTATTCTTCAGGTTCGGGAACAAGTCTTACTTTATCCGCAAATGGTTTATTAACAGATAGCGGTTCAGCAGCAACAAAGGGATATTTAGTAGAAGAAGATACATTCCAATATAGGGTTTTAGGAAGAGGCAAACACGACACTATTTGGAGAATGGCAGGAACACATCATTTAAAGGGAGCAATTGTTCCTGAAGATTCAAATTACGGTCAAGGCTCAGGAGATACCATTAGAATAGCAAATGATGGAAATGATGTTTTTACAGCAGAACAAGATGTATTTTTACCCGCAGTTGTTGAAGCAGCAAACCAAAATGCTCAAAACAGAATAGGTAATGCTGAAAATTTTTCTTCTCGTGTTTTATTGAGAATGGGCGATAATAAATCCCATAAAGGATTAATTGGCGTTGTTTTAGATAGATATGATATTGAACAGGGTGGTAAATACCGATTAGTAGAAGGAAATACTACTCAAGTCTTTACTAATGTAGATGCAGTATTAGTAGAAGAAGATTATACTGATGCTTCTAATACCGACGAACATACTCATTTTGTTTTAGAAACTACTGCTGATTATGGATATAAAAATTATGAAAGCCCTTCTATTTCTACTGCAAGCGACCCATCAGCATCAGGAGATTCAACAAAAGCAGCAGATGGGGCTTTTATTGTTTTTAAGCCAAGACTTTGGGTTTCTTCTAGTAATAGAACTCAAGATGCTACAACTACTAAATCTTCAAATGGGACTTTAATTAAAAATGAATTTGACATATCTTCTTCAAATTCGTGGTTAAAACACGTAGATTTGACTGGTTGTTATTTAGCAAGTGAAAATGGAGAAGATGAAGATTTTGTATCAACTTCATCAGGAACAGAATTTTTGCGTAAAGCCTCTAAAGGATTAAGACCTACAACTTTAACATATATTATTTCTCACGAAGTAGATGAAACTGATACCACTATTCATCATATTATAACAGATAAAACATTAACTAATGATATTGCGTATAGACCATTACAACCTAATGAGGTCTGCTTTTATGATTTTATGCCAAAGACATTTTATCTAAATACTTTAATGCCCCAATACACCAAACTAGCAAATAAAAATGAAGTATATGATATTAAAAGCGGCTATTTTCATAGAGAGGGAATTGATAGAAGCGCAAGTAATGATAAACTAGACGAAGGAATAAGGTCTATGTTTGTTATATTAGATACAGATAGACAAACAACAGAAACTGATTTAGTTGTTAGAGATGGTGATGATTTCATAAGTGAATATTTAACAGATAATAACTACTCATTTTATATTACTGATGGAGAAAACGGAGTAAAAACGAATGTTGAAATTTCAGATTTATCAGGAATAGGAAAAATTACATTTGATAAAATGACGTTTAAGAAAGGAGTTGTTTCTGTTTCTGAAACATTTACAGTCAGGTCAAAAGAAGAATTAAAAATTAATCCAGATAGGGCTTGCATTGGTTCGACTGTTCAATTAGGATTAGAAGGAGAGGATTTAATCAATGAACTTCTTGAACAGGAGGCAATTGAGTTTGAATTACCATCAACAACAGATACTCCTATTTTCTTAGCACCAAATTATCAAGGAGTTGATTTATATTCAGCATTACGATTTATCTTAGAAAGAAAGGATATGAAACTTATTGAAGAAAATGGCGTATTTAAGGTAAAACAAAATAATGCTAATGAACATTATACTGATATTACTATAGATGATAGTGGAGATTATTTTATTTTTGAATTTGAAAAGGTTTCTACTGTTTTTGATTTCCATAATGAAGTAATTGTTTATGGTTCTTCTCATAAAGCAATTCGTAAAGATATTCGTTCTATACAGAAAAGAGGAAGAAAAACTCTTGAAATAGTCGATAATACGCTTGGCACTAAACAGGAAGTAGAAAAAAGAGCAACGGCTCTTATACGACTACATTCCACTTTGAATGAAAAAATATCAATTAAACTAAATAATCGAGGAATAAATCAATTAAGGGTTGGTGACATTATTCATGTTGAAATAACAAGAGAAAATATTCCAATGAGAGAATACATAGTTCTTGAGATGGAACATGAATTGACTGGCTTCGTTACTTTAGAATTAGGCAGATATAGCAAAGATTTAGCCGATGTGTTTTCAGAATTATTTTTAAGCAATAGAGAAAACAAAGCAGCATTGAGAAGTAAAAATACAGACACTAATGAATTAGGATTTAACTTTTTAGATAGCGTTAATGTTAAAGAATTAAAATTATTGATAAGAACAAGAACGGCAAGCGGTGGCTTTAAGTTCGGCTTCGGCACAGCATTTAACACGGCAACGGCTCCCTTCGGCTTTTCAGGCGGAACGATTACATACAATACTTTAATTGATGAGGATTTAGCATGATTGTAGATAAACTGAGAGAACTGATTGTTGATGAAATTCAAACTCAAGTAGCAAAGGCAGATTTAGGTTTAGGAGGAAACTCAACAAATCCTACTGCTACTTCCTTAGATGTTGCTTTAGGATTATCTACTTCACAGGCTACTTTAGTGGAATCTGAATCTGACTTAAACGTAATAGAATTTAAAATTACTGTTTCAGGTAGTGATATTGACGGTAAAGTTATCCGTGAAGCGGGTCTTTTAACAAGTGGTAATGCACTATTACAAAGAATTAACTTTGATGGAATTGGCCCAATAGCAACAACAGATACTCTTGAAATTTTTATTTTGATGGAGGTTGAGTAAAATGGTAAATAATCCTAACAAATATTCCGAGATGGGAACAGGTAGCAGTTTAAACGATATTAGAGACGATGATGATTTTCCCCATGTGGGAATTATTAAGGCTTTAGCAGACGGTTTAGGACAAAATTTTGCAGTAAGTGGATTCAATGCTTCTTCAATTAGTGCTACAAGCGTAACTATTTCTGATGGAAAGATTTTTCGAGATGGAAAATTAGTAAGCATTACTGGTGCTACTTTGACTATATCTGCTGGAAGTTCAGGAACAGGCGATACTTATGCTTTGTTGGTTGCACCTGCTAGTGGAAATGTGACTAGGAGATTAAATACCGTTAAAGGTAAAACTCCTTCTATTACCGCAGGAGATACCATTATTGGAGTTTTAGTGCATACTGGAAGCAACCCAATGCAAATACAATATCTTACTTTAGATAAAACTGAAAATAGTTTAAGTATTGGCTATGATAGTAGTGGCTATACAGAAGCAGGGTCTTTAACAGGTAGTGCTGATGGTATTACGATGACAGGTTTATACAAATTAGATACTTTACCTACTGCTACTGTTGCTGCTGCTGATAAAGTAATTATTCAAGACACAGATGATTCTGATAAAATTAAAACTGTAACTACACAGGCTATTGCTAATTTAGCAAGTATTACTAACATAAGCGATGCAGACGGAGATACTAAAATTCAAATGGAGGAAAGTTCCGATGAAGATAAAATTCGTTTTGATACGGCTGGAACTGAAAGAATGATTATTGATAATGCTGGTAATGTCGGTATAGGAACAAATGCCCCTACTGAACTATTACATCTTAGTGACGCTGATGGAACAGAACCAACCATTCTTATTGATAATACGGGAACAAGTGGAAGTGAACCTGAATTAGTATTTTTAAGAAGCACAGGGACAGGTTCAGATTCAAGAGATATTGGGAATATAAAATTCAAAGCAAAAGATACTGCGGGTAATGACCACACATTTGTTGAGTTATTTGTAGACCAAGAAGACGCAGATACAGGAACAGAAGATGGACGGCTTATTATTAATACAACAAAAGAAGGAACAGACTCTAGGGAAATGTTAAGAATAAGTGGCGGTAGTGGGATTATTTTTAACAATAGCGCATTAGATGTAGATTTTAAAGTAAAGGGAGATGGTGACGGAAATCTTATTTCTACTGATGCAGCAAATGATAAAGTTGGAATTGGAACAGGTACTCCAAACCAAAAACTTACAGTAAGTGGTTCTATGGGTGCTTCTGGTTTTGTAGGTGCAGTAGTAGAAGTTACAGGTTCCCCTGCTTCCCCTATTTTAAATATTAGCCCTGAAAGTCATAGGACAATTATTGCTGATACTCAAACATTTGACCCTGCTGGGCCTTCTGGTGGCCCTTTAGCATTAACTTTACCTGCTGCTAGTGGAACGCATATAGGTTTTGAATTTAGAATAATTGCTAAAAATAGTGCGGCTGCTGCTGATGCTTTAACATTAAACGTTACGGGTTCTGATGTAATTATTGATGCTACTGGTGCTACTATCGGTAATTCCTCAACTGCATTTACTTTAACCACAGGAAAAATATACACTGTAATACATATCAGTTCTTCTCAGTATATGGCAATCATTCTCAATTGATTAATATGAAATTGGTCATATTGGCTATAATAGCCTTTATCTGTGGCTTTCTTGTAACATGGTTAGCCACAATTGACGATTTATGACCAACTTTACTGTTGCATTCAAATCGAGTCGCAGGAGGATTTGAATGCAGGTGTGTCTTGCCTAATATGAAAAAATGCTCTCATTTAGCCCAACAAAACTTATAATAAGCGAATTTAAAATAG
>CEVB01036024.1_pt1 | contig 14963 bp, 9 predicted proteins | sample 531381 | NCBI WGS metagenome assembly CEVB01 (sample SAMEA2622763, study PRJEB7988) | marine metagenome | biome: marine biome (ENVO:00000447); feature: surface water layer (ENVO:00002042); material: "saline water (ENVO:00002010), including plankton (ENVO:xxxxxxxx)" | depth 5 m | reverse complement strand
GCATCACTTTGGTTGCTATACGTCCGGCAAAATCGTTCTGGTAAAAACTTATGCTCTGGCGAAGCAAATAACGGTGTGCCAGCCAACGGATAGACATCGGATAGTTACCGAGTAACGTTTGGTGAACAATGGCCGCATGGAAAAAACTCAACGCCGGTAGCAGTATTACCGTGAATAAAGCCATTTTTATCAGTGTGCTGCGCTCCTCGGTAAACAGGCTTTGCGGGTCATTTTTTACCAACCAGTCAACCAACTGGCCCATAAAGCTGAACAACGATACTTCCATCATTGCCAGTAAAGCAGTGCTGATAGACATAAGAATGAGAGAAGCCTCCATACCTTTGGTATAGTGGCGACAGAAAGCCCAGATGCCTTCAGGGGGTTGTGTTGGTTCAGCGGCAGGAAAGGGCTTGATAATACGCTCAAAAAAACTAAGCATAACAGACTCGGATAACAATATAGAGGCGCGTATTGTACCTGAGTTATCTTAAATTGCATGCCCGATACTGATCATCGTACGGTAATAACATGGCATAATACTGGGATTATTCTTTTCGCTGTGTAGCATGATTCATGCTAAAACTATGTTTTTAAGCCATCTTTATACGGGCTGAACGTCTTACAGGGTTCTCATGGAAAAAATTTCTGCCACGCTGGCGCTTTTAGGTATCGTATCGTTATTTTGTCAATGGCTGGGCTGGAAGCTCAGACTGCCGGCTATTTTACCATTGTTGGTAGCAGGCTTACTGCTTGGGCCGGCTCTGGGCGTTCTGGACCCGGACGAATTGTTCGGTGACTTGTTGTTTCCGATTATCTCTCTTGGTGTGGCGGTGATTCTGTTTGAAGGTTCACTGACACTGAACTTTAAAGAAATTAAAAGCCATGGTCGCATGGTAACGAGCCTGGTTACCATAGGGGCAGCAATAACCTGGGCGTGTATCACATTAGCATCATACGTTCTGGTAGGGTTTAGCTGGGAAATCGCCATGTTGTTTGGCGCCCTGGTGGTGGTGACCGGGCCGACAGTTATTGTGCCGATGCTCCGAAGTGTCAGGCCAACATCAAAACTGGCCAGTATTTTACGCTGGGAAGGTATTGTTATCGACCCGTTAGGCGCGCTTATCGCGGTTTTGGTGTTTGAGTATATAGCGTTTTCGTCAGAATCAGGTAATCACGTCCTGACAGCACTGGGCCTGATGTTGTCTATCGGCTTTGGCCTTGGTGCATTATCCGGTTATCTGGTAGGTATCGTACTTAGAAAAAATTTGCTGCCGCATTACCTGCAAAATACTGCTGTATTAACGATCGTGCTGGGCGTTTTTGTCGGCTCAAATTTGTTGCAGGAAGAATCGGGTTTATTAACGGTTACCGTAATGGGGATTTGGCTTGCCAATATGCGCGGCGTCGATATCGCCGATATTCTGGAATTTAAAGAAACCTTAACCGTGCTGCTAATTTCAGCGCTGTTTATTTTGTTGGCGGCCCGGCTGGACTCTGCTGCAGTGCTGGATCTTGGCTTTGGTGGCCTGGGGTTATTACTGGTGGTGATGTTTGTTGCCAGACCACTGAGTGTTTGGGTTTCGGCATTGGGATCTTCTTTAAAAAGTGCTGATAAATGGTTTTTAAGTTGGGTAGCCCCGCGGGGTATAGTGGCTGCAGCTGTGTCGTCATTATTTGCCATTAAACTTGAAAGCCTCGGCTATGCTGGTGCTGAACATATCGTGCCACTGGTGTTTCTGGTCATCATCGGAACAGTAGTAGTGCAAAGCCTTACCGCAGGCAGCTGGGCGAAATGGTTGGGGGTATCGGCGGGGTCAAATCAAGGGCTGTTGATTTTTGGTGCATCGCGTTTTTCCCGTGATCTGGCCAAGGTGCTACAAAGCAAACAAATCCGTGTGGTGCTGGCCGATACCAACTGGGACAATATACGACTTGCCAGAATGGATAACATACCGGTCTATTTTGGGAACCCGGCATCAGAACATGCTGAAACTTACCTTGATCTGACTGGTATTGGCAGGGTGTTTGTTATTTCGCCGTATCGTCAGTTAAACCCGCTGGTAAATTTTCACTTTCAGGACGTATATGGCGTCAATAAAGTATTCGGTTTAAATAACTCAGAACCCGGCAGCGCCCGTCATCAAATGTCGGAAACCTATGTTAAACAGCTTAGCTTATTTGGCGAACAGGTCTCTTACGCTAAGTTATCGAGCTTGGTTGCCAGAGGCGCTGTGATTAAAACTACAAACATAACTGAGAATTTTACGTTTGAACATTTTCAGCGTCGATACGGCGATGGCGCTTTGCCGCTGTTGTATATTAAAGATAAGAAGCTACATGTCATTACAGCCAACACCGGTGCAGCCATTCCGGGGGATGTTGAACTGGTCAGTTTAATTTCTGCCCATGCGTTGCAGGAGGCAAAAGTGACCAGCCAGCCAACAGATCCGCAGAAGAGTGCCCAGCTGTAAGCAACACAACCATAGTGAGCGTGCCGCAAGTGTGATATTATCACAATAAGCGGCCGCTATCTGGCCAAAGGCTATAATAACGGTATCTGTCTGGCTTGAATTACTGTAGCAGTGGCCCAATAAAGCCTGCGCTGTTGTGTTGCAGCCACTTGCTGAGATGTCATGATGAAATTAAAACTTGTAACGTCAACATTACTACCTACACCTTTTGCAGAGTTCCGCTTGCACGGCTTTGAAGCGCCAAACGGCAAAGAGCATGTAGCACTGACGCTTGGCGACGTTAGTGGTGAGGAACCTGTGCTGGCGAGGGTGCACTCTGAATGCTTAACCGGAGATGCGCTGTTTAGCCTGCGCTGCGATTGTGGCCCGCAGTTAGAAGCCGCGATGCGAAAAATTGCAGACTTAGGGCGGGGTTGTATTCTTTACTTAAGGCAGGAAGGCCGTGGTATAGGTTTGATTAATAAAATCCGCGCCTATGCCGAGCAGGATAAAGGCCTTGATACCGTAGAGGCTAATGAAATTTTGGGTTTTTTACCTGACATGCGCGAATACGATATTGCTGCGCAGATGTTCGAGCAACTGGGTATTAAACAAATCCGGCTGTTAACGAACAATCCGCGCAAACTAAAGGCGCTGACTGACGCCGGTGTGAATGTTCTGGAAAGGGTTCAGCACAGGGTTAAAACCACGGCACATAGCCATCGCTACCTGGCTACAAAAGCCAGCAAACTTGGGCATTTACCCTGACAAAGCCGCTTGTCTGATGATTTCTGGCTGGCTGTGTTATTATAATAGCCACTTCCCAATTATCCGCTACAGGGCCTAACTTTGACTCCAAACGATGTATTGCGTAGCTTGCGCTACAGCCTGAATGTTCATGACTATGGCATGATTGATATTTTTGCTCTGGGTGGGGCAAACGTGACGAAAGAGCAGGTTGTGTCTTGGCTGAAAAAAGATGAAGACGAAGGGTTCAGCGCCGTAAGCGATGAATTGATGGCCAGGTTTTTAAATGGTCTTATTATTCAACGTCGCGGCGCCAGAGATGGTGAAATACCAGCGCCGGAAACCAGGTTGAATCACAACATCATGTTGCGAAAGCTTAAAATAGCGTTTGATTTAAAAGATGACGATATTATCAACCTACTGAACACGGCAGATTTTCGTCTGGGGAAATCTGAACTGAGTGCGTTTTTCCGCCGGCCTGACCACCGGCATTATCGCGAATGTCAGGATCAGGTACTCAGGTATTTTTTACGCGGGATCCAGCAGAAATTCCGTCCGGCAGCCAGCTGACCCTGTTATCAAGTTAATGTTATACTGCAGGCACTTATTGCCGAGTGTCTGCAGTTATGATCCCAAAGCTTAATCCTGAGTTGGCATTAGATGCCAGTATTGTTGCATTTAACAAAGCGCTGGTCGCGGCCGGTTTTAGCGGTGATATTGAAACCAGCTATGGTAGCCGTTTAGCAGTAGCGACAGATAACAGCATCTACCAAACCTTGCCGCAGGCAGTTGTTTTGCCAAAAACGACAGATGACCTGGTGATCCTGACCTCTCTGGCGCAGACTTCAAGCTTTTCCCATATCAAATTTAGCCCTCGCGGCGGGGGTACCGGCACCAATGGTCAATCTCTGACGGAACATGTCGTGGTAGATTTATCACGCCATATGCGCAATATCCTTGAGCTGAATGTTGAGCAGCGTTGGGTGCGGGTACAGGCTGGCGTCATTAAAGATCAGCTGAACGCTTTTTTAAAACCTTATGGCTTTTTCTTTTCACCTGATCTGTCGACGTCTAACCGGGCGACAATTGGTGGCATGATTAACACCGATGCATCGGGTCAGGGTTCACTGGTTTATGGTAAAACCAGCGACCATGTGTTGGCGTTAAAAACAGTACTGATAGACGGTAATGTGTTAAAGACGCATAAAATGGCTACTTTTGAAGCCGAACACCGGGCAGAGCAGCCAAACAGTATTGGTCGCATCTACCGTCAGGTGCTGGACAGCTGCCGTAATTTTCGTCCGCAGATCCTGGATAAATTTCCCCGCTTAAACCGCTTTTTAACCGGTTACGATCTGGAGCATGTATTTAATGATGATCTGACTGAGTTTGATTTATCCCGCATCATCACCGGTTCAGAGGGCTCGCTTGGATTTGTTGTTGAAGCAAAGCTGAATATTACGCCTATCGCCAAATACAAGTGCCTGGTCAATGTTAAATATGACAGCTTTGAAAGTGCACTTCGCAATGCACCCTTTCTGGTGGCGGCAGACGCAACCTCTGTAGAGACTGTTGATAGCAAAGTGCTGAACTTAGCCCGTCGCGATATTATCTGGCATCAGGTAAAAGATTTGATAACCGATGTGCCCGGTATCGATATGCAGGGGCTCAATATGGTTGAGTATAATGCTGAAGAGCAAGCCAGTATTGAGCAGAAAATAACCGCGCTTACTGCACGGCTGGATACCGCAATAGCGGATAAAACGGATGGTATTATTGGTTATCAGCTTACCTATGATACGTTAGCGATTAATAATATTTATGCAATGCGTAAGAAGGCAGTAGGTTTACTGGGCAATACGCAAGGCAAGCAGAAGCCTTTGGCCTTCGCAGAAGATACCGCGGTACCGCCGGAAAATCTGGCTGACTTTATTCTGGAGTTTCGCGCTCTGCTGGACAGTCACGGTTTGCAGTATGGTATGTTTGGTCATGTTGATGCTGGTGTTTTGCATGTACGGCCTGCGCTGGATTTATGCGACCCTGAACAGGAAAAACTACTAAGAACCATTTCAGATCAGGTTGTAGCACTTACGGCCAAATACGGTGGCCTGATGTGGGGCGAACATGGCAAAGGTTATCGCAGTGAGTATGGCCCGGCATTTTTTGGCGAAGAGCTGTTTACTGAGCTGCGTAAAATCAAAGCGGCATTCGACCCGCGTAACAGGGTTAACCCTGGCAAAATTTGTACGCCTTATAACAGTGCCGATAAACTGGTGTCAGTGGACGATCAAAAACGTGCCTGGTTTGACCGGCAGATACCCGTAGCAGTAAAAGACAGCTTTGACAGCAGCTTAAACTGCAATGGTAATGGCTTGTGCTTTAACTACGAAGAAACCTCGCCGATGTGCCCGTCCAGCAAGGTGACAAAAGACAGGCGGCACAGCCCTAAAGGGCGGGCAGGCTTGATGCGTGAGTGGTTACGACTGGCACACAACAGCGGTTTTGATGTTCTCGAACACGAGCAGCAGCTACAAGGTACGCGGTCAGGTTTAAGTACGTTGTGGCCGCGTCTTAAAAACACTCTTGCCAAACGACAGGGCGAGGAAGACTTCTCGCACGAGGTGATGGCCGCGATGGAAGGCTGCCTGGCTTGTAAAGCCTGCGCAGGGCAATGCCCGGTTAAAGTTGACGTACCAGCGTTCCGCTCTCGTTTCTTACAGCTGTACCATAGTCGTTATCTGCGCCCGGCAAAAGATTATATTGTTGGTAATATTGAACGCACGGCGCCACTGTTAGCAAAAGCGCCGCGGCTGGTTAATTTTATTCTCAAACGTGATCTTACCGCGAAAATACTGAAGAAAACGGTTGGTTATGTTGATACACCGCTGCTGTCTGTACCGTCACTGACGAAGCAGATTGGGGGTAAATACCGGTTTGATTTAGCGCAGCTGCAGCAACTAACTGAGTCGCAGCGGTTAAAAACGGTGTTACTGGTGCAAGACCCATTCACTAGCTTTTACGAAGCGGAACTGGTGCATGATGCATTAAGCCTGCTGGAAAAGTTTGGTTACTCCCCGGTGCTATTACCCTTTAAACCGAATGGTAAGCCGCAGCATGTTAAAGGGTTCTTGCGCCAGTTTGCCCACACTGCAGCGACGGCTGCACAGTTTTTAAATCAGCTTCAGCAGCTGAATATCCCTATGCTTGGGCTGGATGCTTCATTGGTGCTGGTATACCGGGATGAATACAATAAAGCGCTTGCAGATAAACGCGGCAATTTCCATGTTCAGCTGTTACATGAGTGGCTGGTGCAGCAAACATTACCGCCGGTAAAGGCTGCCGGGGACTATGCCTTACTGGCACACTGTACAGAGAAAACCGCGTTGCCGGCAACAGAGAAAGCATGGCAACAAATATTCAGTAACGTCGGTATGAGTTTGACACCAGTGAGCGTAGGCTGTTGTGGTATGGCGGGCACATATGGTCATGAAGCCCAGAATCTGGAAAACTCTAAGGCTCTGTTTGATATGAGCTGGCGTACGCCTGTTGAAAAATACGGCACAGAAAAAGTTCTGGTTACAGGCTTTTCCTGCCGTAGCCAGGTAAAAAGGTTGATGGGTGACAAACCTCGTCACCCGTTGCAGGCGTTACTGACGGCAGTAACCAAGGACTGATTTCACGGCATAAAAAAATCCGCCTTAACGGCGGATTTTTTGAGCTATTTCAGTGTAACTATCAGAACTTATAGGTTCCTTTTAAATACCAGTAGCCACCATTGATACCCATAGGTGAGGTTTCAAAGTACTTGCCTCCCAATATGGTTTTCCACTCTTCCGGTAATTCAGCCGGTTCATTATCCAGCAGGTTCTGCGCACCAACAGATACAATGAAATTATCATTCACGAAGTAGCTGACTTCTGCATCCAGCGTTACTTCCCAGGTTGCATTCACAGCAAAGCCCGGATCGTCCGCATGTACGCCCTGATAACTACCGTAATAGTTTGTCCGCAGGAACATCGATAAGTCATCCCAGCTCTGAGTCCAGGTAAACGTTGCACGATGATTCGGCAGATCGTTTTCCAGCCTGGATACACGGAATTCACCGGTAATATCGGTGAAACGGGTAACCTCGGTGTCGTTCCAGTTGTATGCCAGTGCAAAACTGCTGCGACCGTCAAACAAGTCCATGGAGTAGTTGGCAACCACATCAACGCCCTGAGTACGGGTATCAAAGTCGTTGGTCAGGTAAGTGATGCTGGTTAATGAATCAATACCACGCACACCTGCGGCTTTTAACGCATCGATCTCATCCTGTGTTACTTCAAAGGCTGTGGACTGGCTGATACGGTCATCAACGTCAATGCGATAGTAATCGGCTGTGATAAAGAAATCGTAGCCGGTATAAACCACACCAAATGCATAGCTGGTTGATTCTTCCGGTTCCAGCTCTGTTGCACCTTTTAAGATTGCAACCGGGTTGGTTGGCGGCAGTACGCCGACATCAACTAGCACGCCCTGATTCAGTTCAGTACGAACGTTACTGACATTCGCCTGACCAACGGTGGGGGCACGGAAGCCGGTGCTGGTTGAAGCACGCAGTGCCCAGTCATCGGTTAAACGGTACTGACCGGTCAGCTTATAGTTTGTAGTGGTACCAAAGCTGTCATAGTCTTCAAAGCGCACTGCCAGTGCACCAAGCAACTTTTCTGTGAATTCAGCTTCTACTTCGGCATAAGCAGCATAGTTACGCCGGGTTGAGGTGCCGGCAGTTTGTGGCTGGAAGCCTGGGAAACCGTTGGAGCCGTTGCTTAAGCCCTGGTCAACATAAGGACCAACTTCCCAGGATGCCTGCTCGCCGGCAACAATTTCAAAACTTTCTTCAGTCCACTGTGCACCGAAGGCAACAGTTAAGTCTTCATACAAACCGGCTGGTACATATTTAACAAAATCTGCCGTGAAGGTCTTTTCCAGTTGGATATATTTACCGGCATTGAAATCAGTCGGTGTTTCAGGGCCAAGTGAGGCGTTTACAGAGTTAAATAGCTGGAAGGTCGATTCACTGCGGCCAACAACTCCGCTGAAGTCATATAAGATGCCTTCCATAAAACCAGTTTTAAACTCGCCTTTGGTGCCAAGTGCTAAAGATGTATCGGTAATGTTGCCACCAAAATTTGGCGTAAAACCGCCCGGGAACATCTGGAAGAAGGTGAAACAGTTATCAGGCAGCGCATTAACTTTATCAGTGATTTCCTGATGATTCAGGCCACCGATTGCAACGTTATTACAACCGCCGGTGCCATCTAAATCAACCACTTCCAGCGTTTCGCCGCCGTCATTTGAGAATACGCCGCCGCGGTTGTGTGGGTTGCGGTAATAAAAACCACCACGCACATCACGCTCAGAGTAGTTACCAAACATATAGGCTTCACCACCGTTGCCAAGGTCTAAGCCTGCATTGGCAAAAATGGTAATATCATCTTTGATTTCAGGTGAGCCCCAGATTTGCGCGGGTGTCGCGACAAAGGTATTACCGCCATCAATTAAACCCTGAGCATCACCACGCTGCACACTGCGGCTGGTAGCATCCACGTTTTTGTATTGCATACTAACGTTAACGAAGCCGTCTTTGGTCAACGGCATGCCGACGTTAGCGGCTACCTCGGTAGAAGTACCGTCTCCTTCATAATACTCGCCATGTTTAACTTCAATACTGCCGCCTTCTGCTGCATCTTTCAGTACAAAGTTAATTACGCCAGCTATAGCGTCTGAACCGTACTGAGCAGCAGCACCGTCACGCAGAACTTCGACTTGCTTTAGTGCGATACCCGGAATTACCGAGATATCCGGGCCCTGGGCGCCATCATTGATACCACCACCTAAGAAGGAAATAACCGACGCGCGGTGACGGCGCTTGCCATTTAACAAAATCAGTGTGCTGTCCGACGACAGGCCGCGTAAGTTAATCGGACGGATCAGTGTCGCCGCATCGCTGATTGGCTGGGCGTGAACGTTAAGTGATGGCACTGTTGTGCTGATTAGGTTCAGCATATCGCTGTTACCATTCTTATTCAGCTCTTCGCCACCAATGATATCTACTGGCACCGGAGAGTCACCAATAGACCGCGGCGCAGAGCGGGTACCTACAACTGCTATTTTTTCAACACTTTGCTCTTTCTGAGCACTGGCTGAGCTTTCTTCCTGTGCCAGCGCGACTGAACTGATGCCTAAAGACAGTGAAGCCGCCAGACTAAACTTTACCGCACGCGCAACCGGATGATATTTACTTTGTTTTTTCATAGCTCTGTTCCTGGATTATTATTTTATCTACCCAACGCTTATGTTTTTGTTTTTGCGTCCTATTAACCATATTGGATAACTTGGCAGTTGTCTATCGTATATTTTTGTTATTTCATCCCTCATATAGGTAAAATGCCAACGATTGCACAAAGCAAAAGAGATTGCGTTTAGGCGTTTAACTGCTTTATAACAACAGGATGAATTACCTATGGATAACTCACTGTGTTAATTACAAAACTTACCCCAGAACATTTTCCTGCTGTGGTGGAACTTGCCAACCAGATCCATGGCGATAATTACCTGGATAACGCCAGTCTGCAGTCGATGCAATGTCAGGGCGTGAAAAACGGCATCAATGCCAGCTTTGTTGCAGTTGATAACACGGGTGACATTATCGGATACCGGCTGAGTTTTGCCGCCGGGCAATGGCACAGTGACAGTTGGTGCAGTGAGGCGCTGTGGCCAGTGCCGTTAGATCGTATGGCGTACTTTAAGTCAGTAGGGGTTACAGTAGCTGCACGGGGGCAGGGCGTGGCGTCGGCACTGTTACGCCAGTCTGTACAGGCACTGAAGCAGCAAGGGGCTTTGGCCGGGCTGGCACATATCTGGCGGGAAAGCCCGGGTAATGCCGCTCAGCAGTATTTTAGTCAGGCAGGAGCGACGCTGTTGAAAGTACACCCGGACAAATGGCGGCACTTGTCTGAATCTGCCGGTTATTATTGCCCTGTTTGTGGCGCCTTGTGCCGCTGCAGCGCAGCGGAAATGGTCTTGGTTTTTTAGCGGTAATTCCGGGGTGTCTATGTTGTATGATCCTATGGTAAATCAGCAAATTGGCTGCAACGCGCCTTATCCTTCATCGTATTGGGCCAATCACACAGAACCCGGTGTAGTAACCTTACCACTTCGGCATGACATTCAAACTGATGTTGCTGTCATAGGCGCGGGTTACACTGGCCTGAGCTGTGCTTTTCAGCTGGCTAAGCGGTTTTCGCGTGAGGTGGTTGTGCTTGATGCTCATCAAACTGGCTGGGGCTGCAGTGGCCGCAATGCAGGTTTTGTGTTGCGCGGCACTGGCCGGCTTGGGATGGCACAGCTTGGCCAGAAGTTTGGCATCGATTGTGCCCGGCTATTTTTTCAGGAGTACGGTGAGGCCATTACGCTGGTAAAGGATATGATGAGACAGGGTAACATTACTTGTCAGGCGCAACCTGCAGGTTACCTTAAAGTTGCCCATAACGCTTCGCTGGCAAAAGATCTGCCGCTGCAGGCCGAATTTTTGCAGAAACAATTTGGCTATAAGGTTCAACACTTGTCTGCTGAGGTGCTTCGCGCTGAGTATATGCATAATGCTCAGGCATATGGCGCAATCCGGTTTCCAGATTGTTTTGGCGTGAACCCGCTGGCTCTTGTTCAAGGCTATGGCCAGCTTGCTTTGGAACACGGCGTAAAACTATATACTGGCTCCCCGGTATTGCACTGGCAACGGACAGCCGAGGGCTTTATTTTACATACCCCAGAAGCTAACGTGCATTGTAAGCAGTTGGTTATGGCGACCAATGCTTATACTGCGAAGAGCTTTTATCCAACCCTTAATAAAGCCTGTTTACCCGTCCTTAGCAGCGTCATCGTGACAAAACCACTGACAGAGCAGCAAATCCTGCAGACCGGCCTTAATCATACTCAGCTGGTAATGGACACCAGAGCATTGAAGTATTACTACCGCAAGCTGCCTGATAACAGGATTTTGTTCGGCGGGCGCAGCGCCGTGCATGGCAAAGATGCCGCTAACCCCAAATATCCACAGCGCTTACTACAGGCACTTAAAACCTGCTTTCCTGCACTTCACGACTTGTCGTACGAATATCACTGGAGTGGTTGGGTTGCCGTGTCATTTGACGATTTACCCCGTGTGGTGCAGGACGGCAAAAATCTTTTTTACGCTGCTGGCTATTGTGGCAGTGGCGTGTCATTCAGCACTCAGGCCGGGCGCCGGCTGGCTGAACTGGCTATGGGGCTGCCATTGCCAGAACTCCCAATCTATCAGACGCCGCTACGCACCTTTCCACTACCTGCTTTCAGACGTTTAGGCCAGCAGGCTTATTACCAGTGGGGCAGATTTAAAGATCGCTATCTGTAAATCCCGGCAACCAGAATAGCAGCCGGGATTTAGCTTGCTCAGAATGTAGCTCTGATCCCCACAGTAATAGCTCGACCGGGTAAAGGCGCGTCTTGCTTGATAAAAGAACTATGCACAAACGCCAGTTCGTCAGTCACGTTAGTTGCACGTAAAAACGCCGTCATATCGAGCTGTGATATGCTGAAGTCATAATTTATATTGGCGTCCAGCAAGGTGTACGCTGCAGTAGGGCTCTCGTACTGAGCAACCTTGTCCTGTTTAGCGTAACGCGTTATACCTAGGTCGGCGCTCCAGCTGATGCCGCTGTACTGATATCCCAAGCCGGTTTTATAAGGTGGAATGCGAGGTAAGTAGCCGTCGTTATCCAGTTTTGCCCGCACGGCGTCGAAAAACACCAACAAGGCGTTTGAATTATTCAACTGATAACGTGCTTCGAACTCCAAGCCGTACAAGGTCGCATCCTGCTGTTGATACTGATATAGCGGGAAATCATCGTGCAGATGCTCGTCATCTTCGCCGTGATCAGCAGATAAGTCAGCCATGGTAAGACCGGTATCAGCTAAATACAGATAGTCATTAATTTTGTTATAGAAGAAATTGTAGGTAAAGGTCAGATCACCTTTAAAACTACGAAAGGTGATATCGATATTGTTTGCTGCTTCCTTTTCAGCTTCGTGCTCTGTCAGCACAATGTCGCCGTTCTGCAGCTGGTAACCAAGGCCAAGCTCATAGCTACTGGTCGCCATATGGGCACCATTAGCATAAAGCTCTGCGGCACTTGGCGCCCGCTCTGAGTGGCTGATGGCAAAAGCCCAGGAAAAGCCGGGGATAAACTCCCACACTACACCGGCAGATGCGCTGACAGCGGTGAAACTGTCTTTTACGGCACCTGAGCTGGCGGTATCTGACAAAGGTTTGGCGTCATGTTTGACGTACTCAATCCGGCCGCCTAACTGAGCACTAAGATTGCCAAACTGTTTTTCCTCCAGCACAAACAGCGCCTGCGACAGACTATCAGAATCAGGAGTGAAAGCTTCTTCGCCAAAGGCCTGGTAGTCACTGTGCTGTATGTGGTATCCGACTAAACCATGCCAGCCCGCCAGCTCTTCGTGCTCTATCGTCAAACGGCTTTCCAGCGCTTTATTTTTAAAGGTGGTGCCGGGTACATCGTGCTCTATTTCCTGATGCTGATAATCAGTATAAGCCGCTGTCAGTGCCAGGGTTTCAACACCTTTAACAGGGTGATACCATTCACCGGCCAGCGTAAAGCGGTTTTGTTTTAACCTGGCGAATACGCTTTTAGGATCCGCGTCTTCATGCTCTTCGCCGTCTTCGTGCTCATCGTGATGATGCCCAGGGATACCGTAATCAGACTCTAACCTGCCAACACTGAATCCCAGTAAACCACGTTCGCCAATATAACTTAAGCCACCATTCAGGGCTTTACTTTGCAGCCAGGAATTTTTCAGGGTCGTCAGCGTCTCGCCCTCATCATTGATAAACGCTGGCACATCATAATCGGTCGCATCGCGATTAAAGCCATCCAGGTGCCAGGCAATGTTAGAGCGGCTGCCTTCATGATTTAACGCAACGGTTTTTTCTTCAGATACATCGCTATAGCGGCTTTCCAGTTTCGTCTCGCTTTCGGCGCGTAGCTGGCGGGGAATACGGTTATCAACCACGTTCACCACACCGCCTATAGCACCACTTCCATATAACAGTGTTGCCGGGCCGCGCAGCACTTCAATTTGTTGCGCGGTAATGGCATCTGCAGTAATGGCATGATCCGGGCCGACCCGTGATACATCAGCAGTATCCAAACCGTTGTTCAGCACTTTAACTCTGGGGCCATCCAGACCACGGATCACCGGACTGGAAGCCACGGGGCCATAGTAATTCGCGTGCACACCCGGTTCGTACTTCAATGTTTCACCGATAGTTGGCTCTGTGCGTTTGCTAAGCTCTTCGGCACTTAATACTGACACCGGGGTCGCCATTTCCAGGTTACTCTGATGAATACCGGATGCTGTCACGGTGACGCGCTCGATTGCACCGGGAGACAGCTGAATATTCAGCGACTGCTGGGCGCTGTCAACTGTGACGAAACTGTCGGTGTAGCCTTTAGCAATAATATGCAGTTCAGCATTAGGCGGAGCCTGAATACTAAAACGCCCCTGATCATCAGCATATACATATTGCTGACGGCCATGAACATGGATGCGGGCATTTTTCAATGGCTGACCTTGCAGGTCAGTTACCACGCCTGAATAACGCTCAGCATACTGCTGGGCAGATAAAGGCGAAGTTAGAAAAATAGCAGCTGCCAACGCGCTGTACCGGGCAAGTGGTTGACGAAGAAAAGGGTTAGAGCGGCGCATGGTATTCCCTGTGTAGTGCTATGGTCGGTGATGTTATAACATTTTACAGTTTTAAGGCCTAGCGGCAAGTTGTGATGCGAATAGCGGGCAAAAGTTACTACCAGAATGACTAAATGCTGGCGTAATAAGCTGTTATATCATTAGAATGCTGCTTTTTGTTATATGAGCATCACCCTATGTCGTTTTGGCCGGAATTTTTACTTATTGCTGCGGTACATCTGATGGCTGTTGCCAGTCCCGGGCCTGATTTTGCCATAGTGCTGCGCTATGCAGTCCGTTTTGGCCGCAAGCAGGCGGTTTATGCCAGTATGGGTATAGGCCTGGCGATACTGTTGCACGTCACCTGGTCGTTAGTCGGTATTGCGGTGCTTATTAAAACCACGCCATGGTTATTCAAAACACTGAGTCTGGCAGCAGCGGCATATTTGTTCTACATCGGTGTGCAGTCACTAAGAAGTATGGCACCGGCAGAGGCGGAACACCTCAGTGAGCAAAAGGCAGCCGATGCCGTTCCGTCTGCCGGCAAGTCGTTCATTGCCGGCTTTATTACCAACGGTTTAAATCCAAAAGCGACATTATTTTTTCTGTCGTTGTTTGCGGTCATTATTTCACCTGATACACCACTTAGTTACAAAGTTATTTACGGACTTTACATGTCTGTTGCGACAGCAGCCTGGTTCTGTATGTTGTCTGTGGTTCTAACTCACACAAAAGTAAGAGGTTTTTTGCTACTTAAAGGTTATTGGTTTGACCGTGTAATGGGGGTGTTACTATTGGCATTAGCTATGCATCTGGTCGTCAGTAGTTTTAGCAGCTAAACTTTGCCGCAGTCAGGCAAAGTCTGACCTGATGGGGAATATCCATGCAAATGGCCAGTAAAGTGGTAACAGTGGATCTCAGTTACAGTTGTGATGCCAGTCATATGTATCAACAACAACGCCACTATATTTCGCC
>CEVB01010878.1_pt1 | contig 14978 bp, 28 predicted proteins | sample 531381 | NCBI WGS metagenome assembly CEVB01 (sample SAMEA2622763, study PRJEB7988) | marine metagenome | biome: marine biome (ENVO:00000447); feature: surface water layer (ENVO:00002042); material: "saline water (ENVO:00002010), including plankton (ENVO:xxxxxxxx)" | depth 5 m | reverse complement strand
ACCAGACTGGAAAGGTCCAGATCATACAGGAAACCATGGCTTGTTCGCTAACAATATTTAATAGCATCTTCGATAATAAGACTGATAAAAGGCTCGAGTTTGATTCTTTTGAAAAGTTCGAAGAAGCATTATATAAACTCTCTGAGAAACCACTCAAAGAGAAGAAAGATGCTGTACTTATATCACCATCTACATATATCGAAGGCACCACTCGTGCTAATAAAAATGTTATGTATTGGGATGGTTGGTGTTGTGTCGATGTTGACGATCATAAATTCGAAGGAGATTTAAAGAATGAACTTACTAATCTATATGGCGACTTCCATTTTGTTTGCTATAGTACTGCTAGCAGCAAACATGGTTTACCAAAGTTTCGTCTTGTCTTTCCAACTACAGAAAGAATTGGAGGAGACGACATCAGAGCTTTCTGGTTTGCTCTCAACACACAGCTCAACTCACTTGCTGATAAGCAAACTAAAGACCTCTCACGAATGTATTATATCCCTGGTACGTACGCTGGCGCTTTCAACTTTATCTTTACTAATACTGGGAATTATATAGATCCAAAAGAATTGATGAGAAAATACCCTATGCCTGAAAAAACTAATCTCAATAATTTTATGGATAGGTTACCAGAAGAAATGCAGAAACAAATAATTGAATATCGAAAAGGTAAGTTAGACCAAGATTTTAGTTGGAATAATTATAGAGATTGTCCTTTTTGGCCTAAGAATTTGGCTAACGAGTACAATGCTATTAGTAACACAGGTTGGTATCATAAGATGTATCAAATCATGGTTGCTATAGCAGGAAATGCTGTAGGTAGAAAGTATCCTATCACAGCAGAAGAAATCACTAAACTATGTCGAGAGTTTGATACTGAAACTGGTAATTGGTATAAGAATCGTCCACTCGATAAAGAAGCTGATAGAGCAATTGAATACGTTTATAGGAATATATAATGATAGATTTAAAAGTTAAGATAGGACAAAAGTTTCATCTAAAGGATATTGATTTAGATAAGTTAGAAAAAGCAGCGACAAAAGAGTTTAACTCTAAGAAGTTATCATCTTATGAGAACACATACAATGGTTTGGCTGCTGAACACTATATGATGGAACACCATGATTATATTAATAACCTTGAAGATTATCAAGACGTATTTAGCCCATGCTTTACGCCTGTAGAAATAAAAAGCAGAGTTAATGTATCTTATATTCATGATGCATTAGAAGAATTAAGCGAAAGAAAAGAATGGAAAAAGCCGGATGGTACATTGTACGCTAAAGTTCCAGAATATGTTATTGCTTTTTTAAGAAAAGGCGAAGAATACATGTGTCATTCTTTTTGGATATGGAATAAAGAAAATAAAAAATTTGAATGGGTAGAACGAGCTGATAATAATAATGTACAATTAGATGCTTTTATGGTATAATAAATTCGGAGGTTACAATGAAAGAATCACTTAAAGTATTACAAGAATGCGCTGAACTACAGCAAAAGAAATCAAGAGACTATCAAAACGAAAACTCTCGTATCAGACAAGCTGATCACTATCCTCGTGGCTGTGCTACTATACTTGATATGGTACATCAAAAGATTACACGTATCTATTCTGTTATGGAAGCTGCTGAAGTTGGTGGTGATCCTAACTTCGAATCGCTAGAAGATTCAGCTAAAGATGCAATCAACTATCTTTCCTTCTTCGTATCTTATAGACGTGGTATGATGGAAGGTCAAAGCGCTGATAAAGATTACTTAAATAAACCCATAGATAAAGAAGAATGATTATAGGTCTAACAGCATCAACGTTTGATTTATTGCATGCAGGTCATGTCGCTATGTTAAGAGAAGCGAAGACACAATGCGATCATCTTATTTGTGCTTTACAAGTTGATCCTTCTATAGACAGATCAGAGAAGAATCCACCAGTACAAACACTCGTAGAAAGATGGACACAACTCGATGGTGTCAAATATGTTGATGAGATAATACCATATCAGTCAGAAAAAGATTTAGAAGATATATTACAAATGTACAACCTTGATATTAGAATAATTGGTGAAGAGTACAAACACGGTAAGTTCACAGGTAGAGCGATATGTGCAGCGCGTGGCATCGAGATATATTATAATAAGCGTGATCATAGGTTTTCTACATCAGACCTAAGATTAAGAGTACAGAAAGCCCAAATGTTAGAAAGCAAAGATCCAGTAAGATGAATAAAGTAAGTGATATAAGAAAATATTTTATTAATGAACTTAAAGCAGAAAATTTTGTAACTGATAAGACTGGTCAAAAGACCATTGAAATGATTGGTGCATCTTTTCTTGCAGATGAATCAGCAATATTCGGTGAACCAAATCAACAGTACATCGATGCAGAAATAAACTGGTATGACAGTATGTCTACTAATATCAACGACATCTATAAAGGCGATAAGCCTGCGCCTCAAGCTTGGCAATATTCAGCAAATACACATGGTGAGATTAACTCTAACTATGGTCTTCTTATATATGGTGATAAGTTTCACAGTCAATATTGGAATGCTTTAGACGAGTTATTGCTTAATTTAGATACTCGTCGTGCGACCATGATTTACACTCGACCTTCTATTTGGTCAGAATATAACGAAAATAAGAAGAATGATTTTATTTGCACAAATGCAGTAACTTATTATATACGAGGTGGTAAAATCAATTGTGTTGTTCAAATGAGATCAAATGACGTAGTGTATGGTTATAAGAATGATTATGCATGGCAAAAACATGTTCTCAAGTGTTTTACGCACGACTATAATAGGTCATTTGCTGAAAAGACTTGGGATGCAGATTATAGACGTGATATGGAAGTTGGTGATATTATTTGGCAAGTTCAGAACCTTCACGTTTATGAGAGACACTTCGATCTCGTTGTATAAATATTAAAGTAAATTACATATGGAGTCAATCATGTCTTTATCTCATAAAATACTTGAAACATATTCTGAAAAACTTCAGGATGAATTAGAACCAATTAACACCGAAGAGGTTACAGAAAAATCAGTGGAAGAAAGAGAAAACATTATAAATAGTTTAAAGGATAGGATTAAACGCCTTGAAGTAGATATGGCGCATATGCTAAAAAGGGATTTCGAATATGCAAATCGGAAACGTAACGAACCAGTACATTAATACGTACAATAACACTGCGCAAGTTCAAGTAGCTAATCAGCAACAAGAGACAAGAGCTGCTGAAAAGCTATCGGAACAACAGTTGATGGAATATAATCAACAGCAATATAGAGAGCAACAAAGATGGCTCGCTTATATCTTGATGATGCAATTCTTTGCTAGAGAAAATATGTGGTCATTATTAAATCAAATGAGAATACGAAGAACGCTCGATATAACCGCATAAAAGGTTTACAATCTACGTATTATTTGGTATAATAGTACCATGAATAACGTGTTAGATTTTTTAGAAGGGCATAAAACCTCAGATGATATCATAATCTTAGGTCAATGCCCTTCTACTAAGAAAGTTCCATTTAAAAATGGGACTTTTTCTCGTTTGAAGAGATGGTTTACAGAAGTCGGTGTTGAAGATTGGGACTTTCATAACGTCATACCAGATAAGATCAACTCATACGACATCAAAGATGTAAACGAAGAAAAATTAAGAAAAGCCGTTGAAGGTAAGAAGGTTGTCATATCTTTAGGCGGTTTCGTAGAAAGAGTATGTAAGAAATACTCTATAAGTAATTACAAGATCGATCACCCATCACCTCGTAATCGAAACCTCAATAGTAAAGAATATGAACAAAACATGTTAGCTAAGTTGAAATGTTATTTGATAATGAACAAGATATAAAGTATGAAGACACTCAGACTGTTCTACTCAATAAAAAGGGTAAACCAGAAGAGAGTTGGATGAAAGATTGGTCACAAGAAGATCGATTCGAAAAGTTCTTTGAGTTTTGTCGTAAGTTTGACGAGCGAGAAGATACATTGCTTAAATCTGACTATCAAATATTCTCACACAGGTTACATTGGCATCAACATCCGTTTTGCGATATAATGCAAGATGTAGATGATAACTTACATCGTATGTGGTACACACTTGTCTTTAGTTTTAGCAACGAGCATTGGCTAACACTTACTACTTTGATAAATGGTGGTGTAGAAGGTCTACAAAAGAGGTTCGTTAATAATAGACATGCTCGTAACGATCTGTTTCAAATATATTACCCAAAAGGTACTAACGTAAAGGAATGGTTAGTCGAAGGACCTAAAAAGGCTGCAGAAGATATGCATCATATATTTGATCGTAGAAATAGACCATATACTATGATGGAACTCGCTAAGAAAATGGCTACATATTTTGCAGAAAAACAAGGCTTTCGAAACCCAATGTATCCATGTAAAAACTTTGCACGATATATTGCTATGGCTTATCCGCATATATGTGATCCTGAATCTGTATTGTTTGGTGGAACTGGTCATTTTGACGGGATGCATCAAATATTTGGTGGTAAGAATCTGATGTCAAAAGTAAAATATGATTTAGATGAATTTGGCCAGTTTACACCGCTTAACAAATATGGTACAATATGGATGGAGCAAATGCAGACGTTAGCAGAACATAAGTCAAACCCTATAAAAGAACAAAAGTGGTTAAATATAGAAGATAAGACGTGTTTCTTTTATAAGCATATAGCTATAAATCATAACGTCAAATCTCCGACAAAGAGGATTCCATATGAGTGGATATTTCCTCGAGATTTTAGTTTAAAGGTGACAAATGAAAATAATAGCAAATCCTATCACTAACATACCAAAGTTAGAAAAGTCTCATGTATTGGGTTGGTCTCAAGTTTGGGCTGATCAATTAAAGGCTACCATAGACCATAGATGCACAAGGATAGAATCGAAAGATACTGTTTATATAGAACATGGTGTAAACTTTGGTGGAACATTAAATCTTTTTGGCGGTGCAACAGATGCTCTATTTTGGAATGTTTCTAGTGTAATGACAGCAAAAGAAATCATATCACTTGACATTGATATGCCAGATTGGGGTGCACAACTAAAGAAAAGAATAGGTGCAGCTACAACATCAAAAATGATTACAGAAACTTGGTGTGACCGAGTATCTCAAGAATGTAAAAAGATAAAGACACTAAGACAAGAAGATTTGAAAGATATGACAGGTATATCTGTGGGTGATTCACACACTACATCGTTTTCAAGGTCTAACGATATTGTTTTACGCGAGAATGGTAGAACATTATTTGGTGCATTAAAACGAGGTATTGAAACAGATTTAAATGGTTTATATGCGCATGGCAATCCTATTACTTTTTGTTATGGCTCTATAGATATACGACATCATCTGTTACGCCATGAAGATAACCTTAAAAACTTAATCAAAGAATATGTAAAACAAGGTCAAAAGATTGGTGACTTACATGATTCTGAGGTTTCCTTTGCAGCTCCAGTTCCTGTAGAATATGAAGAGCGTAGGTTACCAAAGACTGGCTATTTTAAAGGTACTCCGTTTTATGGCAGTCAACAAGAAAGAAAAGATCTAACATTTAGATTCATAGATGAATTAAGGTCTCATAACGTAGAAGTAGTAATGCCACCCGAAAGATGGTACACTATGGATCCAGAAAAATATGCAAATACACATATGGAAAATGGATCAAGCGTACACATAGCACCACCTTACTATCGCAGAAACGATTGGGGAGAATCACCGCTTGGCGCATAATAATCATATCATAGATGGTATTAATAAAGACGTTGGTCCTCTATACACACACGAAGAAGCCAAAGAATATTATCTTGATTTAGCCAAAGATTGGACTGATCCGTATGGTACGCCAAAGATTACAACTCATGATAACATACGAGTAGTAAGAGACGATTATATAACTGGTAGTAAAGTTCGAGGTGGTGACTGTCTCATATCAAGTTTGGCTGAAAATATTAGTACTATTGTTTACGTACAACCAAGAACAGGATTAGCAGGTGTTAGTATATTAGATGTTGCAAAGAGACATAATAAAAAGGTTAAGCTCTTCATGCCATCATCAAAAAGAATATCACATCACCAAGCATGTTGTATTGAAAGAGGTGCTGAAGTAGAGTTTCATAGGATAGCTGCTATGCCTAATTTAAATATCATAGCAAAAAAGTGGGCGGCTGAAAATAAAAATACTTTCTTTGTACCGTTAGGATTAAAGCATGAGAAGGTCACAGCAGGTATAGTAAAGACTGCATTAAGTATAAAAGAGCCAGAAGAAGTTTACATCGCTACATCTACTGGTGTCTTAACAAGAGCTTTGCAAATTGCATGGCCAAATGCTAAGTTTACCTCTATTTGTGTATCTCGTAACATGAAACAAGGTGAACTTGGAAGAGCATCAGCGGTATCAGAACCATTAGCATTTACGAGTGGAGAGAAACAAGAAAATTTACCACCGTTTCCGACTATAGATACTTACGATGGCAAAGTTTGGAAGTACATACCTAAAAACAGTAATAAAGATATATTATTTTGGAATGTAGGTACTGAACCAATTTTAGAAGACGAAACCATATACGAAAATATAAATTCATACAGAGATTGGGATAAAAATGTGGCTTAACGAAGAAGCAGTAGAGGTGCTTGTAAATTATTATTATCCACGTGCAAAGTGGTTACAAGATAACGTCAACTGGGGAAAATTAGATTATGAAGGATCAGAAGCAAATAAAGAGATAGATGATGACTTAATGCAAAAGATAGACATCTACGATTGTTATACAAGAAATGCAGCTGGGTTTCAAAACGTATTACAAGACTTATGGTTTGGGTCAAAGACACCAAAATGGAGATGGCAAAAGACTGATAGAAGGAAGATAAACACTTCGAACGATGATATTAAGTGGGCTATGACAACATGGTTATATACATTTATGTGCCATCGTATCACAGGATCTGGAGCATCATTTGAAAACGATCATGGTTATCGTAATAATATAGTACAGCATTGGGGAAAACATCGAGATATTCAAGATATGAAAGAAGATCTTATTGAGAATAAAAATAAAGGCACTGCAATGTTTACATCAATTGGAAACCAACCACCTGCTCCAAAGAAAGGTGTATCAAACGTAGACTTTATGACTAAAGAACTACCAAATCTAATAGAAAGATTAACTGATTGGTTAACTAAAGAAAAACGTGGTCATAAGGATATCGTAGATTTCTTAAATAAACACAACGCAGAACAGGGTCATCGTAAGTTTAACTTTCAGTATGCAGCATTTTCAATGGATTGTTCTGATTATTATCCTGAACATACAGATGTTGATAGCCATACCTATTTAGGTAATAATGCTGTAAGATGTATGAAGAGATTGTCGAAGGGATGGAAGGAAGATAATTTTATGGATCTTCTTCGAGAACGAACTGGTGGAAAGCCAAAAGATTTAGAGGATGTGATGTGTGACTTTGTTCGATTTGGCCAAAATTATGTACCACGAGGAAATGGAACGTTTGATCATATCCCTTCGACAATAAAAAACAATTCAGGTTGGAGTTCAGGTTGGGAACAAAGACAAGGAAAACAGCCTGAAAGGGGTGTACATCTTGAAGAATTTATGGTATAATAGGGAATATAAATTAGGAGTAATATATGTCAATAATGGATAAACTCAAGAAGAACTCGAAGGTTAAGGACACTTCGATCTTATCTGAGTCTAAATTTTTTACAGAAAAAGATATGGTACAAACAGATGTACCAATGATGAATGTTGCGTTATCAGGTAGCATTGATGGTGGTCTAGCACCAGGTCTTACTGTACTTGCGGGTCCTTCAAAACATTTTAAAACATCATTCGCATTGATTATGGCTTCATCATACCTACAAAAATATGAAGATGCTGTATTATTATTTTATGATTCAGAGTTTGGTTCTCCGCAATCTTACTTTGAACAATTTAAGATCGATACTAGTCGTGTGTTACATACACCAGTCGCAAACGTAGAACAACTTAAGTTTGATTTAGTTATCAACTCGAACAGCTTGAACGCAATGATAAAGTCATAGTTGTTATCGATTCTGTTGGTAACTTAGCTTCGAAGAAAGAGATGGAAGATGCTCTTAACGAAAAGTCAGTTGCTGATATGTCCCGAGCAAAAGCACTTAAAGGATTATTTAGGATGGTAACTCCATATCTAAATATGAAAAATATACCATTAGTTGCAGTCAATCACACATACAAAGAGATAGGTTTATTTCCAAAAGATGTTGTGTCTGGTGGAACAGGTATATATTACTCTGCTGATAACATTTGGATCATCGGTCGTCAACAAGATAAAAAAGGCACCGAGATCCAAGGTTATCACTTTATTATTAATATAGAAAAATCAAGGTATGTTAAAGAAAAAAGTAAGATTCCAATCTCTGTATCTTGGGAAGGTGGAGTACAAAACTATTCTGGTTTACTTGATTGTGCCATAATTGGTGGATATTGTACTAAGCCAAGTCCTGGTTGGTATGCTGAATATGGTTCAGCTAAAAAAGTTCGATATGAAGATACTTTGAAGAAAGAATTTTGGGATCCAATCTTTGACAAAGGATTTAAAAGATATTTAGTAGAATCCTACAAGATAGGTGGAAAGAACGAGATGCTTGATGTTGAAGATGCAGGAGAATAAAGACTATGAACTCATTCCAAGTTCTACGGATTCTACAGTTTGGCATGTAAGAATTCTTTCAGGTGATTTTACAGAAACAGTTGTAAAGTTTGGATCAATTGCATTCAATGAAGTTAAAGATCATTTTAGCTTTAACTTTGACATCATAGAATCACCTGACGCATCTTTGCATATCAGTAATGAAGACCTTCAGTTTGTTGCTGCAAGAATATTAGAAGATATCATAGAACGTGGTGAACAAGAAGGTTGGGTAAAAACAGAGGAAAGGAAGATACCAGGTGCAAACACCGATAAATAAGTTTCAACAACTTATGATTATAACTATGGAAGAGTGCGGTGAACTTACTCAAGAGTGTAGTAAAATTTTAAGAAAGTACAAAGACTTTAGTGAATTATCCGAAGAAGATATAGATAAACTAAAGAAAGAAGCTGCAGACGTATATGCAATGATTCAACTTATGATACATAATAACTTATTTGATTATATTGAATTAGAAGTCAATGCAAAAAAGAAACATGAAAAATTAACTAAGTGGAGTACAATATTCGATGAGTGATGATGTAAAAAAAGCAGCATTAGAAGAAGCCCAACGTACATATAAGGGTTTTATTTCTTTTCTAAAGTGGATCTCTGTGGTGGCTGTCCTATTGATTTTAGTTATGGGATTTAATAATTTTTTAGATGATCCTACAGCCTCCCAGTCAGATCCTGCATGGAAAGAAGATTATATGAGCAACATGGAGATAGATGAATGAAAAATTTTGGTATAGTATTTTGGATTATGATAGTTATTGCAGGATGTTTAAGTGTGACAACTACTTTAATGATAGATAGTAGGATGGATGAAATGGAAACTAATATTGATGAAATAAATTCAATGTTGAAAGATATGACAAACTAATGCCTGGACAGAATTTTATAAATGGTCCGCCAAATCCAAGAGGAAAAGAAAGCTATACACTTGATGGAAAGATACCGATAGATCAACAATCTGAGTCATTGATATTAAAGGTTACAGGATTAAAGTTTTTAGTAGAGAATCCAAAAGCACCTTTTGTATGGTTTGCAATTGGAATAAGCGTGATATTCTATATTGAAGGATTTTGATGGCAAGCAAACAACATATTAAAATTTTAGAAAAAGAAATAAAGATTATAAAAGAGAGATGGGAACCACATACTTCTAAATCGTATCATAGTATATGGTTGTATTTAACAGATAGAATTAAAGAATTAAGGAAAGAATTGAATGAGCAATCAAGCGTATCACAATAAAGGTTTTGGAGTTGCATTTCTATGGATCATATTCTTAACTATGATACTTCCAGTTATAGGGTTGATGACTATTGATGATACGTGGGACAGGTTAGTCAATAAATATATGAGCGCATTGACTTCAGAATGTTGGCAAAATAGTAAACATGAAAGAGTATGTCGCGGAGATAATAATTGTAAATTTGGAAGAAACTTTTGTATAGATGAAGTTTATAGATGGAGAGCAAAATGAAAATAGCTAAGATAGAAATGCCAGAATTTTGTATGTCTCATTGGTTGTTAAGAATACCATTAGCAATCATATTCATACAACAAGGTTTAGCAAAAATTCCGGTCGATGCAGATGAAGCAGCATCGTATGATCTATCATATCTTGTTTGGTGGTTTGTTGCTTATGGAGAACTACTCGGTGGAATAGGAATTATTGCGGGTGGAATATTAGCTTCGCGGTATATTAATCTATGGGAATGGGTTGGTGATATGATTACTCGTTTTAGCGGTGTTACGCTATGTTGCATCATGACGGGTGTAATTTGGATAGGCGAACCAGAAAGTTTTATGGATGTTATATTATATGATAACTTACACGTATTACTTTGGGTAGGTGCCTTGTTTTTTGCTTTGAGAGGGAATAACGCAAAATGATTGAATTGTTTATAGCAGGACTAATAATAGGATTTGCCGTAGGATACGCAATGCGGTATATTAAGGAAAAATTAAATAATCTACCATGAGACTGATTGCAGGCCCTTGTCAGCATGAGAGTTTAGAACTTAGTCATCAAATAGCAGAAGAATGTAAAGACATTTGCGATAAGTATGATGTTGAGTATTATTTTAAAGCATCATATGATAAAGCAAATAGAACTTCTATGCATTCTGAAAGAGGACAGGGATTAAAGAAAACTCTCTTTGATTTATCAAAAATTAAAAAAGATGTCGATGTTTCTATCGTAACTGATGTACATGATAGAGAACAACTCAGAACGATTAGAGCTTTCTTTGATCATGTTGTCGACGTGATTCAAATACCAGCATTTCTATGTCGACAAACAGACCTTATAGTTGATGCTTCTAGAAGCGGTAAAATAATAAATATCAAGAAGGGTCAATTCTTAGCACCATGGGATATTGATGGTGTTTTAAGTAAAACAGAGGGAGCGAAAGATGTTTGGATTACCGAGCGAGGGACCTCTTTCGGATATAATCGTCTTGTGGTCGACTTTGCTGGTATGGTTCATATGTTGCAAAGCCTTGGGAACTCCCTTTTCTATGACGCTACTCACTCAGTCCAGAGACCTGGAGGAGGTGGTGATAAGAGCAGCGGTGATAGTATGTATGTTCCTAGCATGTTGCGTGCCGCAGCTGCTCTTGGTATTGAGTCATTTTTTATAGAAGTACATCCAAATCCCTCATCTTCTCCAAGTGATGGCGATAATATGCTTCAACTATCAAAACTAGATGAAGTTGTTGATCAATTACTTGAATTTAGTTATGTACAGAAATCACAAACTGTGGTATAATAACCTATGAATATTAGAATAGAACAAACAATACTTCGAAAGATGTTAACTGATGATGCGTATATGCGTAAGGTATTGCCATTCATCAAAGCAGAATACTTCGAAGGCACATATAGAATATTATTTAAAGAATACTGTAAGTTTGTAACTAAGTACAATACTCTTCCAACTAAAGAAGCATTCTTAGTCGAGCTTAACGAGCATTCAGATTTGTCAAATGACCAGTTTTCTGCAGCGGTTGATATTGCTCAAAACTTATTCGATGGCGATCAGGTAGATGAAAAATGGTTGATTGACAATACAGAAAAATGGTGTCAAGACAGAGCAATCTATAATGCAGTTATGGAATCAATATCAATTATCGATGGTAAGCATGAGAAGTTAACAAAGAATGCATTACCAGATTTGTTACAAAAAGCCTTAGGCGTTGCATTTGATACTAACGTAGGTCATGACTATATCGAAAACGTAGAAGAAAGATATGATTTCTATCATACAAAAGAAGATCGTATCCCATTCGACTTAGATTACTTTAACAAGATAACTAAAGAAGGTGTACCAAACAAAACACTTAACATTGCTCTTGCTGGTACAGGTGTTGGTAAATCGTTATTTATGTGTCATGTTGCTGCATCTGTTCTCACCCAGGGTCGTAATGTATTATATATAACCCTGGAAATGGCGGAGGAACGTATAGCTGAACGTATTGATGCCAACTTACTAAATGTACCAATTGATCAGCTTGAGAACTTATCGAAAGATATGTTTACGACTAAGGTAGCAGACTTAGCTCGTAAGACCACTGGTAAACTAATCATAAAAGAGTATCCTACAGGTGCTGCACACAGCAACCATTTTAGGGCTCTTTTAAATGAACTAAAGTTGAAGAAACAATTTGAGCCAGATATTATATTCATAGATTATTTAAATATTTGTGCATCATCAAGAATGAAAGGAATGGGCGGTGCTATTAACTCATACAACTACATTAAGGCAATTGCTGAAGAGTTACGTGGCCTTGCGGTCGAGTATGACTTACCGATCTTCTCTGCAACGCAAACGACTCGTTCGGGTTATAGTAACTCGGATGTTGGGCTTGAAGATACGTCCGAATCTTTTGGATTACCCGCTACAGCAGATTTGATGTTCGCATTGATATCAACAGAAGAATTAGATAGAGAAGGCCAAATTATGGTTAAACAACTTAAAAATAGATACAACGATCCAACAATGCATAAAAGGTTTGTTGTAGGGATAGATAGATCGAAGATGCGGTTATTCGACGTAGAAGAAAGTCAACAAACATTGACTGATGATACGCCTGTGTTTGATAAGACTGACACACACGAGAAGATGTCAAAGTTTAAGGATTTTAAGCTGTGACAAAATTTTGGTTGATCGTTGTGTTGATGGCATTGCCGTCACCACAGCCTAATACACCAGCGTATGTTCCATATGTTACGTTTAAGAGTTTAGATGAATGTAAAGAATTTGTTTTAATTAATGAAACATACTTGTACATGGAAGCCGTTAGAAGATTTGAAGGATACTTTATGCCAAGCAGAGCGGTTTGTGTAGACGATAAACTATTCTACAAGATGTTTTATGGAGAGCCTAGAGTCATTGAGGAGGATTTATGAAAGTAAAATTAGTTAGCTATTCGAAACCTTTTGAGAAGTTAGATGGTGTTGATACAGCTCAAGATCTTGTAGCATTTTGTGCTCGAGTATCGAATCCATCAAATCAATCAAATAAAAGAACTGCTGCTAAGTTACTAGATTATCTTATGAAACACAAACATTGGTCACCATTTGAGATGGTCAGTGCTTGTTTAGAAATTGAAACTACAAGAGATATAGCTCGTCAAATGTTGAGACATAGATCATTTTCTTTTCAAGAGTTTAGTCAGAGATATGCAGATCCTGTTAAGGAACTCGAGTTTGTGCTAAGAGAATGTAGGTTACAAGATTCTGAGAACAGACAAAATAGTGTTGATATCGAGCATGATCCATCAATACAAACAGATCCAGAAAAACAAAGGCTGATTGCTGGTTGGAAGGTAAAACAACAAGAAGTTATTGATAAAGCAAAAGAAACCTACAAATGGGCTGTGGAACATGGCATTGCAAAAGAACAAGCTCGAGCGGTATTACCAGAAGGTTTGACTATGAGTAGGATATATATGAATGGTACGTTAAGATCGTGGATTCATTTTATTGAATTAAGATCTGCAAATGGAACACAAAAAGAACATCAACAAGTTGCCTTTGCTTGTGCTAAAGCAATAAAAGAAATATTCCCTAATATAAGATAATGGAACTCCCACCTAAAAAAGGCTATCATAGACATCATAAAATACCTAAGTTTTTAGGTGGTACTGACGAGGCTTCGAACCTCGTTTACTTAACTCCGTACGAACACGCTATGGAGCATAAGAAACTTTTCGAAATGTATAATCGAAAAGAAGACGCTGGCGCATATAATATGATAATGGCTCAAAGCGTTACAAAAAACTTCACAAAATTAACTGTTACATAAATATCACATTTTCGTATATTTTTAAATAAAACGCACTTTTTTTCATTTTAAACGAAAAAAAGCATGTACATCTATTGTAATATAAGGTAGGATGGTATCAAGATAAAAAAATAACGGAGAAAAAATGTTAACACTTAAAGAAACAATGGCATTCATGGCGGAATCACCATACACTGGTGACGCTCAAGGAAATCTATTCAAGTCTATATGGGCTGTTAATCCAGGTTTCAAAGACCTTGCAGCTAAGCTTGATGATCTGATACCTCTACAAGGTAGAGTTGAATCGCCAATGTCTAAGAACAAAGCTCTCGAAAAGTTTAGAGTTGCTTCAAACTTAGTTCACGATCTTTTTAACAATGGTCTTGGAAATAGAAGATCACATTTTCAAGGTTTCTTCGGTTGGGCACCTTACACACGAGGTGGAATGACAAATTCTCAGTTTGAAGAAGCTGAGAGAAAGCTCGAGCCAGTTATGACTCGAATAATAATAGACGCTGCTAAAGAACAAGGAGTAAAATAATGAGAAAAGATTTAGCTGATATGGTAGTTACGATTTCGCAGATTACTGATAAATACGATTTACAAATTTTAAACGAAAGGATTGCAACGCAATTCAAATACTTACAACAGCTTGAAGCTAAAAAGGCCAAGATGAAACTTAAAGTTGGTCAAGAAGTTTCTTTCTTTTCGAAATTGAGTGGAGCTACTCCGCACGTTGGCAAAATTAAAAAGATCAACAGAACAAAAGCAATCATTGCAATTCCAGGTGAATTTGATTGGAATGTACCACTACGCTTGCTAAGAATTGAAGGAGTTGCATAATGGCTAGAGAAATGACAAATTTAGAATTCATGTTTAGAACAGAACCAGCAAAACTAGCAGCTGAATTAATATCACTTCTTGATGAAAGAGATCAAGTTGATTTTGTTGAGAGATTAGTTGAAGGTGTTCC
>CEVB01056626.1_pt1 | contig 15000 bp, 7 predicted proteins | sample 531381 | NCBI WGS metagenome assembly CEVB01 (sample SAMEA2622763, study PRJEB7988) | marine metagenome | biome: marine biome (ENVO:00000447); feature: surface water layer (ENVO:00002042); material: "saline water (ENVO:00002010), including plankton (ENVO:xxxxxxxx)" | depth 5 m | reverse complement strand
CCTGTGTTGGACTTTAAGAAATCCCACTGGTAGTCCTGCATGCCCGCATGGCATGTCTCAACCCTGTCTGCCCACGCCGGTGGTGCAAAGTCAGGAATTTCAAGGGGAGCAACTTTTGCCAACGGGGTTTGCAATAACTCAGACGGCTTGTGCAGCCACCCTGCGTCACCCACACGTTTTTCCGATGGGGTTCGTGGACAAATTACCGCAAGCCCATCTTCAGATATCAAACACCAATCAGGCTTGCCGCAAATCGGACACCTGTTGTTTCTGTTCACTCGGCTCCACCCCGATGTAGTCATCCAAATCTCCTTGGTCTATTCCAGTTTGCTCCATCCAGTTGCGTAGATTGGTCAGGCTTACACGCCGGTGAGTTGATCCGGGGATGCGAAAGCCTTGAAGGTAGCCCTTGTCAATCTGACGAATGATGGTTTGCTGTGACATTCCACACAGGCTTGCGATTTCGCCCGTGGTTAGGAATCTATTTCGTTCGGTCTTTCCAGTTGAACCCATACGTTTTTTCCGTCGATTCTCCGCCTTACTGCACCATGCAAACGGCGGTACTTATAGTTGACATCCTGAATAATAATTCGCGTCAGGAACCGCGATAGCGACCCCTTTTGGGGGTCAAATCTTTTATCCACCGCCGGGCGAGCGATCAGATATGTCTCGCTCACCAGTTCGTCCACTGTCCACTTCCGGAAGTGGCCTTTGCTCTTTTGCATCCTCGCTAGAAAGAACAGAAGTTTCAGGTTCTCGTCTAGCAGGTGCATCGGGTAATTTCCATCCAGCGGCAGCGATCTCGTCGATCAGTGCTTTTGCCTCGTATGAGGATCGGGCTGTAAGTTTGTATCGGTCAAGGATTGCCTCTTGCTTGAAACTTGGACGGCCAAGTTTCCTGCGCATCATAATGTCCCCAACCAATCTACCAGCCTGCTTGCGCGTCAATCCTGTCGGATCGACACCATTGTTCATCAACATGGCTTGTTGCTTTTCGGATGCCTGCTCTCTGGGGTCTGATGGGTGGACTGGGGTCATGTCGAAACGTGCAAAAGGGTCAACCTCTCTGGCGTGGTAATCAGCCTTAAGTTTGACTTTTGCTTTGCGAAGGATTTCACGCTGGCGTGCCTCTTCGCGCTGCTTCTCCTCTTCCTCCCGGATCTCCGCCATGCGCAGAGCATCCTCTGGGTCGGTCACCCCTTCGTCAGCAATGATCCTTTTTGCACGGTCAACCACACCTTCTGGCTTGTTGCCGGCAAGAACATCTGCCATACCTATCAGTTTGTGACGGCCGGAGTTACCTTTGAAGTCAACAACTGTGCAAAAGGGTTTTTCACTCGACCCGATGGCCGCCACCCGCTGCTCCTTCGTCATCGTCTGCAAAGGTGGAGTGATCGGCCTCGTCGCTCGACCCACGCACTGGACGTACTTCGCCCGCACCTTGGTCGCTGTCATCATTACGATTGCGTCGCAACGGGGAGCGTCGAAGCCCTCGGTAAGCACTCCAACATTCGTCACAAATTGAAGCGACCCACCCGCAAATCGCGCAAGTATGTCCGCCCTCTCCTCTGGGCTGGTCTTTCCATGGACACATGCTGCTATGCCCTCCTTGTGTCTGTTAAATACTTCGGCAGCCATTTCAGCCTGCCGCACTGTTGCACAAAACACGATTGCACTCTTGTCCTTGAGTAACTCAAGGGTTGGTGAAACCATGCCGTGTATGTTCTTTTCTTGCTCCAGCACCTCAGCCAAGTCGCCCCCGCACAGGTCGCCCAACCTTGTCTTGATCTCAGAGTAATCAAGGCTGCCCACAGTGACGTACTGCTGGCGGATAGGCACAAGCCATCCGTCACGAACAGCATCACCAATTTCGTACTGGAATGGGCAGTCATCGAAGATTTCCCCAAGACCCAGTTGATCTCCACGGTCAGGAGTAGCGGTTACCCCAATCACTTTGTGCTTGGGGTTTTGCTGAAAGTGATCTATGACGTTTCGGTACGACTTCGCAAGCGCGTGATGTGCCTCATCAATGATGAGCAAGTCCCATTCGTCGGGCTGAAAACGCTGGTATCTACGGTCTAAAATCCATTTTGCATTCATGGTTTGCACCGAAGTGACGAAGACTGGAACCTCACCTTTAGCCCATTGTCCAGCCTTTTCAATCTCTGGCTGCACGCCAGCGATTTGCTCAATACGGCTGGCGGCTTGGCGAATCAACTCATCACGGTGCGCCATGACGCAGACACGCTTGCCTTTGCTCAAGGCTCTGCGAATGATTTCGCAAAAGATCGTAGTCTTTCCTACACCAGTTGCCGCGACCAGCAGGCACGACCGATTCCTTGACAAAGAATTGGACGCAGCAGCGATTGCTTGGTGTTGGTAATCACGAAGCATGGAACTCTTTTGGCTGCATTGCAGCAAACTCTTTGCTCATCCAGCCAGTTTCTTTGCATGCGCGGCAGCCCTGCCCTGAGCAGTAGCCGCACATAACATCTGGAGATGCAAGTTTGAGATGGTTGTCAACCGCTTGAATGTGAACCATCACTGCCTGTTTGTCCAAGACTGGAGTGTCTAGTTTGGTTGAAAGAAGAGCGGTGTTTGCAAGCAACGCCCGTATCTCTCGGATCTTGTTTTGCATATCAGTCGCGTCCATGCAAACACGGTACAGTATCTATTTTACCCTGTCAACCAAAAGAATCTGGTTTTTTCTCTTGACACGGTCTAGCCATTTTTGGTACAACCCCTTTCAACCCCAGTTTGGAGGACATAAATATGGGATTAGTAAACATAGATGAAGAGCAGTACAGGGCTTTGCCTTTGATGAATCAAAGTGCAATCAAGTACGGCTTGAGAAGTATGGCTCACATGAAGGCTTACCTTGATGGTGAGATTACATACGAAAGTGATGCTCTTTCTCTCGGCTCACTTGTACATGCAGTAGTCCTTGAGGAGGAATACGTCAAAGACATGTATGCAATCATGCCCAAGATTGACCGCCGCACAAAAGCGGGAAAACTTGAGTACGAAGATTTCATGCAAGTCAACTCTGATCGTGTGATTTGCAAGCAAGAGGATTGGGATCTTGCCATGAAAATGCGGGATTCTGTGCGAAACCACCCTGCTGCTGCACCCCTGTTTAACCGCAAAGGTAAAGTGGAGCAAACTTTGACTTGGCGAGACCCGGACACCGGGGTAGACTGCAAAGGCCGAATTGACCTTTTGCTTCCGGGCAAGGGGCGACAGAAACCTATGATTGTGGATCTAAAAACCACGCAAGATGCGGGCTTTAAGTTTGCGAATAGCATTGCCAAGTTTGGCTACCACACGCAAGCCGCCTTTTACAAAGACGGCATGGAACACGGAGAGAAGAAAAACTGCGGTTTTTGTATAATTGCAGTCGAGAAAACACCCCCATACGCAGTAGGTGTGTACCTATTGGATGGGAAAGCCGTAGAACAGGGGAGAAAAAATTACAAAAGGGTGTTGACACAATGGACAGAGTGTGTAGCATCTGGGAACTATCCGGCATATAGTCTCTCGCCGGAGACCCTTTCTCTTCCTGACTGGGCTATTGAACACGAACCTCTAACTATCTGAAAAGGAACTTCAACATGAACATCAACGATGCTTTTCCCGGAACATATTTTAAGGCGGCGGACGTGGCACAGCCACGGCTTCTGACGGTTGCCAGCGTGTCAATCGAACAGATGCAGGATGGAACCCAAAAACCCGCAATCTCCTTCAATGAATCTCAACAAAAGTTCGTCTTGAACAAGACGAACGCAAACACCTTGTCCGCTGCTCTCGGTCCTCAAACTGAGAATTGGACAGGCCGTCAGATCGAACTGTATCAGGATCAGGCATCATTCCAAGGAAGGGTTATGCCATGTGTCCGATGTCGTCTTCCACAGGGGGCTGCACAAGCATCTCCCCCTCCGCAGCCAGTTGCTCCGCAACAACCTGTGAATCAAGACGAAGTCCCGTTCTGACACACCTCCGCGCCAAGGGGGGAATCCACCCTCCCCCCTTGGTGTTTGCCCCTATAAGGTCCGTGCAAACGGCGGGGCGACATATCCTAATTTGGGGCAGCGGCTCCTAGTCGAGTGTACGGCTAGGAGTCGCTTGTCTTTGACGTGAACGCAATGTTTTGAGACGCTTAAGAGCCTCGGCACGTTGTGCCAAGGGCGCGTCAGGGTTGTTAAGAGCAGCACGCCTGATGTTTCGATCAAGGAATTTCGTGTCGATTTCAACCGGAATGTGTACCCCGCGCATCATTGCCGGAATACGCTTTCGGGCGATGCCTGCCGAGTACATCAACTCAGACCTTCTGCGTGTTGATATGTTCAGCCGTTCAGCCGCCCGCAAGATTCGCATGAAGCCCTGCAAGTTTTGCTCACGCGCTGCGTTAACGGTGTCGTAGGCGCGCTCCAACTCCCGCTCAGACACCGTACCTGCCCGGCCGGCAACTCTGGTCAACTGGCCACGCAACTCGATTTCCATCTTCGCAAACGTGCGGCAGTGGAATGAGAACGCCTGCTCAGGGTTGATCGGCTGCTGCTTGAACCCGGTTGCGATAGACAATGCGTGGCTGCGGAAGTTGTACATGTTTCCGTAGTCGTCAGTCTTACCCTGTGCAATCTTCAACGGAATGTCGAGCAATTGTTTGTATGCACCCGGTGCAAAGTCGGTAAAGATATGTTCGGCAATCTTCACGATCTTGGTCATACGCTCGTCGGCACGGGCATAGATGGGGCGACCAGTCGCAGTCTTGCCGTTGTACACCTCAAGCAATGTCCCAAACACCATGTCTTCTTCGATGAATGGTGCAAGAATCTCATACATAGCACCACGCTTTAGACCGTCTGTCGAACCAAACATGGCTTCCTCAAAAGACTCGCCTCGCATAAGTGCTTGAACAGGTTTTGCAAAGTATGCAAACGGATCGGTGTACCCGATGTCAATGTAGGTGTACTCACCCTTGTCGTTCTTGTAGACAATGAGAGGAGAGTTTTGCGCCCATGGCGGAACCATCTCTCGCAACGCTGAGACCTCATCCTCGTCGATGCCAAGCAGGGCAGTGATCTGTCGAGCCAAAGCCCATCCCATGTTGTATGCAACAAGTTGACCCATGGCCCGCTTCATGCCGATCTTGCGCAAGACTGGGTCGTTCAGTTCGTTTGCTGTAATTCTTGCGCGGTTTACACCAGTACGCAGCACCTCAAACGGGAACGACACAAACGTGCCAACAAAAGGAGAACGACGCAAAGCACGGAGCAAACGGCCCGGCATGTTGTAGTTGGGGTAGGTGTCACGGATCATCACCGCAACTTGCTCGTCAATGTTTGCAGGAATTTCTTGCCCCGCATCTGTGTACGCCTTCTCGTACCGCTTCTTCTCGAAGGTGAATGCGTAGATTTTCCAAGCATCATCTTCAAACGAGTACAGTCGGTTTGCGGCATCAATAAGTTGTTGCGCTTTCTTGCCTGCAACTTTCGCTACATCATTGTCTTGCAACTTGCGCAAGAACTGAGGCACATCCATTCCAGCAGCGTTTGCTTGGTCAATCAAATCAATGATGTCCTGAACGCTACCACCCTGAACAACCCCAAGTTCTACTAGACGGTTGTACTCCTGCTGCGCCTTTTCTTTGTTGCCACTCCTCCACGACTGAACAAACGGCGCAGCCTCATACACAGACTTGAGGGATGCAATGGAACCCATACCAATGTGTCCGTTTGCAATGGCAAACCCAACGTTGCCAAACATGTTTCTCACATGGGTCATCGGAGAACCGATGGTTTTGCCCCACTTGACCGCAGCGACCCCACGGTAGTAGAGGGCAGCCATATCACCTGTGTAGCCTTCTGGTGAGTGGGCGGACTCGTACGCCTCCATAAATTCAACCGTGGTGTACTTGCCGGCAAGTCCACCGTACCGACCTTTGTCGGTTGGGAACTGAATCACGGCATCACCAGTCGCCTCGTCAAAGATAAATGAACCCGCGCCAGCGTCGGCCACTTCGTTTGTGAATCTGAACGTTGCAGCCAACTGTCCCATCTTTTGCATGGACTTGGCGTAGTTGACGTTGGGGTCGTCGTACTCACCCCACAAGGCTCTAAGTTCCTGCGGGATATTACCGCGCCGCTTCAATACATCAGCAACAACACCACCTTTACCCGATGCGAGCAAAGCAACTGGTGAATTAGATTCGCGGCCTGCAAGAAGCAGTTGTTTAATAACAATTTCGGCCTCCTCGTCCGTCATGGTTTTGCCATCCGCCTTGGCTGTGCGGATGAGATAGCGTTTCATTTTGTTCCGAACATCTTTCGGAACCTTCTTTGCCCAATCAGGGTCGTCAAACACCCGGTAAGACCTATGAACGTAGAAGCCCTTGTTTGCTTTGACCGACAGTGCAAGATCACCACTGATTGCTCCAGCGTCAATCAGCAAGTCTGTCATTTTGTCGATGTCATTACGCATACCCTCTGCTGCCGCTCGGGTTCGTGGCGGTAGTTGTGGCATCAGCCTTGTGTCTTTCATGGCAGCATCAACAAACTGAATCAGTTGTTCTTTGCTAAAGCCAGCCTCTTTGTATTCCGCGTCTACAGCAGAGGACAACTGAGAGGCTCGGAAGTTGACTTGATCTTGCGCTGCACGGATTCGTGAGTCCTTGCGGAACTTTGCGTTGAACACCTTGGGTGGCAAATCACCACGGCTCCGGAGCAAGCCAAGCAAAGAGTTGCCGCCGAGCAAAGACGGATCAAACTTCGGCCCTATTTCCGCAATACCTTGCGTCATGGATTTCGGAACGCTGTGCGTTACAAAATCCAACTTAATATCAAATGCATTGAAGGGAGGAACTGTGTCACCACTTCTTGCGCCAATTCTTGGGTCTTGTATCCGTGAAAGTCTGGTCACTGAGTTGGAGTATGCAATCAACTCGTTAATAGAGTCAACCAAACTGTTTCGGGCATTTTTTTGTTCTTCAAAGTCCGCTTCGTGGTCCGTGTTGGGGTCGCGCAAATACTCCGCTGTGTACTTAGGATCTTGAACAATATCGTGGATTTTTTTTGCGGCTACTTTTACATCGTTGTAACGACTTTGCCAGTCTGGATCTGTCAGAAGGGTTGGATCAGCCCCTGATACTTGTTGCCGGATTCCGTCAATAACACGGTTGTTGTTATCAACCATATTCTGAATCCGGTAATTTTTATCACTGATTGCAGAAGTATCTCCAACTTCTGGAGTTGGCTCAACCATGATGCTTGTGCTTCTTGTGCCACCCTCGATTGGTGCTTGGTCATATACAAAGTAGGGATTGTCGTGTTGAAGGTGCAAACGTCCCGCTGATGTAAATGCAAACCGGCGGTATGTTTTTGATCGGCCACCAGCGTATGTAGATGTAGAGTAGTTGACCTCTCTTTTGCCCCACCCAAGTTCGGACATTCTCTGAATGGTACGCTCCACATGGCCCATTACCAATTTAGTTTGGAACGGTGTCATTCCAATGTCTGCCATAACATCGTGGTTACCCGCAATGTCATTGGTAAAAATAATCGTCCCATCGTTGTTCATAACAATTCTGAGTTGAAAGGTATCTGGCAATACCAAACCGCTTTTTTCGTACTTTTCTCTAGCCTGTTTAGCAATTCTTCTTAATAGTTGATCCCGGGTTTTAGGATTGTTTGGATCAGGGTTGCCGTTTGCATCTTTGTTGAACAGTCTCTTGTACCTTGGCGATCCGTCTGGTTTAAACTCAGTTTGCTTTTGCTGGATCTCCGCCCACTCGGCATCTTCTTTTGCCGTTACTTCGGCAAGCGACAGTGACGAGTAGGGCGGAAGAGTCTGTTGGCCCTGTGGAACAGGGTTCTTGGGCAACTCTATTGTTATTGCGACATCACTATCCTCTAAGTCAACGTCGATTTCGTCGATATTAGAAAAACTACCTCTTCGTCTAGGGATGGTTTGTTGAGCGATTTTAGCATTTTCAGATGCCATATATGCAAACGCTGCTTGATCTAAGTCTTGCGCCAACTGCATGTCTGATGCGTCTGCGTTGCCCGCTTGTATTTTCTCTTCAAGTTCTCTGAGTTTGGTTTCGTTAAGGTTAAATTCCACGCGACCAACAACAGCAACAGCATCCTTAAGTTCTTCAGGAGTTGGAGCAAGTGCGCCGTTTGCGTCAGTGCTGTATGGCTTTATAGAACCACGAGTTTGGACTTTGATTTTTGGTTTGCCCGCCTGTTCCCGCACCACTCTAAAAACTTTTTCAGGAACAAAAGGCTTAGTGAAGTTGGTTTTTAAAAGTGAAGAATCACTGTTGAATTCCCCATCATCAAAGTCATGTTCGTCTGATGTCTTTACCTCTTTTGGATCGTAGTCACTCAGTTGGTTTTCAATAACGTTTGCAAACTGGCCGGACTCCTCAAATACCACTTCGTCTTCTTGAATGAACTGTTTGTTCTTTGCGCGGACAACAAAGTTTTCAGCATCAAGTTGCGACATCCCGCCTTCGTCACGAGCGTACCGAATTAGGTCTGACATGATGCCCTCGTACCCTTCTGGATCTTGAGCCAACATGTCTTCAATCATGTTGCGAACAACCTGCTCCCTCGTGGGTTCGGGGTTGGTCAAACGTTCAGCAATACCAGCAGCATGAAGGTGCGCATTAAGAATCCCCGCAACCTGCCGCTCTTCAACAACATCTTGTAGAAGGCCAATATCGTCAGCAATTCCCTCCAAGTTTTCACCAAAAATTGGTGAAGTTAAAATGTCGCCGGGGATCTTGTTGCCGCTTCTTGCTTTTGCTCGGAAAATTGCATTGTCCAAAGCAAACTTGCCATCGGTGCGAAGTTGGTCGCCAAGTTCTTCTGCCTGCTTTTTGCGCGCGCCAGACTTGACTCGGTCCATAGTGTCAACGCGAGTCTCAACGGATGCAGGCGCACCCCTTCCTTCAAACGCAGGCCGAGACGGCGCTTCGTCCGGGAAGTCAAACTCCATCTGCTGTCCTTGCGGCGCAAGATCGGCAGCCTTGCGTTCAGCAATAGCATCTATGCTGTCTACAGCATTGGCTTCAGCAAAAGCGGCATTCAAACCTTCCGCAAGAGTTTCAGCGTCATCGAGGTCAACCGCATCCTGCAAAGCATCAGCCGCCATCGCCGTGGCTGCTCCCTCTGCATCAGCGGTATCACCTTCAGGCAAAGCGGGTGGCCCGCGTGCATCTGGAGAGTCTAGTTGTGGCCTCGGCTTACCGGCTAGGGCTTGGTCTGTAAATGCTTTGCCTTCAGCACCAGCCATTTCAAATGCGTCAATCAACGCATCCCAAGACTTCATGGACTTCCAAGCCTTTGACAGGCTGGCGTGCGCCCTAAACGAACTAAACATGTTGCGCAAACGGAACACCATCTTGGTAAACTTGTTGCGCTTCATTCCACGGAAAGCATTGGCAAGTGCGCTCATCTGGGATTTGTTTGCAGCGACACCCTCTGCTTCAGTGCTTTCTTGCACAACCCCACCCTCGGTGGTGTACTCACCGCCTACCAACAACTCAACTGCGTACGGCGCAATTTCTTTCGCCATCCCGGGTTCTTCTTTGAGCAACTCCAATGCTTCAGCATCTGTGAAGTCTTGGTTTTCAGGTAGATTTATGCCTTGTGATTTTGCTTTTGCTTGGGCGCGACGACGCAAAAACTCTTTGGCTGCACGCATCATAAGGTCAGGGTTTGCATCCCCTAGACCTTGCACTAACGCAGCGTACGCTTGGGGATGTTCTGCCTGCAAGGTGTGAGTAAACTCGTGAGCAAACACTGAAGAGATCATTGCGTCTAATCGGCGTTGCATTTCAGGGTTTGCTTCAGTTGCTGCTTCTGCCTCGGCAAAGACTTTTGCGTTGACAAGTATCACACCTGTATCTGCATCACGCACAGCAGCGTCGCCAGTTAGTTCTGTAACAAACACCACTGGCACGCCGGCCTGTGCCATAGCGTCTTGCAGTTCTTGCGCCAGTTCTGTTGGGGGAGGCACCGACTCTCCCTTTACTTTCCCAGCATTTACAGCACGATTAACAACACCTGCAACAACAGTGGCGGGGTCAGCCACTCTTTCTTCCCGGAAGTCAGTGTCACCTTGTTTTGGAAGGGGAAGTCTTGCCTCGTTTGCCGCTTGAATAATCCCCTCTGCGCTTGGAGTGCCGGGGTGCGGTTTTCTTGGGCCAACCTTTTCGTATCGAGAGTCACCTGATTTTGCACGACCCAACCATGCCATTGCGCTAGTCTCACGAGCAATTTCAGCGTCTACGTCACGCTCTGCTTGCGCCCTAACTTTTGCCTCGACCATAAGAGGAACAGACCCACCGTACGCTTTTTGGGCTTGGTCAAGCAGTTCCTGTGTTCGTGCGTCCTGTCTGGTTGTCCTGTTTTCTAGACGGGTTACACTTTCTTGCGCTCTTGCGCGCAACGTGGAACGCTGCTCTTGGTTCAATCCTTTGGCAAGCCAGCCCAAACCTGCACGCTCAAAGTCTTTGCGCGAGTCTCCTTGCAACGGCTCGAAGCCCCGAGTCCCATTATCAGTCTGATTTTCTCCCAGCCGCTGCTCGTTGGGAGGCGTTCTTCCTGCCAAAGAATACGCAAGTTCAGCGTCCATACTCGCCAAATCAATTTTGCGCTGACCCTTTGCCGGGCCTTTGCCTTTGTAGACCTCAGTAGGGTTTCCAAACATGTCAACATCGACACCTTTCCCCTCTGAAAATGCGCGTAGTTGGTCTACAGCAGCCTTCAAGAACTGGTGTCTCTCAGCGGTCTGTGACTCTTCGATGTCTTGGCGCACAAAGTTTTGGTAGAACTTTCGTTCCCATTCTCTTTTAAACCTACCTTGGTTTGCCTCAGTTACCTTGGCGACTTTGCCTTGACGCAGGCTGCGGCTTTCTCTAAAAGTCCGGCCTGCCTCATCGTTTGGGTCTACCGCATCTGGGTTGTCAATTTTTTCCCCGGTCTTTGCATCAAAAAAGTCTTTACCGTCAACATACCCCATAGGAGTACCGTCTGGGTATCGCGCTTCTTGGCCCACTGTTGGGAATTTGCCACGTTTGAATTCAGCATCAATCGCATTGGTAACAGACACCATGTCAAGTGCAGCACCAAACGTGCCACCAATGACACCGCCAGCAGTTGCAGCGAGCAAAAGTTCTCTTGCACCAATCAGGAAGTCACCATCTTCCCGATCACCAAACAAATCGGCTCTGTCTGCAACAGCAGTCAATGCTGTGTGAAAGGCTTCATCCATACCTTCTTGGATTGCTTCACGGGTAAAACCTGTACCCATAATGTGTGCGGTTTTAAACCGAGCGGACTGAATGAAGGTATCTCTAAAAACCTGATTCTTAAACAGGAAAGATGTCGTGCCAGCCAGCAACTTTGTAGACAACACGGTTGCAAGCATCCCCGCGCCCGCGTCAAGGTATGCGTTTTGTTTTGCCTGTTCTGGAGTAAGACCTTGCTTAAGGTATTCGGCCTCAAAGTCTCCTTTGTAGGCAAGGTACGCCATGCCGTTGAAGAACATGCCTTTTGTACCGTTGAGAATGGCACGACCAGCCAATTGTGTGAGGCCGGCACGAGCAACAGTTCCCGTTGCGAATGGGTTCCGAGTTATGAGCGCAGTGCCAGCAACAGCAGTAAGTGCTGGCAAAGCCTGTGCAACTGCTGACCCAGCCTGAGTAGCAAAATCGTCAAAGAAAACGTTTGCAAATTCTCTGCGGTTTGCCATTAGGTCAAAGCCAAGCCGCCCACCAATAAGGTCATCAACTACAGAAATGACACTGCCAATTTGGTTTGTAGTCGCAACGGACAACACTCCATCTGTAGGGTTCAAGATATACGACAAGCCATTGCCAAGTCTGGTCAGAGAGTCGTCTTCCCGCTTGTACAGAATGTCGAGGTCGTGCAAATGTTTTGCATACTGTGCAAGTTTTGTGCCGTCACCGTTGCGGTTTAGATAACTAAACACCTGTTTCGGCGTAGAGTTTTGATCGAACATGATGAATTCGCCTTCGTTGGCCTTGTGGCCCATTTCATCAAGTTCTTTTTTTGTGACCGAGTTTGGAATTGCATCGCCGGTTTGGTCAAAGTGTTTCCGATTGAGTCTAGCACGGCCAACGTAGTTGCCGTCGTCGTCTTGCACAGGGACGCTCACAAACTGGTTAGGGTTGTAGACGCGACCCTCTCGAACTACATCGTCTAACTCGTATCGAGTAGAGACATGTTTCTTGGTCAACTTGCGCAGTTTTTGCGTTTCGTCGTGCTTCTCAGACTCACTGAGATCAGGGTCAGCGTAGACCTTTTTAATTTTCGAGGATTGCAGGTCAATGTATTCATCTTTGATTATGTTAAATCGGGAGTTCAGTCGCTCCCGTTCGTTGCGTGCCTGCAACTGGATGTCGCGCTGAAACATTTCTGTTTCAAGCACAGCCTTGTTTTTGGGGTCTTCTACCTTGCGCTGTACATTCTGGGCTTCCTCCATACCCCGAGTCATGGCGTTGATCTGAGCCATGCCTGCTGACATCTTGGCTTCAGCAACCTCTTGGTCACCTATGGTGTTTTCTTGCCCAGTATAAAAACGACGACCTTGCCTTTGTTGCGCAAACGTGTTGACCTTGTCGTCAAACGTTGGGGGAGGTGGCGGAGTGGGTGTCGGTTCTGGAGTTTGCTCTGGGTTTTGGATTTGGCTCATCAGCCTCTATCTCCCATTTGCTCTTCGCTGAGGCTTTGCTCAAACCGCATGATTTGCGCAAATCGATCTGCCGCCTGTCTTCGCAGTTCTTGCGGATCTTGGATAGCCGAGTAACCGTCAGAGCCGGCGGGGTTTTCTTTCTGGATTACGCCTTCAATAGCCTTAATTGCGCGCATTCTTTTCTCTCGATAAACCTGTTCACCACCGTACTTTTTGCGCTTGTCCATGTTTTTCTCAGACTCGGCAAGTCTGCGCAAATCACCAAGCAGTGTCCGGTCACCAGTAAGATCCCTGATGTACTCCGGAGAATCAATTCTCGTGGACTGACCAAAGGTCGGACTCATCGGGTTGCTGTCACGCTGCAACATGGCCTCTCGCGTGGCGAGTTTCTCTGTGCCTCTGGCTACTTCCCTTGTTCCCTCTTGAATTTCTTCTATCTGCCGACCGCTTCGGTAAAGTCCGCCAACAAGTCCCACCCGCTCCTCTTCTTGCACCCTACGAGACTCGTTGATCGCTTCAAGGTTTCGCGCTTTGCGATCTTGCTGTGCTGCGGCAGACCTGTATTTTTCGTCATACACCAGTGATTTGCTGTTTACCAAATCTCTGCGCACAGCCTTCATTTCGTTAAGTCGCCGTTTTGCACCAGCAATTCTTGCCGATCTAGTGTTTAGGTAGTCTTGGAATGCTGCGTCTGCTTCTTCCTGCCTGCCTGCCCCATAAATTTCAGTAAGCGTGTCCCGGTAGGCCATAGGATCTTCGCCCTCTAACTGACCTATTTCTGTTTCGATAATTGCAATCCGGCCGTCCGTGTCTCGGATTTGGTCTGAAATCTCTTCGTCTTCGTGCATGCGCCGATAGTGTTGAGCAGTGAACTCCTCCATAGAGAGGGGTTTTTCGGATGTATCTGAAAAGAAATCCGTTTCCTGCGTGGCTTCAAACCCTTTCTTGTAATCGGCATACGCCTTGTCAAGTTCTTGCGTAGTTGCGCTGTGCTTTTGCCTAACCCTTCGGTCTTCGTACCGCGCATTTTCTTGATCTCGACGAATTTTTTCTTTTGCTTCTACAGCCCGCCGGTTGTCAAATTCCAATTTTTCAGCCTGTTTGACTTTCGCCGCTTGCGATCTTTGCTGTTGTTCTGCTTCAGCAGCAGCGCGCCGGAAACCACTAGTTTGCTCAAAAGTCGCTGCCCCACGATCAAACAAGTCATTCAGTTGGGCTTCTCTCTCTTCAGGACGCAAATTAGGGTCGCGCAAAACCTCCATGTACTCACTTTGCAAATCTGAGTACATATCCCCAAACTGTTTGTCTGTATCTGAGAGCCTGCGCAACTCTGCCATCTGTTTGTCAAATTCTTGTTGGGCTTCTTTGGTAGCCGTACTGAATTTGCCGGGTGCGGTTGGCTCTTCTTTTTTTGGCCCATCAAAATCGTATTGGTTGGTTTCAGGGTTAAACCTTACAGGAGTGAACCCATCAATTTCTGCGTCGTAGCGAAAGGCTTGACCATCATCGCTTTTGATAATGGTGTCATCCATGTCGTCAATTTTTCTGTTTGCAGGAGTTCGGACTTCACTTCGGTCACGTTCTCTGTCCAACCGGTTCAAGTATCGGTTTAAATTTGCAGGGTCTCTGAATACGCGAGTGCCAACTCGTCGGCTATTGCGTCGATCACTAGCGGTTCTAAACGCTGTCTCTTTCCTTTTTTGGTTTCTTTTTTCCTCAAGCCGTTGTCTAAGACCCGATTGGGTTCGCTGCTGCTCCATTTGTTTTACAAAGTCTGGAACTGGTGGCAGCCCCTTTGGCGCATCCGGATAATCAGAAGGTAACTCAAATGGTTTTGGATCGGGCCGCTTTGGAACCATGCCGTCTGGCAACGGATCAGGAAACTGTTTGACTGCTAGCGGGTTTGGACCCGGATCGTAATCGGGTCTAAATTCACGGCGCAACTCCCTTTTGCCGGTCTGATAGTTGAAGAAGTACCTTTGGTCCCGGTTAACCTGTTCCGGCTTGCCATCTTTGCCTTTACGCTGTCGGTCTGGTCGTGCCATTAACGAACCGATCCAACATTAGAAGCAAAATTAGCCCCAGACGAACCAGTCTGCTGGGCGTGTGCTTTACTTGTGATGATTTGTCCAGCGTAGGTAACTGCACCAGTATCCTGTTCATTATCAAGAGTGACAGGCTGGTCTGATGAAATGTCTAGTTCTCCTGCAAAGACTGTTGCAGATCGAACAATAAGGTTGCCTACTTTTTTGTGTTTGGATACATCTACACGGCCAC
>CEVB01017813.1_pt1 | contig 15006 bp, 12 predicted proteins | sample 531381 | NCBI WGS metagenome assembly CEVB01 (sample SAMEA2622763, study PRJEB7988) | marine metagenome | biome: marine biome (ENVO:00000447); feature: surface water layer (ENVO:00002042); material: "saline water (ENVO:00002010), including plankton (ENVO:xxxxxxxx)" | depth 5 m | reverse complement strand
TCGCACCGGCTCCGCGCTTAATGGCACGATCTATGGTGTCGCGGGTCATATTTTCCGACAGCGCTTTGTCTACAGCTAAGCGCAAACGCGGGTTAGCCGTCACATCAGGATTTAACCTAGCAGCAACCGTCAGCTCACGGATAATTTTGGTGAAAATTTTATTCTTTTTCGCATCCTGACGGGCTTTGCGATGCTTCATGTTCGCCCATTTACTATGGCCGGCCATCAGTTACTCCTTAGTTGTGGCAGCAAAGCTGCTGCCACGGTATTGCAGATAAAACAGACGAGATTAAATTTATTGTGGCTTAGCGACCACACTGATGCCAAGCTCTGCCAGTTGCGCCGGGTTAGCCGCGCCTGGCGCATCGGTCAACGGGCAAGCCGCAGTTGCGGTTTTTGGAAACGCCATCACGTCACGGATAGAGGTCGCGCCGGTCATTAGCATCACCAAACGGTCCAGACCAAAAGCTAAACCGGCATGTGGTGGTGCACCGTACTTTAATGCTTCCAGCAGGAAACCAAACTTTTCAGCGGCTTCTTCATCGCTAATACCCAGCAAGGTAAATACTTTGGCTTGCACATCAGCGGTATGAATACGCACCGAACCGCCACCTAACTCAGTACCGTTTAATACCATATCGTAGGCATTGGACAACAGCTCACCCAGTTTAAGCTCGTTGTTGGCCGTATTTAAGAATGCCGCTGTATCCAGTGGTGAGGTAAACGGATGATGTACGGCCGAGAAGCTACCATCATCGTTCTCTTCAAACATCGGGAAGTCCACTACCCACAGCGGCTTCCAGCCTGGCTGTGTGATGGCTAAGTCTTCGCCCAGTTTCAGACGCAGCGCGCCCATGGCTTCACACACCACTTTGTAGCTGTCAGCACCGAAGAAAATTAAATCGCCGTTCTGTGCTTCTGTACGGCTGATAATGGTCGAGATGATCTCTGGCGTTAAAAACTTCGCCACCGGAGATTGCACACCCTCTGCGCCTGCGGCAATGTCATTGACCTTCATCCACGCCAGACCTTTAGCACCGTAAATACCGACGAAGCTGGTGTAGTTATCGATATCTTTACGCGATACCTTCTCAGCAGCGCCAGGTACTTTCAGTGCTACCACACGGCCTTTGGCATCATTGGCCGGGCCAGAGAACACTTTGAAATCAACCTCTTTTAATAAATCAGCGACATCGACAAATTGCATCGGGTTACGCAAATCCGGTTTATCCGAGCCGTATAAGCGCATCGCTTCCCAATATTGCATGCGTGGGAACTGGCCTAAATCAACACCCAGTAGCTCGTTAAACATCTGATGCACCATTTGCTCGGTAACTTCCATTACCTGCTCAGCGTTCATAAACGAGGTTTCAATATCGATCTGAGTGAATTCCGGCTGACGATCAGCACGTAAATCTTCATCACGGAAACATTTAACGATTTGATAATAGCGATCCAGACCCGACATCATCAGCAGTTGTTTAAACAGTTGTGGCGATTGTGGCAGCGCAAAAAACTGACCTTTGTGGGTGCGGCTTGGTACTAAATAATCGCGTGCGCCTTCTGGTGTAGCTTTGGTCAGAATGGGCGTTTCCACATCCATAAAGCCATGACTGTCCATAAAGTTGCGCACGAAACTAGTTACTTTAGCACGAAACTTCAGCCGCTCCGTCATCATTGGCCGGCGCAAATCCAGATAACGGTATTTAAGACGCTGCTCTTCGCTGTTGTTCTGGTTCGAGTCCAGTGGCAATGGCGCGGCTTTGTTCAGGATAACCAGTTCACTGGCATAGACTTCCACTTCGCCGGTAGCCATGTCTTTATTAACCTGAGACTCCGGGCGCGCACGTACCTGGCCTTTAATCTGAATACAGAATTCATTGCGTAATGTGTAAGCCACATCGAACAGGTCTTTTAAGTCTGGGTCACACACCACCTGCACCATGCCTTCGCGGTCGCGCAGGTCTAAAAATATCAAACCACCCAGATCGCGGCGACGGTTCACCCAACCGCATAAAGATACTTGTTGCCCAACATGTTGTGCAGTTAACAAACCGCAATAATGGCTACGCATTAAACCTTCCTTCTACCTTGCTAATCAGCGGCACTAAAATGACGGCTAATTATATAGAATTGACGCTTAATGTCACTGCCCGCTTACGAATTCACTGCCCGGGAAAAACAGTACTGATTTTTACCCTGCTGCTTCACGCGGTACATCAAACTGTCCGCCACTCTGAGCAACCGTGCGCAGTCAGTGCCATCATCCGGGTACACTGCGATGCCAATACTGGCACCCACCTGCACTTCACCGACAGACAATGTCACCGGCTCCGAAAGCTGATGCAGAATTTTCTCTGCAACGATGGCGGCATCGTCCCGGCTTAATAAACCGGTTAGCAAAATCGCAAACTCATCGCCGCCAAAGCGTGCCACGGTGTCGCTTTTACGTATTGCAGTACCTAAAATGGCCGCAAGTTTTTGCAGTAACTCATCACCAACCTCATGGCCAAACTGGTCATTTACTTCTTTAAAACCATCAAGGTCGATAAACAGCAACGCCAAAATTTCATTATGCCGGGCATGTTGCAACAGCGCCTGCTCTATCCTCTCTTTAATCAAAGAGCGGTTAGGGATCTGAGTCAGATCATCATGTGTCGCCATAAATCGCATTTTTTGCTCGGCCTGGCGGCGCAGCGACACCTCCCTGCGCAGCGATAAATTCCAAATCACGACAAACGTCAACAGCAAGGCAGCTACACCGCCAATCTGCCACATTGTTTGCCTGAACTGGGCCTGATTTATGCCCTGCGTTACCTGAAAGCTGAACCAATTCTGATATAATTGCTGACGCTCTTCTTTACCGATGCTGCGCAAGCCTTTATTCAGCATAACCACCAGCGGTGCATAGTCTTCCCTTACGGCAATAAGAGACGGGTAAGTGGGTAAGTCCTCCAGAATTTGCACGCGCAGATACAAATATCCGGCCTGGCGAACCATCTCACTGGCCGCCTCAACCGAATCCAGAGCATAATCAACTTTACCCTGCTGCAATAACTCCAATCCGTCACGCAACGAATTTACCGGCACTACGTTAATTTGCGGGTAAATATCATTTAAATGTCTCGCCAGTTTATAATCTTTGTATATGGCCACCTTCATTCCGTTTAGCTCACTGGTGCTTATTACCACACCTGCGTCGTGTGGCCCGATAACGGCCCATTGTGTCGACCAAAATTCGTCTGTAAAACGAGCATAGCGGCGCCGTTCTTCCTGTTCAGAAACATTAGCAATCACGTCAATCTCTTTGCGCTCCAGCGCCTCAAGCATGTCATTGAAGTTGCTGTAAATCTGGATGTTGAAATCAACTTTCAGCCGCTCAGACAACAGGTTAAACATATCAACGGTAACACCGGCCGGGTTACCGGCATCATCAACGAATTCCATAGGCGGCCAGTTATCTAACATGCCGACACGCAAATCCGGGTGTGAATTCAGCCAACTAAGTTCAGTCTCGGTTAGCGGTATTTGCTGACGAAATTGCGGGAAATACCAAAGGTCAGGTTGCACAACCCATTTTTTCTCCAACTCGATCAGCCAGTCCAATGTGAAATTTGAAAAGCCCTGACGGATTTTTTCCGCCAGCTCTGTATTGTCATCCCGGATCAGGCTGTATATCGGAGCAAAAACCATGGAATCCGGCTGGGCGACAAAAACATCATTCTGATTTAATTGCTGTAACCTGAGGGGTATGATCGCAGAAGCACCAAAAAAGCCACTTAGCTCACCATTTAAAGTAGCCTGTACCATATCTTCCAGTTGGCGGTAAGGTATAAACTCTGCGTGAGGGTAACGCCGGCGCAATTCAGCCTGATAAGGCGCATTGCCAAAGACCCCAACTTTACTTTCTGATGCTGACGTCAAGGGCGCCAACTTACGTTGGTTCAATGTGAAATAATGGGATTTAAAACCATACAATTGATACGCAGGGCCAATCCCCTGGGGTAAATTACTGTTATCCGGGAAGCCAATAACCACATCTATCCGGCCTTTTTTAAGATTTTGCAGATTGTTGGATGACGTATCAGGCACGAAAACCACTTTGGTTCCGGTTTGCTCTGCCCAGTGCTGCCACAGCTCAACAAATAGCCCCTGCGCGTCCCCTTGCGGCGACACGTGCATGTAAGGTTGATTATTAACTGATACCCCCAGTATTAAAGTATCTTTATCAGCCGGAACGCCAAGCCATTTCCGCTCCAGCTCGTCCAGGTAACTTCGACTTAGCTGTGCTGTGGCCTGGGACAATTGTTCTGCCAATACCTTATTCTGCGGCATCACTGCAAATGCCAGCTCCATGCGGCTTAATGCAATACGCCGGTGCATCGGAAATAAACGTCTGAGCTCAGTATGGCCATTAAACTGTTCCGGTAGCCGATCAAGCCCGGCAAAAGCTGCAATCTGCCCATCCAGTGCAGCCTGATACAGTGCAGAAACATTAGGAAAATACTTGAAGTTGCCTCGCGGCAATTGCTGTTTCAGCACAGCAAGATGACCAGTGTTTTCGATAACCCCTATGACAAGCGGCTGCAGGTCTTTTATCGCATTAGCCCCCACCAGATCCCGCATAACGTAGAGATTACTGAACGCATCGATATTTAAGTCAGTTAGCAAAAAGGTGGCCGCACGCGCCGGGGTACGCCCGACAGCGCCGTGCAGGTCAACCTCGCCGGATTGCAGCAGCTTCAATGTGTCTGGCCAGTCAGCCGCGACAAACTTAATACTGATATTCTGCTGACGCCCGATTTCGTGCCAGTAGTCTATAACCAGCCCTGCTACCTCACCGTTATCATCAGTAAACATATAAGGATAAGAGTCCACACTGACGGCTACCTTTAACTGCTGCGGTAATGGCGCTGCGACCGCACCTGTTATGCACAGCAGAAAAACAAACACTGATACCAAGATAGATTTACCAATCATTATGTTATGCTTCCTGACTGCAGTACCTTTAGTTTTACGCCGCCACTTTCATAAGGTCAAGTTGCTGATGTTATATCTTGGTTGCCCGGTATGGGCCAACCCGAAATGGAAAACAAGCCTGCTTAGCGCCGATGCCAAGCCGGCAGATTTCCTGGCGCAGTACGCCCGTTTTTTTAATTCAGCAGAAGGAAATACTACATTCTATGCAGACCCGTCTGCGGAAACGCTGCAACGTTGGCACCAGGATACACCGACACATTACCGCTTTGTCTTGAAGGTACCACAGCGCATCAGTCATGCTGATAGCGGTGATCACGCAGAACAATTAACCGATTGGTTAAACCGTATGACAGCACTGGCAGATAAGCTGGCGCTGGTGCATTTACAACTGCCAGCAAGTGCCGGGCCTTTGCAGCTGCAGCGGATAAGCCAGATGGTACAGCTGATTAGCCAGAACAGACGCTGCGCGCTGGAGGTACGTCATCCGGCATTTTTTGATAAAGCCACTTATGAAATTGCGCTGCACAAGATGTTACAACAGTTTGATGCCGAGCGCGTCGTTATTGACAGCCGGGCGCTGTTTGCCGTCGCCCCCACCACACCAGCGTTAGTGGATGCGCATGCCAAAAAACCCAGGGTACCGGTGCATGCCATCAGTTTTAGCTCTACACCTTTACTGCGCTTTATTGGTAGCGACGATATGGCGCTGAACAGGCAGTTTTATCAGCCCTGGCTTAAAAAAGTGCAGCAGTGGCTGGATGAGGGTAAAACCCCGTTTTGCTTTTTTCATACGCCGGATAACGATTTAGCCCCACAACTATGCCGTCAGTTCGCCCGCGATTTGAATTACCCGCATCAGTGCCTGGCCACCTGGCCGGGTGAGCAACAATTCAGCTTGCTGTAGTGTTTAACAGATTTGCGTTAAACTAGCAGCCATTTTTATCGCCATACTTAACATGCACGCCAGGTAACCCTATGCAAAAAGATGACATTTTCGCCGAGCCGCTGGCTCAGGTACCCGACTTCAGCTTTGATGCTCAGGTCGCCGACGTTTTCCCGGATATGATCCAGCGCTCTGTACCCGGTTACCAGACAATTATTCAGACCATCGGTAAACTCAGCAGCAGGTTTCAGCAGGCTGACAGTAACTACTACGACTTAGGTTGTTCATTGGGTGCAGCAACGCTGGCCATGCGGCGTAACATTGACGCGGTAAACAGCAATATTATTGCCGTTGATAACAGCAGTGCGATGGTGGAGCGCTGCGAGCGACATTTGCAGGCGTTTCGCTCTGAGGTGCCGGTACAGGTAAAACTGGCAGATATCCGTGAACAAAGTATTGAAAACGCTGCCATAGTGGTAATTAACTTTACGCTGCAGTTTTTACCCAAAGCCGACCGTAGCGCGCTGTTGCAACGGGTTTATCAAGGCCTGAAACCGGGCGGTTTACTGATCCTTTCAGAAAAATTTGTCAGTGCTGACAGCACAGCAAACGACTTACTTGTCGAGCTGCACTACGACTTTAAACGCGCCAACGGTTACAGTGAGCTGGAAATCAGCCAAAAACGCAGCGCGTTGGAAAATGTGATGAAACCGGATACGCTGGCCGAACATCAGCAGCGTTTAACTGCAGCCGGCTTTAACAGCCAGACGCTGTGGTTTCAGTGTTTTAACTTCTGCTCTATGGTGGCAATCAAATAAGGTCAGCTATGCTCGATTTCACTTCGTTTTATGCCCAACTGGCCAGCAACAAACTGCACAAGTGGCTGGAATCACTACCAGCGCAGTTAGCCACCTGGAGCAAAGATGCGCTGCACGGTGATTTTAAACAGTGGCAAAAAGTCATTGCTAATTTACCCACAACAAAAAGCAGCCTGACTGAATTAAAAAGCGCTGTGCAGTTTGGCCATACAGACGATATCAGCAGCGGTGAAGCGCAGCAGATCCGTTATTTGCTGCAACAATTAAAACCCTGGCGTAAAGGCCCATTCAGCATTCACGGCATCGATATTGATACCGAGTGGCGCTCTGATTTTAAATGGGACAGAGTACTGCCGCACATTGCCCCGCTGCATAACCGTTTTGTGCTGGATGTCGGCTGCGGCAGTGGTTACCACTTGTGGCGTATGCGAGGAGAAGGCGCAGAGTTTGTGGTAGGAATTGACCCATCGCAACTGTTTTATGCTCAGTTCCAGGCGATAAAACACTTTAACCCAGACCCTGCAGTAAACCTGATCCCAATTGGGATAGATGATATGCCAGTGCTCAAACAATTCGATACCGTGTTTTCGATGGGGGTACTGTACCACCGCCGTTCGCCGCTGGACTTTTTACAGCAACTAAAGAACCAGTTACGACCGGGTGGCGAATTGGTTCTGGAAACCCTGGTGGTTGAAGGCGATGAGCACACTGTACTAGTACCCGGTGAACGCTACGCCAAAATGCGTAATGTCTGGTTTATTCCAAGCGTTGCGGCGCTAACGCACTGGTTGCAGCGGTTAGGTTTTAGCAATGTTCGGCTGGTGGATTTAAACCATACCAGCCTGGCAGAGCAGCGTAAAACCGAGTGGATGGAAAACGAAAGTTTGATTGATTTTCTTGATGCAACTGATCATAGTAAAACCATTGAAGGCTACCCTGCCCCGCTGCGGGCGGTGCTTATTGCCAATAACTAGAATTAAAGAGTGGTATTAGCGTTATGCCCTATCGTCCGCGCTCAACCCTGGAACAATGGCGCATACTACAGGCTGTAGTGGACGCCGGTGGCTATGCTCAGGCTGCAGAGTTACTGAGTAAAAGCCAGTCATCGTTAAATCATGCTGTTGCCAAGCTACAAACCCAGCTCGGCGTAGAGCTGTTAGAAGTACGGGGACGCAAAGCCTATCTGACCGAAGCTGGTGAGGTGATGCTGCGCCGTTCACGTTTACTGACGCAACAAGTAGAAGATTTAGAGCTATTGGCGGCAAACATTGATCAGGGTTGGGAGCCGGAGATCCGGGTAGCGGTTGAACTTGCCTACCCGCGGCGTTTTTTAAATGCTGCACTGGCGGCATTCTACCCGCTAAGCCGCGGTAGCCGTATTCAACTGATAGACAGTGTTATTACCGGTAGTACCGAAATTATTCAGCAGAAAAAAGCCGACCTGGTCATCGCCGCATCCGCCATTATTCCCAAGGGCTATCTTGGTGAGCCGCTGTGTGTTACCCGTTTTGTACCGGTAACCGGCCGCGATAACCCGCTTGCGGGTATAACTGAACTTGATCAAAACGAGTTGAGCCAGCATTTGCAACTGGTTATTCGCGACACCGCACAAAAGCCACTGGATAATGTCGGTTGGCTGCGCGCTGAACAGCGCTGGACCGTCGATAATTTTTATGAAGCCATTGAAATTCTGCAGCTTGGTCTTGGTTTTTGCTGGTTACCCGACTTTATGGTTGAAGACGCCTTACAACAAGGCAGCCTGATACAACTTAATATGAAACAAAGCAGCGAACGTATTGCCGCCATCTCACTGGTTACGCCCAAGGAAGAAACCCTGGGGCCAGGCAGTAAACAGTTACGCCAGTTAATCCTGGCAGCCCATCAGAAAAGCTGAGGCCACTATGCAACAATCAGAACTGAATCAACTTATGCAAGATGCTGCCGCCGATGCAGTATCCTACGCAAAAGAGGAACATCAACAAACGCTGGATGGCAATATTGACAGCTTAACTGCTGTAGATAATGTGCTTAGCCAATTACATGCAAGGGAAAAAACCAAACACCATTCAGCAGAAATGCTGTTCACGTTATCAAACATTCTGGGGGCTTACATAGGTGAGTTGTTTATTGCTCATGTCGGCGGCCATTGGCAACACAACCAGCAGGATGAAACTGCACCTTTTGTTTTTGTGCAGTTCCAGGATAAGGAATTTCCATTTGCATCAGTGTGTTACCATAAAATAACCCGTGATGACAGCATCAGTTTGCACGGTTATGTCAAACAGGCAATGGCAAATGCTATGCAGTAAGGCTTTTGTCGGCGGCGTTAAGCAGGTAAAATGCCGCCAATTTTAAGCCTTTCCACTTTCAGCCATTCGAGGATAGCCGTGAGCGAGCAGAAAACATCTTTAAGCTACAAAGACGCCGGAGTAGATATTGACGCAGGAAACGCGTTAGTAGAACGAATTAAAGGCGCCGTTAAACGCACACGTCGTCCGGAAGTTATGGGTGGTTTAGGCGGCTTTGGCGCGCTGTGCCAAATCCCTGCCGGCTACAAAGAACCGGTACTGGTATCGGGTACTGACGGTGTCGGCACTAAGCTGCGTTTAGCTATGGATCTGAAACGTCATGATGGCGTGGGTATCGATCTGGTCGCCATGTGTGTAAATGACTTAGTGGTACAAGGTGCAGAACCGCTGTTTTTCCTGGATTATTACGCCACCGGTAAACTGGATGTCGACACTGCTTCAGCTGTGGTCAATGGCATCGCCGAAGGCTGTTACCAGTCAGGTTGTTCACTGGTTGGCGGCGAAACCGCCGAAATGCCGGGCATGTACCACGGCGAGGACTACGACATCGCGGGCTTCTGCGTTGGCGTAGTAGAAAAAGCGGACATCATCGATGGCAGCAAAGTGCAACCAGGCGACCAACTGATTGCCCTGGCATCATCCGGACCGCATTCAAATGGTTTTTCGTTGATCCGTAAAGTATTAGAAGTGAGCGGACAAAGCCCGGATACACAGCTCGAAGGCAAGTCAATCGCTGACCACCTGCTGGAACCGACCCGCATTTATGTGAAAAACTTACTGGACCTGTTCAAGCAAACTCCGGTGCACGCACTTTGCCACATCACCGGCGGTGGTTTTTGGGAAAACATCCCTCGCGTGCTGCCAGAAAATACCAAAGCCGTTATCGATGGCACCAGCTGGCAGTGGCCGGCAATTTTCAACTGGCTGCAGCAGCAGGGTAATATCAGCCGTCATGAAATGTACCGCACCTTTAACTGCGGTGTGGGCATGATCGTAGTGGTACCGCAGGATAAACTGCAAACCGCCATTAGCTTATTAAGTGCTGCCGGTGAAACTGCCTGGCATCTGGGCGAAATTCACGCTGCAGCTGCCGGTGATGAGTTAGTGGTAATAAACGAATAAGGCCTGTCATGAAATCTATTGTTGTACTGATTTCGGGCAGCGGCTCCAACCTGCAGGCCATTATCGATGCCTGCAGCAGCGGCTTTATCCCGGGGAAAATTAGTGCCGTTATCGCCAATAAAGCCAATGCCTACGGCCTGGTACGGGCCAGCGATGCCGGCATTACCACTCAGGTGTTAAGCCACAAAACCTATGCCAGCCGTGATCACTATGACGAAGCTCTGATAGACGCTATCGACCAGCACCAGCCGGATTTAGTGGTGCTGGCCGGCTTTATGCGTATTTTAACCCCGGCGTTTGTTCAGCATTATGCCGGCCGTTTGCTGAATATTCACCCCTCGCTGTTACCTAAGTACCAGGGCCTGAATACCCATCAGAGGGCTATTGATGCAGGTGATAATGAACACGGTTGCAGTGTGCATTTTGTTACCGAGCAACTCGATGGCGGCCCGGTAGTGCTGCAGGCGAAAGTGCCTTTGTTCAGCGACGACGACGTGGCAACACTGTCTGAACGTGTTCATGAACAGGAACACCGTATTTATCCGTTAGTTGTGCGCTGGTTTTGCCAAAACCGTTTACAACAGCAAGCAGATCAGGCATGGTTGGACGGCAATATTTTAGCAGCCAACGGTTACGCCAATGATGAAGAAGATTAACTGGCGCTTATGGGCGCCTTTTATTGTAGTAGCAACCCTATTTACCAACAGCCTTTACGCCGAAACGCCCAAGCTGAGTAGTTTCAATGCCGACTATATCGTCTATCGTGCCGGTAAAAAGCACGGTGAAGCTAACCGCTATCTGAAAATCACAGAGCAAGGCTATCAGGCGGGTTATAGCAGCGACATCAGCTGGATGATATTCTCTGATTCACGTCGTGAAACTTCTGATTTTATACTCGAAGATGGCAGAATAAAGCCACTGCGTTACACCATGCAGCGCTCAGGCACCGGGCCGGACCGCTACTATGAACTTAACCTTGACCGCCAGCAGAACATACTGCGCGAAGGTAAAAACCGTAAGCCAAAGGATGTTAGCTGGCAAGAAGACTGGCTGGATCAAATAAGCTATCAGCTGCAGCTGGCGCTGGATTTAAAAGCCGGCCAGACAGAGTTTCATTACAACGTATTAAACCGGCATGGCGACAGTAAAATGTACCACTACAAAGTCGTCGCTGAAGAAATGCTGCCTTTACCTTATGGCAATATCAAAACACTGCGTATTGCCCGTATCGAACAAAACAGCGACAAACAAATTTATGCCTGGGTAGCGCCTGAGCTTGACTATATGCTGGTAAGGCTATGGCGCGGTGAAGACAACGTTGAGCAATTCGACGTCCAGCTGCATAAACTGGATTTTACGCCGGCCATTCAGGCCAGCGCTTCACCATAACGAAACAGCTGACTTTCACCACTTTGCATCTGATGCCACTGCTCATTTTTGGTCAGTGGTTCAGTTGCGATTATCGTAACAACATCATCAGGCGTGGTTTCACGGCTGAAATCAATATCGACATCCACATCTGACAAACGGGCCATGCCAAAAGGTGCCCGCCGCGTGATCCAGTGCAGCTTGGTGCTGCAGTAGGTTAATAAGTACTCACCATCGGTCAGCAGCATATTAAACACGCCGAGTTTTTGCAGTGTTTTGCATTGACGCTGAATAAACTTAAACGCCGCTTTACGGCTTGGCGGTTTGTCCGGATAACGTTTATCCAGCGCACTGAGCAGATAACAAAACGCCCGTTCACTGTCTGTGGTGCCAACCGGCGTGAACCGGTCTACCGGCAGCTGCTGGTAATCACTTAACTGACCATTATGAGCATAGGTCCAGTAGCGCCCCCACAACTCACGACTGAACGGGTGGGTGTTTTCCAGGGCGACACGGCCACGGTTAGCCTGCCTGACATGGGCGATGACAGCACAGCTTTTTATCGGATAATCCGACACCAGTCTGGCAATCTCTGACTGATAGCTTGGCAGCGCATCTTTAAAGGTGCAAACGCCTTTGTTTTCATAAAATGCCACGCCCCAGCCATCTTTATGCGGCCCGGTGCGACCGCCCCGCTCCTTCAAGCCTTTAAAACTAAAACAGATATCGGTTGGCACATTGGCTGACATGCCAAGTAGTTCACACATAGTACATCTTACCTTAAGCAGACTAAGCCGCGTCGACCGGCTATGCTTAAGCGTATAAGTTGCCACTTCAGCTGACAATCACTTTCTGTGTTGTACTGTTCAGGGCTTGCAACTTTGTGCAAAGCGTTCTACTCTAGCCGGATAGTGGTCAGACCTCTGATTGGGAGTAAAAAATGGAAATGTTAATTCTATGCGTGGTGCTTGTTGCCGCCATTGCGGCTCTGGCATATAACCGGGCCAGTCTTACCGTGTTTACAGCAGCCATCGCCATTATCCTGGCTATTGGCACAGCGCTGGACGTGGTTTCGACCTTAGGCTGGGTTGTATTTTTGTTAGTGGCTTTGCCACTGAATATTGCCAGCGTGCGTCAGCAATACCTGACGAAGCCGCTGCTGAAACTGTACCGCAAAATTATGCCGGAAATGTCCAGCACAGAAAAAGAAGCGATTGATGCCGGGACCACCTGGTGGGAGTCAGATCTGTTTCGCGGTAACCCAGACTGGCACAAGATGCATAATTTCCCGGTTCCGCGCTTAAGTGCTGAAGAACAAGCGTTCCTCGACGGTCCGGTAGAAGAGCTACTGGCCATGATGGACGACTGGCACACCACGCATGAGCGGGCAGATCTGGCACCTGAAGTCTATCAGTATCTGAAAGACAAAGGTTTCTTCGCCATGATCATCAAAAAGCAATACGGTGGTCTGGAATTTTCTGCTTATGCCCAGTCTTGTGTGCTGCAAAAATTAACCAGTAAAAGCATGGTGTTATCAAGCATTGTCGGTGTACCTAACTCGTTAGGCCCGGGTGAGCTGTTGCAACACTATGGTACTGATGAACAGAAAAAACACTACTTACCGCGCCTGGCTAAAGGCCTGGAAGTACCCTGTTTTGCGCTGACCAGCCCGGAAGCTGGCTCTGACGCTGGTGCAATTCCGGACACCGGCATCATTTGTAAAGGCGAATGGGAAGGCAAAGAAGTCATCGGTATGCGCCTGACCTGGAACAAACGTTATATTACGCTGGCGCCTATCGCGACAGTATTGGGTCTGGCATTTAAACTGTACGACCCGGAAAAACTGCTGGGTGACAAAGAAGAGCTGGGGATTACCTGTGCCCTTATTCCGGTAACCACACCAGGCGTCAAAATTGGCCGCCGTCACTTCCCACTGAACGTACCGTTCCAGAACGGTCCTACTCAGGGTGACAATATCTTCGTGCCGCTGGATTACATTATCGGTGGCGCAAAAATGGCTGGCCAGGGCTGGCGTATGCTGGTTGAATGTTTATCGGTAGGCCGTGCTATTACACTGCCTTCTAACAGTACCGGCGGTATTAAAGCCGTTGCTATGGCGACCGGTGCTTATGCCCGTATCCGCCGTCAGTTCAAACTGCCTATCGGTAAAATGGAAGGCGTTGAAGAAGCAATGGCCCGCGTCGGCGGCTATGCCTACATGGCTGAAGCATCAACCACTATGTCGGTTGGCGCCATCGATTTAGGTGAGAAACCGTCGGTTATCTCTGCCATTACCAAATACCATATGACCGAACGTATGCGTCAGGCCATTATTGATGCGATGGATGTGCATGGCGGTAAAGGTATCTGTATGGGGCCAAATAACTATCTGGCCCGTGGTTATCAGGGTGCACCGGTTGCAATTACCGTCGAAGGTGCCAATATCTTAACCCGCAACATGATTATCTACGGTCAGGGTGCTATCCGCTGCCATCCTTATGTACTGGCTGAACTCCAGGCAGCGCAGCTGGATGATGAAGCGGCAGCAGTCACTGCTTTTGATAAAGCACTGTTTGGTCATATTGGCTTTGCTATCAGTAACTTCTTCCGTACGTTCTGGTTGTCGTTAAGCGGTGGCGTGTTTAGCACTGCACCTTACAGCGATGCTACTGCAAAGTACTATAAACAGATGAACCGCTTCAGTGCTGCTTTAGCCCTGATGTCGGATGTAGCAATGGGCACCCTGGGTGGTGATTTAAAACGCCGCGAGCGCATCTCTGCCCGTCTGGGTGACATCTTAAGTATGCTGTACCTGACATCAGCAGTGTTAAAACGCTTTAATGATGAAGGCCGTAAGGCCGAAGATCTGCCACTGGTGCAATGGTGCTGTGAAGACAACCTGGCTAAAGCCCAACTGGCTTTGGACGAACTGTTTGATAACTTCCCGAACCGTATCGTCGGTACAGTGTTAAAACGCGTGGTGTTCCCATGGGGCCGTACGCTGCGTAAAGCCTCTGATGTTACCGAGCATAAAGTTGCCCGTATCATGCAGACACCAGGCGAAGCCCGCTCACGCCTTGGCCATCACTTATACCTGAAAAACGAGCCGCTGAATCAGCTGGGCAGAATGGAGCAGGCATTAAAAGATGTGCTGGTTGCCGAGCCTGTGTTTGATAAAGTCAGCCATGCTGCCGGTAAACGCCTGCCGTTTTACCGCCTGAATGAAGTGGCCGACTTAGGTTTAGAGCTGAAAGTTATCAGCGAAGCCGAAGCCAAGCTACTGCGTGACGCTGAGCAAGGCCGACTGTTCGCTATCAATGTCGATGACTTTGAGCCAGAGTATCTGGCAGCAGATAAAACCCTGACCCAGCAAGGCGCCGGTGCAGTGGAAAAAGATAAGAAAGATAAAGCAGCCTGATCTCTCGCTGCTAACAAAACGCCGGCTATTAGCCGGCGTTTTTATTGTGGGTAACAATGCTTGTGTTAATCGAAGTTTACCTGCAGCTCTGGCGAGCAGCTGCCCGTT
>CEVB01038451.1_pt1 | contig 15125 bp, 1 predicted proteins | sample 531381 | NCBI WGS metagenome assembly CEVB01 (sample SAMEA2622763, study PRJEB7988) | marine metagenome | biome: marine biome (ENVO:00000447); feature: surface water layer (ENVO:00002042); material: "saline water (ENVO:00002010), including plankton (ENVO:xxxxxxxx)" | depth 5 m | reverse complement strand
AAGACATAAGTTTATCGTTTTTACCCCACCCAGTAACAAAAGATCTACCCATTTTAAAAAATGAAAGTGCGATTCGTCGTTCCGTTCGTAATATTGTAGAGACAATACCAACAGAAAAATTTTTCGACCTAGAATTTGGTTCTGATGTGTATAAAAGTCTCTTTGATTTTGTAGATTTTGGTACTGCAAACATCATTCAAGATCAAATTAAAACATCTGTAAACAATTTTGAACCAAGAGTTGATAATGTAAGGGTTGAAGTCGATCCACAAAATGATTTAAATCAATTTGAAGTCACCGTAATTTATGATATTATTGGTCAAGAGTTCCCAACTCAGGAATATTCGTTTATATTAGAGGCAACAAGGTAAATGCCTTTCTCAAATTTCACAAATCTTGATTTCGATCAGATAAAAACATCAATTAAAGATTATCTTCGTGCAAATTCTAAGTTTACAGACTTTGATTTTGATGGTTCGAACTTTTCTGTCTTAATTGATACTCTTGCATATAACACTTATATCACTGCGTTTAATTCAAACATGATTGTGAATGAATCTTTTCTTGATTCTGCCACTTTAAGAGAAAATGTAGTATCATTATCAGGTAATATTGGATATACACCACGTTCCAGAACGGCAGCAAACGCACAAATATCATTTGATGCTAAAATTACTAGTAATGTAAACACAGTTACGCTACAACCAGGTATAGTTTGCACTGGAGACATTGATAATGAGACATATACCTTCGCAATCACGGAACCAATAAGTGCAAATGTCATTGATGGAGTCGCAAAGTTTGAAAATATTAATGTTTTTCAAGGAACTTACCTTGAAAAACAATTTACATACGATGGATCTCTTGATCAACGGTTTATTTTAGATAATTCTTTCATTGATACATCTAAAATTGTAGTTTATGTTAAAAAAAGCACTGACAGTGGTGATGGTATACAATATTCCTTAGTAAATGATATTATTACTATCGATTCAAACTCAAAAATTTTCTTGATAAAGGAAATTCAAGACGAAAAGTATGAATTAAAGTTTGGAGATGGATTTTTTGGTAAAAAATTGGGAGAAGAAACAGGTTCGGATGGTAATATTATTACAGTAAGATATATTACAACAGATGGAGAGGATGGTAATGGTGCTCAGAGATTTACTTTCTCTGGAAGACTAACAGATACAAATAAAAATGCAGTTAATTTAGAATCAACACCAATTATTCCCTCTGAATCCATTGTAAAGTCCCAAAATGGTGGAAATATCGAATCCATAGATTCTATTAAATATTTTTCACCTCTTTTATACTCATCACAGAACAGAGCTGTTACTGCAAGGGATTATGAAGCAATAATCAAGAAAATTTATCCAAATACTGAATCAGTTTCGGTAATTGGTGGTGAAGAACTTGATCCTCCAGAGTTTGGAACAGTTGCGATCAGTATAAAACCTAAAAATGGTGATTTAGTGTCTGATTTTTCGAAAAATCAAATTTTATCTAAATTAAAACAATATTCAATATCAGGCATTAATCAAAAAATCATAGATTTAAAGTTATTATACGTTGAACTTGACTCAAATGTTTATTATAATGATTCTCTTGTTTCAACTGCAGATTCATTAAAAACTGATGTCGTAAATTCATTAACAACCTATTCAAGATCAATAAATTTAAATAAATTTGGTGGAAGACTAAAATATAGTAAATTACTTAAAGTTATAGATGACACTAATAATGCGATTACGTCAAATATTACTAAAATTAGAATACGTAGAAATTTACAAATATCTGAGAATCAATTTGCACAGTATGAACTTTGTTTTGGAAATAAATTCTATGTTGATCCAAACGGATTTAACATAAAAACAACAGGATTTACAATTTCAGGAAGTTCAGGAATATTATACTTAACTGATACCCCAAATTCAGATTTAAAAACAGGAATTATAAAAATAATTAAATTATTGGATGATAATACAATTCGAGTTATTAATTCATCGGCAGGATCTATCGATTATGAAAAAGGAGAGGTAAATTTATCAACTGTTAATTTTCTATCAACAACTAAACCAAATAATATAATTGAAGTACAAGCATTTCCAAGATCAAATGACATTGTAGGTTTGAAAGATTTATATATTTCATTAGATGTGTCGAATAGTACAATAAATATGGTTAGAGATGTTATTTCATCGGGAGATGAAGTTTCTGGTGTACAATTTACTAGAGATTTTTATTCATCAAGTTATCCAAACGGAAAAATAATTAGAACATGATAGAAACAGGTATTGTAAGTAAAGTTAAGATACAAGATGTATTATCAAATCAACTTCCGAATTTCATTCGGGATGAAAGTCCTGACACGATTGATTTTTTAAAACAATATTATATCTCTCAGGAGTATCAAGGTGGTCCAAGTGATATTTCTGATAATTTAGATCAATATTTAAATATTGATAATTTAACACCTGAAGTTATAGTTGATACATCTACTACAGTTGGTATCACTACTATTGGTGGTAAAATAATTAATGTTACTAGTACGAAAGGATTTCCAAATCAATATGGTTTATTAAAGATTGATGATGAGATAGTTACATACACAGGGATCACTAAAAACTCTTTTATTGGATGTAAACGTGGATTTAGTGGTATTACAAGTTATCATGCAGATGCAAGTAAAGAAGATTTAGTATTCAGTTCTTCATCTGCAGCAGAGCATGCAGATTCATCTACAGTTCAAAACTTAAGTTCATTATTTTTAAAAGAATTTTATAAAAAGTTTAAATCAACTTTTTTACCTGGTTTAGAAGAAATTAATTTTCAATCAAACTTAGATGTTGGTACATTTATAGGTGAATCGAGATCATTATATCAAACAAAAGGGACAGAAGAATCATTTAGAATTTTATTCAATGTATTATATGGAATTACTCCAAAATTAATTAATTTAGAAGAGAGATTAATAAAACCATCATTCGCAAAATATGTTAGAAGAAGAGTTTGTGTTGCAGAATTAATTGAAGGGAATCCAATAAAACTTAAAGGACAAAGTTTACTTAAAGGATTGGCAGGTCAAACTTTATTCAGAAGTGATCTTGATTTAGATATAAATGCGGCTATTTCAGAGATAGAACCTTTTGAGAGAAGTGGATCTGGAGTGAGTGGGATTACTACTTATTATAAAATTGGTTTATTTGTTGGGTATGATGAAACCTCAGACGTTGAAGGTGATTTTGTAATTGTACCAAATACAAAATCTTTAGAAGCAGTATCAGCAGGTTCAAGTATAATTTCAGTTGACTCTACAATTGGATTTGGTGTAACAGGAACCTTAATATCAGGTTCAAATATAATTAATTACACTGATAAAACTGTTAATCAATTTTTGGGTTGCACTGCAACTAACGAAAATTCATTTAATAATGTAATTGAACCAACTGCAAATATAAGATCAAACATTACATATTTTGGTTTTGAAGATGGTGATTTGGATAGAAAGGTTGTTTTAAGACTCACTGGAGTATTATCAGAATTTGAGCAGGAAGGTGATTTAGATGTAGAAGAAGGAGAAATTATTTCGGTAAAATCTATCGGTGATAAAGTTGAAAATCCTAAACAGAATAATTCTTATAAAGAAATATTCTGCAATTCATGGATCTATAATACGAGTTCCTCTTATTTTATTGGTTTTGGAACTGAAATTTCTAAAGGTAAATTTAATTTATTAAGTGAAACTGATCCTTCAAGTTTAAAGATAGGTGATTTTGTAGAGATAGTTGAAAGAGAAAGTAATGAAATTATTGATACTGGTGATGCGTTTGTATCAATTATTAATGATAATGATGTTACACTTAGTGGTGGAGAATTTAGTGGTTTAGGTATAGGAACAGATTATAAACTAAGAAAAAAATTAAACAAGGCAAGTAGTTCAGGAACACCAATTGAATTTGGTAATGACGCAATTATTTCGGATATTCAAAATGTATATATCGAAGGAGAAAATGCGTATGTATCATCTAATTCTTTACCATCCTTCATTAATAATAATTCTGCAAAGTTTTCAAAACAAATTAATGTTAATATAAAACAAATATCTCTAGATTTACGTGATCCTACTTTTAATCCACTTTCAGGAGATACTGATGATCAAATAGATTTTTCTAACATAACATTTAATACCGATGTACCATTTAATACTGGTGATAAGGTATTTTATACTTTTTCAAATGGTGATTCTCTTGTTGGTTTGAGCACAGGAGCTTATTTTATTGAAAAAATAACAACTAAAAAAATTAAACTGTATAGATCTCCATCTGGTATTGCAGACGGAAAAAATATAACTTTTTCCAGAAGTAACAATAGTGGTATTATTAAGTTAGTTTTATTTTCTCAAAAATCTGCAGAGATAGGTGCACAAAAATTAATTAAAAAGTTTCCATTAAATAATAATTTAAGTAATGGAAATAATGTTTTAACTCCAGTAGGACAAATTGGAATGCTAAAGAATGGAGTTGAAATATCTAATTACAAGTCTGAAGATAAAATGTTTTTCGGTCCCCTCACCGAAGTCAATGTTTTAAATGAAGGTGAAAACTTTGATGTGATTAACCCTCCAATAATATCCATTTCTTCTGGAGTTGGAGCAACAGCTTTAGTTCAACCAGTTGTTAGTGGAAAAATTGAAGATGTATTTATCGATACTCAAGTTTTTGATATTGATAAAATTATTTCAATTGGTGTAACTGGAGGAAATGGATCTGGATGTATACTTGAACCAGTTGTTGGAACTAGATTTAGAGAAGAATTATTTGATGCAAAACCAACTACATCAGGTGGTGGAATATCAACTATTGTATCTGGAGTAACTCCAACATCTACCATTAGGTTTGATAGAAATCATAATTTTGTAAATTCTGAACCAATAATATATGATTCTAATTTAAATCCAGAGATAATAATTGGAACTGGAACTAGCACTTTAATTAATCAATCAATATATTACCCCGAAATTGTAAACAGTCAAACTATAAAATTATATGAATCTCTTTCAGATTTATCATCAGGAATAGGGACAATACAATTCTATGGTAATTCTTCAGGAAATCATATATTTAAAGTTGGTCTTCGAAATACACTTTTAAATGTGAATGTGATTGATGGTGGGAAAAATTATACAAATAGAAATTTATTAGTTAAACCATCAGGAATATCCACAGTAAATAATAAAATAAATTTCACAAATCATGGATTTTCTCATGGAGATTTAGTAAATTATTCAACCGTGGTTGGTCTTGGAAGTACAACTCCACAATTAATAAATGGATTAAGCACCTCATTAAGTTACTATATTTTAAAAGATGATGACAATTCATTTAGATTAGCGGATGCGGGTGTTGATGGAAGAATTACAACTAATTTTGAAAGAAATAAAAATGTATCTTTAGGATCTACTGGAACTGGATATCAATCTTTTTCATATCCAGATATAAAAGTTTTGGTAGAATTTAATCCTATTGGTATTGGAACATCATCAGTAGTACGAACAATAAATGCAACACCAAAAGTAAGAGGAACTATACAACAAACTTATCTTTATGAATCTGGAACAGGTTATGGATCAACAATCATTAATAATCACAAAAAACCAATCATAACTGTAAAAAATGGTAAAAATGCATCAATAAAACCAATCATCGTGAATGGGAGAATTGACTCTGTTATAATCAATTATGTTGGTCAAGAATATTTTTCTTCTCCAGATCTTGATGTTATAGATCCTACAGGATTAGGGGCAGGAGCTAAACTGAGACCTATAATAGCAAATGGTCAAATTACTGATGTAGAAATAATAAATGCAGGTATTGGATATTCAACAAGCACATCTGTAAATGTTAAATCAGCAGGACAAAATGCGTTTTTTGATTCAAATGTAAGAGAATTAACATTAAATAAACAAGATAAAGATACTATTGAATTACTTGAAAAATCTAATAATAAGTTGAAATATTCTTTCACAGGTTATTCAACTTCATTACTAGGTCATAAAGAATTGATAGGGTGGGCATATGATGGAAATCCAATATATGGATCTTTTGGTAGTAGTGACCCTCAACAAAAATCAGATTTAACTACAAGGTTAGAACCAGGATATACTGAAGATATTAATAATATAGTGGATAGACCACCTAATTTTGATGCTGGTCATTTTATTGAAGATTTTAAATATGATAATAGCATTGGTGATTTGGATGAGCATAATGGTAGATATGAGGTAACAAAAGAGTTTCCAAATGGAGTTTACGCTTATCATGCTACAATAGATGATGTTGGTAAACCAAAGTTTCCATATTTTATAGGAAATAGTTTTAGATCAACACCCATATCCTTTAATTTTGATAATAATTTACAAACTAGTTTTGATTTTATTTCAAACAATTTAATTCGAAATACATTTCCATATAAAGTTGCAGATGATTTTGCGGAAAATGATTTTATAATTGAAACAAATGAAATACAAGATCAAAAAATTGAAATTAATTCTATTTCTTCTGGATCAGTTACGGGATTTGATATTATATCTGGAGGATCTGGATATAAAGTTAATGAATTTTTAGAATTTGATAATCAAGATACAGAGGGGGATGGATTAATATCTTTCATATCTGAAATTTCGGGGAAAAATATACAATCAATTGACACTAATATAGAAAAAAATAATAATTCGGTTATTACTTGGTCAGAAAATCAAATTAGTGTTTTTACCAATTCAAATCATAATTTAAAAAATAATGATATAGTTACAATATCAGGACTATCAACTGATATTTCATCATTAAATAATTCATTTAAGATTGGAGTAACAACATTTACGACAACCACTTTATCAACAATAACAGCGTCACCATCTGCTGGATTTACCACTGAAATATTTGTATCAAATATTCCATCTTCAATTGCAGTTGGTAGTAGTATTGGTATTGGAACCGAAACATTAAAAGTATTAAACATTTACAAAAATTTAAATATTTTAACGATTCAAAGAGATATAAACGATCTTGCTTTTGGCACCATACATCCAGAGGGATCGAAAGTAGAATATTTGACAAATAAATTTACGATTAATAAATCAATTTTAAAATTTGATTCAAAAGTTAATCAAAAAGTATTTTTTAATCCAAAGAAAGCAATTGGATTGGGTGTTAATGATGGAGAAGCAAGTGAGGTTACATTTTCTTTTGCAGGACAAGAAATTAAAAGAAATATCCCAACAAAACAAATTTTCATCGAGAATCATCCTTTCAAAACAAATCAAAAAATAAAGTTTACAAGACCTGATTCCACTCAAATTTCAATATCAACCGAGAGTTCATCATCACAATTTAATTTACCCTCAGCACCAGAATTCCTTTATGTTGTAAATAAAACTCCTAATACAATTGGAATTAAAACTGGAATAGGTAATGATTTTAATGAAGTTTATTTTCGAAATATTAACAGTGCTGATAGTGATTTATATCAATTCGAAACAACTTTTGATCAAGTTATTGGAGATATTGAAAGCATAAAAACCACTATAACAACAACAGAACCTCATGAGTTACAAAATAATGATCAAATAACACTTGACTTAAAACCTAATTTATCTGTAGGTATTGGCACATCAAGTCATGTAAACGTTTCAAAAGACTCTCTAACCGATACTATATTGTTCAATCCCATAGGATTTAATTCTACTGGAATTAATACTTCATCTAACACAATAACAATACAAAAACATGGTTTACAGACAGGTGATAAAATTAAATATGAGTCTGATCTTTTGCCTCAAGGTTTAGAAAATAAAAATTATTTTATATACAAAATTGATGACAATAATATTAAATTGTGTGAAACACTAATAGATGTTAAAAAAAATATACCAACAGTTATTGGAATTGGATCAACAGGTGGAAACATACAATCAATATCGTTAATTAATCCTAATATACAATCAATTAAAAATAATGATTTAGTTTTTGATCTTTCAGATTCTTCATTAACTGGATATGAGTTCAAAATTTATTATGATCAGGAATATAAAAATGATTTCGTATCATCAGGAGAAAGTTCAATATTCAACATTTCTACATCAGTATCAAACGGATCAGTAGGAGCGGCTTTAACAATTGGATACGGAAGTAGTATACCAGATGTTTTATATTATAATTTAGAAAAAGGAGGAACAGTTAGTGCAACTGATACTGAAGTTAAAAAATATTCAGAAATATCCTTTGTTAATAGTCCTTATAAAGGTTCTTATAATGTCTCTAATACAACTAATAATTCTTTTGTCATATTTTTAAATAATAAACCAGAAAAATTATCTCATAATGCTAGTGGATGTGATGTACTGGCATATACTACAAATTCAAAAACAGCTAAAGGATCAATTAATTCTATTAAGATACTTTCTGGTGGATCAAACTATAAAAAACTTCCTGATTTTATAAAAGTCAAAAACTCATCCACTGGTAAAGATGCAGTTATCATCCCAACTTCATCTTCTATTGGAAATGTTAATAAAGTTAGAATTATTAATGAGGGATTTGAGTATTCATCTGATCAAACTCTCAAACCAGAGAGTCTTATTGCTTCAAGTGTGAATATTATTAATACCGAAACTCTTGGAATTGTAAGTGTTACCAATGGTGGATCAAATTATGTAGAAGCACCTGATTTAATTATAGTTAATACTGATACAGGTGAGCAAATAGAAACTGGATTTTTGGAACCTAAGATGTTGGAGAATAGTATTCTATCTGTAAATATCACTGAACTTCCAATTGGTTTACCTGAAAAAACAGTGACTTTAAGAACAATCAACAACACTAATGGAATTGTAATCACAGATGTAATATCTAATGGATCAGGAATATTTACATGTAGAATTGCCACTCCTAATCCAGTGTTTGCCACAGATCCATTTTCAGTTGGAGATAAGGTATTTATTGAAGGTATTGAAAAGGTTGGTACTGATGGATCTGGATTTAACTCGGCAGATTATGGATATAAACTTTTAACTGTCATGAAATATGATGCCAATGTTAATGCACAAGGTCAGGTAGGAATAAGTGTAACCGAATTTGGTTCAACTAATACAGGAATCGCTGTAACATCGGTTGAAACTTTTTCAACTATCATTAATGAATCCGATTATCCAACATTTTTTGTTACACAAAATCAATCAAAATTTGATATTGGTGAAAAGTTAATAAGAAATAGTATTCCAACTAATTTTACTGTAAATCGTATTAGCAGTGGAAAGTTAAAAATTTTAGGGAAAGAAAAATTAAAGGTGGGTGATATATTACTTGGTGAAAATTCTGGAAGTAGATGTGAAATATCTAAGATAGTTGAAAATAAAGGAAAATTTAAGACTAATTTCTCAATACTTAAAAACTTAAATTGGGATGATAATGTTGGAAAATTAGATGAAGATTTTCAAGTTGTTGCTGATAATGACTATTATCAAAACTTGTCATATTCTATCCAAAGTCCTATTGAGTGGCAGACTTTAAGAACCCAAGTTAATAATTTACTTCATACTAGTGGTATGAAGAATTTTGCTGATACTGAAGTAGTCTCAACCTCTCCTGTGGGAGTAGGTTCAACATCTGATGTAAATTTAATTGTAGATTTAATATCTGAAAAAAGAGTGGATGAAATAAAAGATATTGATCTTGTGAGGGATGTTGATGTTGTAGGAGATAGTTCTAGATTTATACAGTTTAAAAATATAAGATTATCTGACTTTATTAGATGTGATACAAATGATGTATTAGTTATTGATAATATTCAAAGACAATTTTCAAATTTCCAAGGAACTTTTAATGATTTTATTGATATATTAGAATTACCTGATGATAATTCAACTGAATTATTTAATGACTTTTTAATAATAACAAAAGACCCATCAACCTCCTCATCTCTCGAAAAAATACAATTATCAAATTTACTCGTATTGGGTAACGGATCTAAAAATATTTTAGTTCAAAAATCTGATATAATTAACTCAGGAATTGGATTTACAAACTCTGAAATTAATAATTTTGTTAATTTTAATTTAGTCGGTAATAGTTTAAGATTTGAACCAAATGTGGATTTAGATTTAACAAATGAAAGAGATTATGATTTAAAAATATTTTCAACTAAATTTAATACAAACTCAGTTGGAGTTGGCACAAGTTCAATTGGACCAATAGATCTAAGTTCTCGTGTACAAATATGTACAACAGGTATAACCACTAATATCATCACCGTACCAACAGATAAATTTGAATCTTTATATGCAACATTGCATATAATAGATGATAGCACCAAAGAGATGAACTTAGTTGAAAGTTTTATATCTCATTCCAATACAAACACTTACCTCTCAGAGGCTTATTTTAATACTGATGGTAATGATTTATCTCTCAATCAATTAGGAATAATTACATCTAACATATCAGGTGATAATTTAATATTGAGTTTTGAAAATAATGGATCAAATACATTAAAAATAAAATCAAAAATAATAGGTATAGGAACGACTGGAATAGAAAATCAAACATACAGATTCAAAGCACCAGGTCAATTAGATGGATTTGAAAGATCATCATTTTACACTGGTGTAACAACAAGTAATATAGGAATATCTACAATAGTTGATTTAAACTCAGATTTATTTAATGCTGTTAAATCAATTGTTGAAGTTAGTATTGGGTCTTCAAAAGCTATTCATGAGGTATTATCTATTCATGATGGTACAAACGCATACGCACAACAATCTGGATCTTTATCAATTACAAAAGATAATATAACTAATTATGATCCATCTTCAGGGTTAGGAACTTTTGGAGCAACTCTCTCAGGATCTAATTATAAACTCATATTCCACCCAGATGATTCATCTGGAATTTCAACAGTTGTATCACTAAATCATTGTTTCTACGTATTTACCGACTTTGATAATGTTCCAGATAATTTGAATTACGGTGTAATTACTGAGAGTCATTCAACAGAATCATACAATTCAATAGTTGGAAATCGAATCAATAGAACTCAATTTACTTTAAAAAATAATTCAATACCTATTTTTGGAAAAACTTTTAATCCATCAAATACTACAAATCTTGATTTATCAACTGGTAAGTTTACGATTGATAATCATTTCTTTAGGGAAAACGAACAGTTAGTTTATAAACCTGCGTCTACATTTGTAGGTGTGGGTTCAACACCTATGGAATTTAAAAATGGTTCTATAATTGATCAATTACCAACAACAGTCTTTGCAAAGAGTGTTACGAATAATTCATTTTTTATATCAACTACAAGAGCAGGAACTGCTGTTACATTTGTGGGTTTAGGTGAAGGTAATGCTCATGAATTAAGCATGGCAAAAGCAAATGAAAAATCTTTGATAACAGTAGATGGTGTAACACAATATCCATTAATAAGATCTAATGTAACTCATACCTTAGATAGTAATGATGGACAAATTGGATTAACAACGACTATTTTACATTTAAGTGGGATATCCACAATTTCATCAGAGGATATTTTAAAAGTAAATGATGAGTTTATGAAGGTCGTAAATATTGGATTTGCAGAGGGATATGGTGGTATAGTTGGTTCATCGGGAACATTTAACACAGTTGAGGTGGAAAGATCTTTTGTAGGGACATCTGCTACTACACATTCAAATGGAGACACAGTAAATGTATTCAGAGGATCATATAATATTTCTGGTCAAGATATATTCTTTACGCAAGCTCCTAGAGGAAATCCAGGTAATTTAAAAAACGAAAATAATTTAAACTTTGCAACTTCTGATTTTAATGGTAGAGTTTATCTAAGAAATGATTATAGTTCAAATGTTGTATATGATGATATTTCGGATCAATTTACAGGAATTAAATCTGATTTTATTTTAAAACTTAATGGATCAGATAAAGTAGGATTAGGAACAACTGGAGGAAGTGGAGTATTATTTATTAATGGAATATTCCAATCACCATCAACTGAATTTAATCCGAACAAAAACTACATAATTGAAGACAATGCAACTGGTGGTGCAGGAGGAGCAAATATTAGTAATGGTGGATCGGGATATACTGCATCTGATGGTTCTGCCAACGGTACACGATTAAATGTTAATACAACTGGTGGAAGTGGAGCAAGTCTCACAGTTGATATTACAGTTACTGGTGGTGTGGTAAGTTTAGTTGGAATTAGTACCGTTGGTACAGGTTATAAAGTTGAAGATGAGATTACAATTACTGGTGGTGGAGGAAATGCAAAATTTATAATCCCTTCTATTACGAATGCAGTTGGAATATCTACTATAATTTTTACAGGAATAACATCAAGTGATGGATCTACCTTCATCTCAAATAATATTAATACAAATGAACTACCTAGAGGTGGAGTTACTATTTCGATTGGAAACACAGTTAATGGATTGGGATATGCTCCTCTTGTAGGTGCAAATGTTAAACCTCTCTTTAATTCTAGTGGTGAAATTACAAGTATAGTTGGAGTTGCTTACAGTGGATCTGATTTGGAAGTGCAGAATGCTGTTTATAATGGTTCTACAGGAATAATGTCAATTAGAACAAAGAATGAGCATAAATTCAAAAACTCAAATGATTTTGTATTAATTAATAGTATAGGTTTTAGTCCTAGTCTTACTCTTAAAACATCTGAATTTGAAGTGGTATCTGTGGGTGCTACAAATATTTTCAATATTAGTATTGGAAAAACTGATACAACATTTAATTATACTGGTTCAGGTTCAACTGCTGGTGAGGCATATCCATTCTTCCCTAATTTAACCTTTGGATCAGGATATAACGGTCTCTCACCAATCGGAGTTGCCGTAACTGACTTGGGATATGAACATCGTTTTGTGTCTGCAAATACAAATGCGATTTCTGGAAGTTTGACTCCAACAAATGCTGTTTATAATCCTGTTACAGGAATATTGCAGTTAACAGTTGCAAATCACGGATTAACTAACGCAAGCAATGTTACAATTGCAGATCGTAGTATATTCTTCACATGTTCGAGAGATAATTTTAGAACTGTTCATCCCTACCCAAGACCAACAGATCCAGCATCTGGTGCGAGTCTATCTGTAACTAACGTTACTGCAAATACATTTGAAGTTAATGTTGGAGTCAATGTTGGTTCTGGTGCACAGGTATCTGCTGTTGCTGGTGTAGGAGGAACAGCAATATTCACAATTGATGATGATGGATCAAATTATAAAGATCCTCAGATATTTGTTTCTCAACCATCATATTCTAACCTATCAGTTAGAGGAGTATCACGACTTGGAATTGGACCAACAACTGAGACAGGAACTGGTTTGAGAGTAAATGCTATTGTTAAACCCGTCACAGGAATTGGATCAACTTTATTTGAAGTATCAGGGTATGAAATAGTAAATAGGGGATTTGGATACAAAAAAGGTGATGTTGTAGAGGCTGTTGGATTAGTTACCGCAAAAGAAATGGGTGAACTTGATGAAAGATCAACACTTACCATTGATCAAATATATAATGATTCATTCGCACTATGGCAGTTTGGTGATTTTGATTATATTGATTCAATTAAAACACAACAAGATGGTAGTCAAAAGAATTTCTCATTAGAATTAAACAATCAATTAGTTAGTGTTGAAGTTGGTAATAGTTTAAATGAAAATGTTGACATTGAAAATATATTCTTAGTTGTTGTAAATGGTGTAATTCAAGAACCAAAAATATCATACAATATCGTTGGAGGGACAATTATTAGTTTTGTAGAACCACCAATACCAGAAGATGATATTACAATACTATTCTATAGAGGAACTGCTGAACAAGATTCAGAGGTAAATCTCAAACAAAAATTAATTATAGAAGAAGGTGATAAGATTCAAATAACACAAGGTTCAGGAGTCGTAGAACAAGATGAAAGAACAGTATTTAGTTTAGACACTTCTAAAAAATTAGAAACTAATGCGTATCTAGGTAATGGAATTAGTGAAAGTGTTGATAGACCTCTTAGTTTGATAAAACAAAAAGAAGATAGGATTATTAATAAATCATTAGTTTCAAAGAAAAGATCAAGCATTGAACCAAGAATTACACCAACGGCAAAAATTATTAGTGATGTTAAAACCTCTGGTATATTTTATGTCGATGATGCAACATTGTTTGAATATGAAACTAAGGATAATAATCCAAATGACAACCTAATTGATCTATCAATTAATTCAAGGGATCAAATTGATTTCGTAAATGCATCAGCAACTGCAAACATAGGTATTGGAACAACTGTTTTATCAATTTCAATTGGAATTGCTGGAACAGGATACGATTCTGCACCAACTGTTAAACTATCAGCACCACCATTAATTGGTGTTGGTGTAGGAACAACAGCAACAGCAGAGACAACTATCGGTGTTGGTGGAACTGTCACTGGAATAAATATCACGAATCCTGGTCTAGGATATACTATCGCACCAAAAGTTTTAATATCAAGTCCTGTAGATTACTCTACTACTCATGAAAATATTACATCAGCAGTAATAAAAAATGCTTTTGGTGTGGTAACTGGAATTGGAACAACCACACTTGATGGTAAATTAGCAATTAAATTCGAGCTTGAAAAAGATGATACACTAGGATCTTTTACTCCAGTATTTCCTGGTTCAACGGATAATAGACCAGTTTATATTTCTGATACTCGTATTGGAACAGGAGTCACATCACTTTCGATAAGTGGAAATGATAATGATGTATATGCTATTGGTGAATCTTTCCTAGATAACATATATGCACAAGCATCTTTCAGTATTACTGATAATGTTAATGTTGGAGTGCTTACATGTTTCATAAAATCTGATACTGATACCACAGGTCTTACATCAACAGGATCTAAGAGTCAACCAGTTGGTAAATTCTCTGTTAGTCGTGTAATGACTCTTACTCGTGCATCAAATCCAATATCAATTGGAATCACTGGACGAACTGTTGGATCAACCACTGGTTTGAGTACATTCCCAACATTAAAGAGGACTGGTGGATCACTTACTTTCGAACAAA
>CEVB01023258.1_pt1 | contig 15162 bp, 13 predicted proteins | sample 531381 | NCBI WGS metagenome assembly CEVB01 (sample SAMEA2622763, study PRJEB7988) | marine metagenome | biome: marine biome (ENVO:00000447); feature: surface water layer (ENVO:00002042); material: "saline water (ENVO:00002010), including plankton (ENVO:xxxxxxxx)" | depth 5 m | reverse complement strand
TCATCAGGTGTAAATTTATCTATAATAGATAAAGTCTTTTCTTGTTTTAGCTTCCAAATTATATCTTTGTAATGCTCTTTTAGCCCTTTCTTATCTTGAAGAATATCAAGTTTTTTAGAAGTGGATAGCCCGTCAAAAGTAGACAAATGTTCCTCTCTTGAAATAAAATATTTCTCATCTACAGAGGATAAAGCTTGATTTAAAGCTTCGTAATGTAATTCTCTAGCGTCTACTAGAACTCCATCTAAATCAAAAATTATTAATTTCATTTTACCAAAGTTGTCTGTTTAAAAAAATAGAATTATTATTATCCCACATATCATTTTGCATTAAATGGTATTTATACAAACAGTGATTGTTTATCAACGAGACATTACCCGATGTGTAAACCGCTAAGTTTTGACTTCTAGCGGTTTTAAAGAGCTCTCCAGAAAGCTCCTCTTCCTTATTGCTTATAGGCCACCCTTTTCTGCATTTCTCGTTATAATCGCTATCCTCTTTTAAATAAGAAAAAAGCTCATCATAAATAGTAGACAACGTATCTATATTTTTTGAACAACTATAAAACCAATGATCGGAAGCCCCAGCGTTAGTTTGGTCCCAGTACGCCTGATACATTTTAGACATGTCTAAGCTGGGGTCAAAATGTAAATGACTCGTTTTATTTAAACCATTTTTGTGGTGACCTACGTCAAACCTGCTGACTAAAACAACGTCGTATTCAAAACCGTTTTCTTGCTCGTATTTTGATTTAAGTTCGACGGCTTTCTTTCTAGAGTATAAAAAACTTAGAGTCTTAAATAGGTTACCTTGAGCCATTCTCGTAGATCGAGAGAAATTTAATTTACTAAAAAGTTTTTTTTCTTCGTTGAAACTTTTTTGCTTTTCGAAGGTGCTTTTTTTAGGCTTGAATATATTTTTTAACTCTTTTTTTAAGTCCTCATCCCAACAATGTATAAAAACGTCCGAATCTTTTATCTTACCAAGAAGAGTGGAAAATTTTTCAGAATATGCTCCATCAGCTTGAACACTGCTACCTCTAGATAAACCGTGCAAACATGTAGCTATTTTCACTTTAATATTTTAAGTTTATTTTTTTTCCATCCTTAAAAAACAACTCCGACTTCTTAATAGAAGTGTCAAGCTCATTTATTTCCATTCTCCCTAGTTTATCCATAACTGCATCTGGAACAGTTATAATATCAGCGTTAAGGTTTTGAGCTTCTATCAACGAATACACCCTTTGGCAACCCGCGTATAAAATTTCTTTTAGGGGGTCGTCTTTGGTTTTATCTGAAGTTAACTTGAACATCTCTTGAGGTGAATTACCAGAATCTGATACTCCCCCCGCGAAAAGAGAAATTATAGAGGGTATAGAACCTTCAGTTGATTCACACGCTGACAAAGCTTGTTCGGGGGTGTGAATACAAGTGACGTTAACTTTTACCCCTTTATCAACTAGATCAGATATTACCTTGTTTGACGATTGACCATTCGGTAATATGATTGGTATTTTTACATAGATATTATCTGCTTTTTGAGAAATAAATAATGCTTGTTTTTGAATTTCGTCAAGGTTAGGGGACGTAACTTGAAAAGATATAGGCTTTCCATTTACGACATCCAAACTTTTTTCTATGAAAAGATTATAATCAGTTATACCAGCGGAAGCTACGTAAGACGTGTTAGTTGTTACGCCTTCTACTTGGTTAATATATTTAGAAATGTTTACACCATCGTAATATATTTTAGTTCTCATTTTTTATAAGCCTTTCGTTGATGTTATTTAACCACACCGTAGCCATTAGAAGTGCAAATATACCGTGTTCTTTACTTATTTTCAATCTAAAAGGCACGAATCTAATGAAATACATAGACATATAAAAAACAGCTTTACAAATTACAGTCTGATTATCGTCGTTAAGTATTTTTTGCCAATTAGATAAAACCATTTTAATTAAATCTTCCTCTGGGCTAAAAGAAAAGTAGTCGTTAATACAGTCAAATGAATTATTTTCAATATTAATTTTTATGTCTAAATTTTTCCAATCTTTGAATTTAGATATTACCGACTGGCTCATTTTTCCTAAATCAAGCTCTGCGGCATCAAAAATCTCAGAGCTATCCATGTCTATTAGTTTTACATTTTCACCATTCCACATCATGTTTTCTAAAGTAAAATCACCATGTATAGGTCTTATAAATTTAGGTTTTATCAAGTGTTTGTCTACGTCTAGTATTGACTGTTTAAGCCCCTTATACTCTTTTCCATTTATTAAAACTTTTTTAGAGTTTATGATTTTGTCAAAACAAGAATCTTCACTGTAAGTCTCTAGCTTATTAAAAATTTTGTTTTCGAGGTGATTTTTAACCCATTCTATACCATCTATTTCTTTTTTTAATGAGTATACGTTTTCTTTCATACCTTTCAAAGTGAAAGACAAAGCTGTTTTCTGCTCGCATACATCTAAATCAGAAATATTTACATATCCTTCTAAATGCTGCATATCAAAACTAAAATCATAACGAGTATCTTTAGTTGACAATACTAAAGGGGCGGACCCGCACCATAGAAAATTAAATCTTTTCAAATCATCAACTTGTCTTTTTAGTTTTTCATAATGAACCTCATCGCAATTAGATTTAATTAAATGTTTTCTAACTCTATCGTTTAATAAATAAGTTACGGCAAACGATCCACCCTCAAAAATTTTCTTTACTTGCGTGTCGCTTTCTTTGTAGACATTTTCCAAGTTTATATCTAAAATACCTTTATCTCTCTCCACCTCAATATCGACAGCTTGGTTAGTAAAAAGTTTTGATGGCTTATGATCGTTTATTAAAACTCTGGGTCCAGCGGGCAAACTCATTACAAGTTTATCGTATGATATGTTGAAAAATCTTAAAAGACTTTCAGTCTGGTTTCTAAATTTTTCGTTTCTAGCTGTAGTTAAAATTATTGTATGGCCATCGTTTTTCCATTTAGATAAATTATCCGCTCCTTTTAAAATTTCATTATCTTGTGGCGAAGAAGTAGAGTGAGGGTGATGTCTTATCAAGACTCCATCTATATCACAAAATATGGTGCATTTTTTTCTAAGGGTATTTACATGGGTTTCTAGCATTTCTTTATCGCCATAAAAAGATGCGTTTTCTATTCTAACCGTTTTGAGTTTAACGTTTTGATTTTTTAATAAATCTTGTAAACAATCAGAAACGTACAAATGACTATCACTATAGAAAATATTAGAAACATCTTTAAAATAAATACATCCTATAATACCCCTTACGTCATAATCTTCGCTTTCCACCCTTTCTTTTTCGCATATCATTTTAATTTGGTCGTTTTTTAAGACGACTTTTGACCAATTCATCCACTCTTGCTTTTTAATCTCCCAAGTTGGGATAATGCAATCTAAATTTTTTCGCGAATTAGAAACCTCAAAAATTTTATCTACATTTAAGCTGTGATCGCAATCACACACTATACAAGACCCAGTAATCTTTTCTTGATCTATACCTTGCTTTAGAGTTTGGTAAGGTCCACCCGTTTTCTCTTTAATTTTTATAACCTTTACAAAATCGTAAGGTATTATTTTTTTAATTTCACTGGTTACATTATAGTGACTTTCTTGCTCATCCGTGCATATAAAATAGATTTTATCAATTTTATCAAACCATTTTTCGAATGGTTTTAAAGTGGTTTCTATAAATGTAACGTCTCCAATTTTAAGGAAAGGCTTAAATGTACCACCAAATCTGACTGCTTGACCAGCAACTGGAAAAACTAAATTTATTCCCATCCCCATTTACCTTTTTTCGTTGAGTCGCTTTGCCAATATTCGTCGTCTTTCCAAACTGTATTTACGGAATCAAAATCTTTCCCCTTTCTAATAAAGGTGCAATAATTACTTTCGTCAAATTTGTTTAAAAGATAGTTTGGTTTGATTGACTTTTCTTCAACTAATTCTTTAGTCGCAATTGTTAATTTTTTCTCTGGGAAATACCGTGGGTAATCCTTTTCTAAAGCTTGCATTTTTTCAAAAATCTTTAGTAAGTATTCTGTTTTCCCAGCGAAAAAATAATCTACTAGATAGCCGCCACCATGACTACTCCAAGCGATAAAATTTAATTTTTCTTTGTCGAAAATTTTAAAAAGATTAGTGGGGTTAGATGGTATATAATCAGACCTCCATTTTACAGAAAATTCAAAACCTTTTTTTTTGGCTTTTTTTAATCCAGCTAAACTGGTAACTAGTTGATAATTAAAGTTTTTATAACCTGAGTTTTCTGGTTTTTTATTGCAAATAACATTTTTTGAGCATTTTATTTTTTGTTTTTCATCGTCCCAAGTAGAATATATTGTATTAAACCCCTCCCAAGATTTAACCATTCTTTGTTGGTCGTGAATTGGCCCTTGAATTATTATACAGTGTTTTGACATTTTTTAGCTAATAATCCGTGCTCTGGAAAATATAAGCAATCTATGTTTGTTTTCAGAAAACAATTAACTGCGTGCGTTGGCGTTTCCACGATTGGCTCCCTATCATTAAAACTAGTATTCAATAAAATTGGGACTTTGGATTTGTTTTTCCATTTATTTAAAAAATTATAAAGCCAAAAATTATCAGTTTCTTTCACTGACTGAAATCTACCTGTTCCATCGTGATGAACTACCGCAGGTACTTTACTTTTTTTATCTTCTTTGAATTGAGAAATTATATTCATATATGGAGATTCCACATCATTCTCAAACCAATGTTTTACATCTTCTTGTAAAATAACAGGGGCGAAAGGTCTAAACCATTGTCTATGTTTTATTTTTTCATTAATTAAGTCTTTCATCGTATCGCTTCTTGGGTCAGCGAATATACTTCTATTACCCAAGGCTCTTCTTCCTGACTCAGACTTTTCATTAAATATAGATATTATTTTTTGGTCGTTTAATAAATCTATAACCTCTTCATCTGAAGAGTCTTCAAACGTGACTCTCTCGTCTTGAAGGGCAATTAAAACATCTTCCTTGGAATAGTTTACGCCCAAGTAAGCGGTTTCATTTTTACCAGAAAGCACTCTAGGATTGTCCAATAAATGATAATATATATATTGGCAGCATCCTATTGCTAATCCAGCGTCGTAAGGGATTGGTGGTATGTATATGTTTTCAATATGGTCAAATTTATTTAATATTGCTGAATTCATCAAACCATTAAGTGCTACCCCACCAACTATACAAATATTTTTATTCTTTTCGTATTTTGAAACCAAATCTAAAACAATTTCTTCGGTTGCCGCTTGAAGCGATCCAGCTAAATTAAATTTTTCTTCCTCGTTTAGTGTCTTAAAAAAATTAAAATCTTTAATCGTTTTATGTTTAACGTAATCTCTAGCTTGATTAATATACTTTAATCTATCTTTGGCTACAGCACTCATAGCCATAACCGTTCCGCATTGATTACCTATAGGTGGGCCACTAGATAAACCAAAAATTTCTTTTGTCATTAAAGACCATGCGCCACCGATGTCTAACTGAATTGTATCATCAATTTTTTCAATTTTATTGTTTTCACCCTTGTATACAGCAGCGGATGTTTCATGAGTTTTATTTTGGTTTTCGTCGCACTCTTCTCCTCCACCATCTAAAGAGATTATAAGGGCTTCATTAAAATTTGAGGAAAAAAATGCATTTGCAGCGTGAGCAGCGTGATGGGAAACCTCTAAATATTTTCCATTATTTTTAGAAAGATGCCCCTCCATTGTTTTATAACTTTGAGGATACATCTGACTAAGACCACCTCTCCATCTCATAAAAAAATGAGTATAATAGTCCACTGGGTTATCTTTTATGTAATCCCCCTGTCTTTCAAACAAAAAATTTAAGACATCACCCTGTTCCTCTTTTACTCTAGAGAACCTTTCATACTCTTCGTGTAGAATAACTTTCCCATCTTCAAAAATGCAATACGCGGTATCGTGAGCCCCGCAAGATAAACCAATTATCCTCATGTGTACATCTCTCTTTTGCTTGTTAATATTTTTTTGACTTCAGAAAGTTCTTTTTTATATTCTTTAAAATTCCAAGCCCCTTTGACTATCGCTGTGGCTACATACGGCCATACGTTAGAATCAAAATGGCCACCTCTCGAATTTTCGTTATCGTAATGAAGCGCACCTTTGACTGTGTAATTTATTTTGCCTGAATTACCCTCTAATTCCCAAATTGAAACTTTTCCAGACTCTTGTAAAAACTTAATAAAATCTTTTCTTTTCCAAATCGTAGGTTGAACAGCGAAAAAATCTGGACTACCAATAGAAATATCATGCAAAGTCTCAGAGCTTGTAGATGGGTTTAAAAAACAAGTACCTGTTTTAATCAGTCTTACAAAAGAATAGTCTGTACTACTTAATACCTTAACGTACTCATCAAGCTTTTCTAAATTAGGTTTCGAGTACAAAAACATATCTTCATGTTGATACAATACATATTCATCATTAATTTGAAGTAAGCATTGCTCTAGTTTTTCAGAGTAAGTAAGAGAATCTTCATAAATTACATGCTCATTTAAATCATTGTACTTTTTATTAGAAAATATTTGTACATTGTCTATACCAAATTTTTTTTGTTGCTCTAAGAATATTTCTAGAACATCAAAGTAATCAGAGTGTGAATAAACTATATTTTTTAATTCCATTCGCACTTCATGTTTTTAAATCTTGATCCAAAGTCTTGCATATAATAGTCCCTGCGAAAGCCCTCTGACTGCAACCAAGGGTTTAAAGTTGAACCAGCGTCTATATAAATGTTGTTTTTATTTGATTCGTACAATTGATGAGCTAATAAATTACCAAAAGGTCCAGCGCAAAACAGAAATAACTTGTTAGATAGATTTTGCTGTTTTATTTCATTTATTAAGTTGTAATCGTTTACCCAAGCGCTAAAACCAATAGGGTAAATCTTTTCTGGTTTAAAAGGTAAATTTTCAAATTTTGAATTTTTATTAGCTACTAAATGTACATCATAATCTGAGTAACTTTTTAAAAATGTTTCTCTGTATCTAGAGTAATTACCGTTTACAAATACGTTTGCAAAAGTCATGTGGCTCTCATCTTGACCACAAAAATCTCTCATTTTTTGAGCTCTGTCACCATTGCAGCATGGGCAACACACCCCGATATAGTAATTATCGTCTTTGTATCTTATCGCATTCACTAACTCTTCTCTGTATTTATTAGGGGTATTTGGTGTGTTTTCAAATTCGCTATTATTTAAGTATTCATTCTGCATTGCAGCCCACTCACCGTCTGCAAACTTAGAAAAACAAAAAGGTTTACCTTTTTTAAACTTTTGGAAAAGTATTTCTATTTCTTCGGAAAAAGTTTTCATTTTATATAATCTTTAAAATCGTTAGCATCATCATAGAACCAAGTACTAGCTTTTGCAAGATTTCTTTCCGTGTCTAGCTTTAAATCCTCCCAGTATGGCCCTTGAGGGTTAGTTACTACTATGTCTGATGGAATGGTTGATAAAGACCTGAGTTTATCGCCGTCTTTTATTAACTCTCTCCACTGAGCAACCCTTTCCTCAAGAGTACCTTGCGGCGGGTTGCCTCTACAAAAAATACCAGATAAACCAACGTGCATAGACCTTGCTTGGTCTGGCTTTAATGCGAATAAATTATTAGCAAGCATCATCCTTTCTAAAGCTCCATCGTGATGAGTATGATCGTGAGGAGCTATTCTTAAATTGTTAAATCTTTGCATATTGTAAGCTATCGGATTTGAGAAAAACAATTCGTCTTGAAGATAAGGGGTTATGTAATTATCTATAGCTTTTACTGATATACATGAAGGAGAAGTCAATTGGTAGTCACCTATTAAAACATCTCCATATCCCTGCTGCTCAACCTCTGGTCTTCTTTTGTGGGCTATTGCAAATATTCTATCATACTTAGATAAGTACTTTTCATAACATACTCTGTTGAATCTTAGATAGTCCTCAGTGGGGAGCATATCTTCTTCACCTATTATTACAAATTCATCTGCTTCAATCGCAGACATCGTATAGGAGCTCAAGATATTATGAAACCCAGTAAGCGGACAATTTATTTTTCTTTTTATATATAACTTGGTGTCTACATCAGGGTTTCTTTTTTTAAAGTCTTCAATGACGACGTTTTCCTCTGGGTCGTAACCCTCTTCGGTATGCAGCCTTAACTTGTAATTTTTGAGTTCTCCAGATTTTTCTAATTGCTCTAGATAGAGATACAATAGATCAGGCTTGTTATAAATTGTTATGGCTATAACATTCATTAATTAAAAAACTTTAAACTTTTCACGACGTTTTCCGACGCTTTACCATCTCCGTAAGGACACTCAGCGTCTACTTGATAATCGTAAACTAGATCATTAAATACTTTATTTAAATCCGATGGAGTTGGGCACATAAAACTGTGAACCCCTATACTTTCTTTCCTCTCCGTGGTCTTTCTGCATACTATTACTTTTTTGTTTAGAAAGGAAGCTTCTTCTTGAATTCCTCCGCTGTCGCTAATTATAAGTTTGCAATTAGCTATTTCTTTGATCATTTGATCATACGAAAGGGGTTCAAGTACTTGAATGTTTTTTAAATATTGCCTACACTCTTGAACTCTTGGGTTTGGATGTAAAGGTATTTTAAATTGTAAAGTTCTGTGTTGTTCTGCGAGTTTTGATATCTCTTGAAACCACTCTGGTAAACTATCATGGTTTTCTCTTCTGTGCATTGTCACTAAAACAGTTTCGCCGTAATAAGAGTTTACGTTGAGTAAATTATCTAGAACAGTGTTTCCAACTGTAGTGATTGACCCGCTTACTTTTTCTTCTTTTAGACCTTTAGAATTTTCTGAAGTTGGACAAAGGTTTACGGTTGCTATTCTGGATATCATTTGTCTGTAAGCTTCTTCTGGAAAAGGATTATCCAAATCGTAAGAACGAAGCCCCGCTTCTAAATGAATCACTTTGACTTTCCTGTTGTAAGCCGCTAAAGCCACCGCATAAGCTGATGCCGTATCGCCCTGAACTAAAACGTAGTCAAAGTCTTCCCATTCTACATCACTAACAAGTATATTAGCTATTATTTCATTTAACCTGTTATGGTTATCTTCGGGAATGCTAATCTCATAATCAAATTCATTTTCTTGTATTAAGTCAACATGCTGACCAGTAAATAAACTATTATAAGTTATTCCAGATTTTTCAAAAGCATTGAATAATGGCTTTATTTTTATCCATTCAGGTCTGGTACCAAATGCAATTAAAATTTTCATTAAATATTTATTAATTTAAACCCTTTTTCCACTGTGTCTTTCAAAGCGTCACCGAAATGAGTTCCGTGATAATTTACCGAAATTGCATTCTTATCCACTCCAAATCGATATGCAAACTCTGGGTTTGATCCCCACATTTCTAAATCATCTTTTGGGTGAGGAGGCACATAAGTAGATAACCCTAAATGTTTTTGTATCGCATACGAAAAGTACATATCCTCACCGCAAATTTTACTTTTGGGTAAAGGAGCTTCACTCCAAAAAGCACCAAGCCATTCTCTTTTAAAAAACCAACTGTGCCCAACTATATCAACCTGCTCTGTTTTCTCGTTTGGCTTTGCCCACCCGTGTTGGGTGTAATTTTGATATTCTAAGTCGTTAAATATTACGCCGTTTGTGCCGAGTAGTCCATTATACTCTTCGATAGTATTTAAGCAGTTCTCGATCCATTTTGAGCCCGCTATGGTGTCATCGTCGAATACGCATACATATTCTGTCTCAGCATTTAAAGCGTAAGCGAATCTAGCCCATACTCCAAAGTTCTGATTGTTTATACTTAGTATGCAGCTATTAAGTAAATTATAATCGAAAGGGCATTCTTGTGTTGCCCCGTTTTGCCAAAACATTACGCTCGTGGGCGTAACTGTTTGCCTTTTAATAGCCTCTATTTGAGCTTCTAAAGCGTGAGGTCTTCTAAAACCGTTTAACACTACCGTAACATCCTTACTCACCTTTCCAGCCCTCCAAGGAGTCTCTGATCGCATCAACGCTATTTCTAATATCAAAGCCAGAGTCAATAATTTTAGAGTTATCTAAAACACAATTTGATCTTGGAGTTTTTACATCAACATTCTTATAAAACTCTTCTTCGCTTAAAATATCATAGGAATCAATTAATTTATATTCTTTTAATAATTCAGCTACTTGTTTTGTATTGATGGGATTAGTATTTACAATGTTATAAATACCGTAATCACATTCTTTTTGTATTAGATGAATACAAGCTTGAACAAACTCTCTTTTGTGACTCACCGAATTAACAGCGTCTAATAACTTGTCATATTTTTGAAGTTTAGATAAGTAATTTCTTGGGCTGTCTTCTTCGTCAAAAGGTATTCTTAATCTTGGGATATAAGTTTTCTCCCAAGAGCTACCAACCACTGATTCAGCAACCGCTTTTGTACCGCTGTAAAAACTTCCCTTTGGGTTTGACCCCGAATGAAAGTTGGGTGGGTCTTCTTCTGTAAACCCTTTTCCATCTTTATCCCCGCTGTAAATACACCCAGAAGAGATGTGCATCAGTTTTGTGTCTGTTAAAGCGCAAGCTGTTGAAACGGTTTTGGCTAATTCAACATTCGCTTCGTAACATTCATCTTTATTGTACTCACAGGCGTCTACATTTGGTTTACCTGTATAACCAGCGCAATTAATTAATGTTTTAATTTCATTGCTGTGAATTAAATGAATTAAATATTCTAGATCGTAATAATCATGTTTGCTCCTAGAGAACTCTCTAAAATAAGTTTCTTGCTTTACTAGCTCTTCTGAAAAGCAATGACCTATATATCCAGATGCACCTAAAATACCTATCATTTTACTTTTGATTTTTTATTCTTTGGAGCGGGGTTAAGCATTCTTACGCCTTCTTTAACCAAGCTCTTGCAAGAATTAACATCTCTATGGAGAGTCATGTCGCAGCCTCCGCATTTAAACTTTTTGGTTGATACCGCTAAGTTTTCGTTCTTATAACCACAAGAGTGGCAAAGCTGGGTAGAAGGAAAGTACTTATCTACTTGAGTAAACAGCTTACCTCTTCTGTGAGACTTGTATTTAATTTTGTCTTTGAGAGCTCCTAATGAAGCGTCTAAAGTAGCGCGATTTTGCAATCTCTTTAACCCTTGGCCATTTTTAGCATATGAGCCGTCTTTGTTTTTTATAGCTTGTTTCTTCGCTGACATTTGCTTTATGTCAAGAGACTCCATTACTATATGGGAATAGCTATCATCATTAGTAATTTTATGAGATATTTGGTGTTGAAAATTATCTCTTAGATTTGCGAGCTTTTCGGAAAGCTTGTCGCATTTATTCTTAGCTTTAAGCCAATTTTTGCCTCCTTGCTTTTTCCTACTCATGCTTCTATCTAAGCGTTTTTTCTTATTAAACATTAATTTAAAAAATCTAGGATTATCAATAATTTCACCATTATCCTCAGATTTTCCAGTGGCTTTAGTAAGATAGTTATCTCCTACTCCTAAGTCAATGCCTAAAGTTTTTTCGGCAGTCACTTTGTTTGGGGGCTCAGGAAAAGGAACGCTTTGCCTAAAATTTATAGTAATAAAAAACTTACCTGTTGTGGTGCGTTCGACAGTTGCTGTTTTCGCTTCGCCGTCTATTACTCTATGAGCTCTGAATTTTTGCGGTACCTTCTTTAAGCGAGGGAATGTAACGGCGTTATTTTCAAAATCAACTTTAACTCCGTCAAAAGTGCAAGATTGCTTTGCCCATCTGCCTTTAAACGATGGTTTACCTGTATCGCTTTGGCGTTTATCAAAAAACGCTTTCCACGCATCGTCTAAATTTAAAGCTGTATGATAATATGGTTCACTGGCGGTTTCTTTAAGCCAAGGAATCTCTTCTCTTAAAAATTTGATTTGCCTTTTTGCGTTAACGATAGCTATCATTTTATTGGCTTGCTTGGGGACAGCTTCAACCATTTTTTTGGTTTTTTCGTCTTTAACTTTTTTAAGAAGACACCTTTCCATTTCTAGTTCGTCGATTTGGGGGCGTATTGACTTCAAGATTTCTACCCCTTTGTCGTAGGGTAGAATTAATTCGTCGCGCAAGCGTTTAAACTCAGAAGCGTAAAATTTTTGCTGATCTTCTGTATCTTTAGGTAAAGAGCTTAAATAATCAATGTTTTGCTCTTTAGAGTATTTGGATACTGCTTCATAATAATCATTCTGAAAAGCTAAAAGCCAATTATAAATAAAGCGAGTATTACCAAAGCATTGGTTTAAATATTTTTTGCCTTTTTTATTGGGACGAAGGCGATATTTTACAGGAAGAGTTTCTTCTTTGATTTTAGTTTTCATAATTACTTATTTTTAAAATTTGAGAGGGGGAAGGTTTTACCCTCCCCCCTTACTCTAGGACTTTTCTACTCTGCCTCGAATCAACTTTTGAGGGTTGATTTTTATGAGCCATATCTAGTAGACATAACTTTCTGTCCAACCGACAGTAGAGTGAACTTTCGTTCAACTAAGAATGATGATAGATAATTTTTGCTTCGGAGTAAAGAGGTTTTTTTATTTTTTTTTGCTGAAGCAATGTAGGAATGTTGTAGTCCTTTAAATTGTTACCAGTGAGAAATAAGCGCTTGGTTTTCCCGAATGTTGCAGTCCTCTAAATCTGTGCCAGTGCGAAACCGCCATTGGTACGTCCGACGACTAGGCAAAGTGTTGCAGTCCTTAAAAATCAAACTATGGCCGTATAATGCTCATGGGCGATGAGTGTTGTAGTCCTCGAAATTATTACGAGTATAAAACTGTTCTTCCGCCGAAGTCAGCTTCCACCGTGTGTTGCAGTCCTCTAAATTAGCACCAGTGCGAAACCCCCGAATTGCTTTATGGCGATTACGCAAAGTGTTGCAGTCCTCAAAATTGTACCCAGTGCGAAACACGCAGAGTCAATGGCGGGACTTCCGTAAGTGTTGCAGTCCTCAAAATTGTACCCAGTGCGAAACTGGTTGTTATCATTCGCATCATGAACATTAGTGTCGCAGTCCTCTAAATCTGTATTAGTGTAAAACTTTTTTACCGATAGAACTATTGGGGAGTGTTGCAGTCCTCGAAATCTGTACTAGCGCGAAACTCAATATCACCGTCAAATTGCGTGTTGCAGTCCTCGAAATTACACCTAATGAAAAATAACAATTAACCCACTAAAATGTTGCAGTCCTAAAAAATTACACCAGTGCGAAACGGATGAAAGCCGTATGCCTTACGCCCCTCGTGTTGCAGTCCTTTAAATTAGTACCAGTGCGAAACCACCATTCCGAAATCATCGTTTAGATTCAGTGTTGCAGTCCTCTAAATTAGCACCAGTGCGAAACGATTAGCGTCTACTAATGACATGGCTATTAGTGTTGCAGTCCTCGAAATATGTACCAGTACGAAACTTGCGAAGATGTAATCCAGTTGGCTTCTAGTGTTGCAGTCCTCTAAATTTGTGCCAGTGCGAAACCCACTCCTTTTGCCATTCTTCAATCTGTTGTGTTGCAGTCCTCTAAATTTGTGCCAGTGCGAAACCGCAGAACCCACGTCCGATTCGGTGCATTGTGTTGCAGTCCTCGAAATTAGTACCAGTGCGAAACGCCAAACCTCGTAGGTCTTCTCGATTAACCGTGTTGTAGTCCTCGAAATATGTACCAGTGCGAAACATCTGTTTTGAAAACTTTTGAAACTCAAAGTGTTGCAGTCCTCGAAATCTTCACCAGTGTGAAACAGTTGAAGGTCTCGGTATTCCCTTAGTCTCCTGAGTGTTGCAGTCCTCAAAATATGTACCAGTGCGAAACCACGCCCAAGCAGGACGCCAATAACTTTGCGTGTTGCAGTCCTCAAAATTAGTACCAGTGCGAAACTGCTTTTTGTGTTTCAACGTAGCCTTCGAGGTGTTGCAGTCCTTAAAATATGTACCAGTGCGAAACAGGACTCCTGTAAAATGTCAATGATCAGAAAAGCCGTTCGAGATACTCTTTGTATTCTACATCAGGCATTTTCGATGTAACTCTTTGTAAATCTTTTTTGGATAGAAGTCCAGCTTTATATGCAGCTTCTTCAGGGCATCCTATTTTAATTCCCTGACGTTGTTCTATTACTCTAACGTATTCTCCAGCTTCATTCATGCTTTGACACGTTCCAGCGTCAAGCCACGCGCAGCCGCGATTGATTTTGTAAACTTTCAAGTTTTCTTGATCAAGGTAAGATTGAATAACATCGGTGATTTCTAATTCACCTCTGGCCGAAGGCTTTAAAGACTCTGCGATTTTAACCACAGATTTGTCAAACATGTAAAGACCAGGTATCGCTAGGTTGGTTTTAGGATTTTCAGGTTTTTCCTCAATAGATACCGCGTTTCCTTTTGAGTCTAACTCTATTACGCCATATCTTTCTGGATCGTGTACTTGATACGCGAAAATGCTGGCCCCACAAGAAAACTTTTTAAAAGCCCTTGAAAATACAGAGCTTCCATAGAATATATTGTCACCTAGCAGCAACGCGACATCATTCCGACTAATGAAATCTTTTGCAATAATAAAGGCTTCGGCAATGCCATTGGGTTTCGCTTGAGCTCTATATTCTATGGAAACGCCAAAACGTGAACCGTCTCCCAATAGCTTTTGAAACGAGTTTATATCGCTTTGGTTTGTGATAATACAAATATCATTTATACCATTTTCAATAAAAGTAGTTAAAGAATAATATATTAATGGTTTGTCGTAGATCGGCAACAGGCTTTTGGTTACCCCTAGTGTTAAAGGGTAAACCCGCGTGCCGTTTCCTCCTGCTAGTATTATTCCTTTCATTCCTCGCTCAAGAAGTCTATATAAAACTTATTATCTTTTTCCCAAGGTCTTCCAATATTTTTTGATTTTTCTTTGTTTAAGAAGTTGTCAAAGATATCAGTAAGAGGCTCTGTCATTCTCCAAGAGATTACTGGTTTATCAAATATATAATTACCAATGTGAATGCAACAGCTACTTAACCCAAACACAGCGTAAGAGTGTTTGATTGTGTCGCACAACTCCTCGATTGAAAGATGAGTCATCAAATTGAAACATCTTTGATGAGATGAAATA
>CEVB01011845.1_pt1 | contig 15165 bp, 10 predicted proteins | sample 531381 | NCBI WGS metagenome assembly CEVB01 (sample SAMEA2622763, study PRJEB7988) | marine metagenome | biome: marine biome (ENVO:00000447); feature: surface water layer (ENVO:00002042); material: "saline water (ENVO:00002010), including plankton (ENVO:xxxxxxxx)" | depth 5 m | reverse complement strand
TGAGAACGGAACTATTGAAGTTGTTACCGTCCGAATTGCCTTTGACTAAGGACTGTGCTTCGTCTAAATGCACTCAGGTCGCTGTGGGATCGCTTTGGCTTGCTCAGAGGACTTTTGCACTCTCGTATGACTGTCGCCAGGAGCTGTAACTCCAGCTCTCCGCAATTATTGTTCGGCCCGGTCCCATTTGAGCTGCTCAGAATATGAAGTTTGATTGCACGGTAACACCTTTCGGTTCAATCTAGCGGTATGCAAGTGTATTCGTGCAGCTGCGCTGGACTATTTGCTTGGGGCAAAGGTAGCTATAGAAGTGTCAGAACAAAGGACTATGGAAAAAATCGATCAGAGCCAAATCTATATCTCAGGCATCGGGAAGCTCCTTTCAGAAGGAAAACTCACCGTCCCTCCTTACCAAAGAAGCTATTCCTGGGAGGAAATTCATGTTTCCGAGCTCTTAGCTGATTTCAAATCAAGCTTCGAAAGCCAAAGCGAAGACTATTTCCTGGGGACGATCGTGGTCGTTCGAAAAGACAATGGGACAAGGGAAATAGTGGATGGTCAGCAACGATTAGCAACCTCAGCCATTTTAATCTGTTCTATTCGTGATTTTATCCAATCCATGCAGGACTCCGACTCCCTTGAGCGGGCCCGGATCATCGAGTCCGACTTTTTATTCAAACGGGACAAAAGGACCCTGGAGAAAATTCAGAACCTTCAGCTTAACGAAGTGGATGATCCGTTTTTTTCGTCCACGATTCTCACGAATAGCACTGATAACACTCTCGCACAGCGCTCTTCGCACAAGAGGCTCAGTGAAGCCCTAATCCTAGCCAGAAACTTCACTGCTAAGGAGTTTCCGTCAAAGGATCCGACTGAGCTCCTTGAATTTCTCGATTTTATCGAATCCCGGGCAAAGGTAATTCATATTCAGGTTGATGATGAATCGTATGCTTACACAATATTCGAGACCTTGAATGATCGGGGCCTAGAGTTGAGTGAATTGGACCTGGTTAAGAACCTGCTTTTTTCGCTTTCGGGGATTTCTATTGCGGCGGTTCGCAGCAATTGGAATGAAATGCTTGTCCAATTAGACTCCCTCAACAAAGAACGAATGTCTCTCGATTTTCTGAGACATTTCTGGTCTTGCCTCAATGGGCTGACAAGAAAGCGACAGCTTTACTCCAGCATTCGGGCGAAGGTGCGCTCCAGGGAGGAAGCGGTAAATCTTTCGGAAGAGCTATCCTTCGCCAGCCTAACATATGTCGCACTCCTGAATTCAGAAAGCGACGTTTGGAAGTCCTACAACCATGATACGAGAGAGGCTATCCGTACCCTGAACCTACTTAACATGCAACAGAATCGGCCGCTAATTCTTGCAGCATTGAGCAAATTCGCCAAGGAGGATGTCGAACGGACCATTCAGAATCTCGTGCCGTGGGCAATCAGGTTCATTGTAAATGGGAAGCTTGGTAGCTCTGCGCTTGAGGACAACTTTGCCTCGAATGCCAACAAAGTTTGGCAAAAAGAAATAAAGGACTATAAGACTCTGTTTGGCTCTATGAAAAGGACCATTCCCAGTGATGAGGACTTTCAGCACTCTGCTCTGTCATGGACAATTGCGCGCGCGGATTTTGCTCGCTACGTTCTCCGAACTCTGGAAGGCGTTGCGAAGAATCATGGAGAATTGACTCCCAACGATTCTCCCAATATTCTCACCCTAGAACACGTATTGCCAAAAAATCCGGATCCCAAAGACTGGCCTGACTTCAGCCCCGATGAGCACCATGCCTTCCACCGAAGACTCGGCAACCTCTGCCTTCTGGAAGGGAATCAAAATAGCCACCTCGGCAATGTCCCTTTTGAAGACAAAAAAGCTGTGCTGACCGCATCTAATCTAGCCTCAACTCAAATGATCGGAAATTATGAGAAATGGACAAAGGAGTCTATTCAGAAACGCCAAGCCCGTTTGGCCGAATGGGCCGTCCGAGCATGGCCTATCGGTTGACTCAAGCGGGTCTCCTCACCTGGCTACATCTTTACAAATGCGCGCTTAAGCCTCGCTCAGCCGGATATCAAATCAATTCTGGACCCTCCTACCGTTCTAGCTCCTGGCCAGCATGATTGGTTTCCTCCTACAAGAAGTTGAGCCCTCGCCAGGGCCCGCGCTTGCCTTTCTGCCCTCTTTCATTGTTCTTTCCTCATTTTGAGAAACAGGGGACCCACTCTATTAGTGCAAATGGTACTACGGCTTATGTGCCAATATCCTCCGTCAGATTTCGCCAGTGCAAACACCTTCAGGGGCGGACTAGAATGTCTCCCGGTGGCCCTAAACGGACTGGATCATGAGCATTTTGCCACCGCCCACCAACTCTATTCCAGTGTCGCAAGGGTTTCTTTCCAAACCCTGCTTGAGGTGCACCTCGGATATCCGTTGGTCGCCTGGACTCCAACACTGATGCGCCCCTCGATTCTCCGTCTAGACGGATATCTCAAGACTTTGCTGCGTCAGTACTCACGATGGATTTTTCGCAGACTGAACTCCGAGCCAGGGACAACTAGTCGAGCGGGCTAATGACCAGAACCCGCTTCGGGCGCGCTTGTCCATTCCACTCCATCGATGATTTCACCCGCCTCACCTCGGAATTGATTCTGAAGCGTCCGTCGAAGACTCCTTCCAGATATCGCTTGGTTCTCCTTCCAAATTCATTGCTGGAGACAGGTTGGTGTCCTGCGTCACCCGCCCATTTGAAATACTCAGTATAGGATTGCCCTGTATTGAGTAAGAATTCCCCATTTAATTCCCGCGTGAACCCTGCCAGAATCTGATCATCCGAGTCCTTCGCCTGGTCGTGATCCGTTAGCGGACCGTGCGACTGCTCCTCCCAAAAGGACGAAACAGAATCAGCTGTTATCCGCGCCTCGCGACGGACCTTTTCCTCCGCCTGAGTCTCGATATAACCTCCGTCAGTCACCCAGTATGAATAGCCTTGCACAGCATGATTGAAGATCCCTGGAAGCTCGGCTTCCAGGTGGTTCTCGAAAAAGGAGGGAATGCGTTCATCCTTACTCAGCCCTTTGAAGGGGAAGTATTTCAATCTCGCATAGAACCCGCGCGAAGTATCCGGTGCCTGAAGATGATTGTTCGTGGCGACGATAAACCTGGTGATATTCCTGAATTGTATATCGCGCCCGAACTTGACATCCGAACTGATGCGATCCCCTCCCGTGAGTGTCTTCCAGACACCGTCATTAATCCTTTCCTTGTAGTCAGTCTCCGGCATCACATTCAGTGCCCTGCCGAAAAGCCTAGATCTGTTGAATTGTCCTCCTGTAAGCTCTGAAAGCGAAAGGCTGTTGACGTTCGCCACTCCAAGCAGGTGCACTATGACTTTGATGGCATCGCTCTTTCCGTCACGGCCGTCTCCAAAGAAGATCGCCGCTTTGTGGATATCTGTGCGCAAAGACAGGATAATGTACATTAATTTCTTAAATTCCCGCTGCTCGTCTGGGCCCATCCAGGCATCAAGGGCCCGCTCGAAATTGGGCGCTATCGCGGACGGATCGTACGCGATGGGTGATTTTATCGTTGACAACTCCTCGGGGGAATGGCTACTCAACTGCCCACTTGTAAAATCAAAAACTCCGTTAGCCATGACCAGACGATTGAGACCTTTGTTAAGGATGACCCTCTTAGTTTGCGCAATTTCGGTCCGGAGAAATTCATTCAAGGCTCTGAACTGCCGACTCGCCTTCCCTACATCCAAGAAGGCCGTGGTCTCCGCTTGAATGTGAGCCGCCCACGCATTGATCTCACGATCGGTTAGTTCCTGATACACGCCTCCGGAGTAGTAGAATACCCGACCGCTCTCAGCGTCGGTCACTACATGGTGCTCCTGTACAACAGCGCGCGCCTGTTCCCGCTGCGTCATCACGACCATCTCGCGGACCGCTTTCTCCAAATCCTGTCTCTTGGCAGAACGCGAACCGCCTTCTACCATCACCCAGTGGTCGACTATCAAATCGATCATTTCCCGACGCTTCAGGTAAGGAAGCCCATCCGCATCCCATAGGGCGCGGGCGACATTTTCGGGGAGACCATAATCGATCCGCGCGTAAGGGAAGGTTCGCACGCATCGATTCGGCAACTTAATTTCAATCTCGGATGCAACCCACTCCTCGGTTGCATTGATTGCACTCAGCAGCTGCTCGATGGTTCCTCCCGCCGCAAAAAAGTCATCCAGGTCCCCCTTTTCACCCACTCCTAGCAGAGAGAGGTCAAGGATCCGAACGGAGTTAGCTACTCTGCTCAAGGCCGCAGCCATACGCGACGCCCCCTTTGCACCTGCGTCATCATTGTCGTACGCAACCACTATGTCTCGCCCCATCAGAGGCGCCAACATAGCTTGCGAAGGTAATGCTCCTTCTCCGAACGGGTGCGATATAGCATGAATCCCGCAGTAATCGAACATCGCGAAAACATCCCACTCCCCGGCTACAATCATGACTGCGCCCGTTCTTGGGATGTTTTGGTCGTTGATCCATGGCACGGGGTCGGGCAGCTCCTCCTTGCGCATCGATAGCCATCGCCACTTGTTCTTGACGAGAGCCAGTCTCTTCAGAGGTATTCCCTCTGAGTTCAAGATTGCCAGAGATTTCCGCTCGGGACCTCCAGAACCTGGGCCCCTTTCGGAAATCGCCTCGAGCTGGAAAGCGGCACAAATCCGACTGCTGAGTCTATGCTCTTTGCCCCCAGCTGAGTGATACATTCCGCACAATCGGATAACTTCCGGATCAATCAAACGCCCCTGAATAGCCCGGGAACAACGCTCACAATGCATACCATCCGGGCCAAAGGGATCGTATGGTGTTTCCAAAACCGCCCCACAGAATTGACATTCGTTCTCTATGCTGATATCGGACCTCCGAAATTCGAGGGTGCGACTCTCGATCGTTTGCTGCTTCATATTTGCTCCAAATGATTAAGCTACACCGTTCCCATGAGCTGGTGATACGTTTGGCGCGGCTGCGGCCGAACCCTTTGTCGTGCGCCGAAAACTAATGCCGCATTAGCCATATTTAATAGAGCAGTACCAAAAAATAGTACAAAAAGATTTTTTTTGACTTTCTCGGGAGGGAGATGTCTGCTGCAAAATGATCAGATTCGATGAGTTTGTACACGAAATTATTAGACCGCCGGCCCTTATCGGGGGCAATATCCCAGATTCAGCCGAAAAGTACCGGGTAGTCCTAATCAGAGATCTCCCGGACTTTGGCTACATTCGAACCTATGATGTGCGAGGAGTGCCAAAAACAAAAATCACGGAGAAGTCCCTGTTGCGCAGAAATGATGTTATTGTTTCCTTATATGGGCACGTAGGGAAAGCCGGAATTGTCTCGGCTGAGATAGAAGGCGCAATCTGTGGCCATACTCAGGCGATACTGCGCTTTAAGGACCGAAAAGCCCAAAATGCAAAAACCCTCTACTTGTTACTACAAACTCGGGCCATTACCCAATACTTTGCTGGCTTAAGGGAGCAATTACCGAACCGGGGCCGCATGGCCCGAGTCGCCGACCTGGGCGCAATGCCCATTCCAGCAGTTTCAGATGAGAGTCGACAGCTAGGGTCTCGACTCTTTGATAAAATGGACAAGCTTCTTGAGGACTATAAGCAACTCCGGGATACGATCGAGAACATCTTTCCTGGTTAATTCCAGATGATTGGCGAGTGCACGGGGTCTCAGAGGGCTCCTACCATGCGACGGAAGACTCGTAGTTGGGCAAAATAGTACGAGGCTCATAATAATTTGCGCAGTGCTAAAAACTCTTTTTACTATTCTGAAATAATGGGAGATTATATAGAATGAACCGTTACACTGTTACTTCGGAGCCGCAAGGGGGATTGTAGGCGCTTTACAGCAGATCTTGCGCATCGGCGCTGAGTCATGCGACAGATCTGCGTCTGTAGACTAGCCCTGAGAATAGGTTTCCCAGCATTCTCCGCACGGTATTCGTCGTGGAGTATGTTTCTTAGTCCCCGGCCGGTCCTAACTTGAAGTCGCTCTAGTAGTTTGCTTTGATTTGCCCCTACTTGGGCCATAGCAATCGGCCCGGCCTGCCAACGGCGAAGTCAATCGAACTTAAATGTGTCCGCTAGAAATGCAGCGTCCCTGAATTCAGCGTCAAATGATGACGACCAAATCCCGCTGGCCTCTATACCCTCGAACTCCGACCTTTCCATTCGCAGACACGCCCTCTACACAGGGGAGCATATCGTTCTTTCACTGGGTCTCGTTTAGTATTCCCCGAGCGATACGCGCAGGTCGGAGGTTCTATCGATTGCTCGCCAGCCGGACACAAAGGTGGCACCAAGACAGGTTTTTTGGCAAAAGGGAAGGCCAATCGTTGTATTGGCCCCAGTTCTCCAATGAAGAAATGAAGGCTCCAATGTGGGCTCGAGCTCCGTAGAGAGTATTTCGCGTTAACCGGTGGCTCGAGGTGAACGGATCAATGTTGTTTTTTTTCTGGATTGTCCGATTTCAAGTAGGCGTTAGCTAGGGAGACTGGAATTCGGGGCAACAATCGATCCGGGACCGAATTCTGAATGGCATATCTGACATTGATGAATCGGTCCAAGGATCGACGCACGAGGCGGCGAGAGTAATGATGACCAAGGCATAGAGCATTATCCAGTTCTCAAGATTCTATCCTCTTTGACTTCTGCTAGAGCCCTCTCGGATCAGTAAACCCCTTCAATAAGCATTTTGGCCGATAGATCCTCATGCTCCGCCTGCCGGGCATATATATCGGCGACAGAATCCAGGAGCCTGCAAAAGCGCGGATGAGAGATCCTGTAATGTGCGCTCAACCTGCGGAAGTCTTCCTCAATGCCGCGCTCCTGGGCCCCGCCGGCCGTAGGAGACCGCATTGAGACACCCAGGCTTTCGAGGATGCCTCCGAAGAACCCATGGCGTAGGTCCTCTGAAACAGCGGTCTCCAGGAAATCTGCAAGAATTGGCATAGGCCAATGCCCTGTGTGCCGGCGATACTGCCGTCCAAGGATCGCTCCGACCTCTCTTTCGGCCCTGTCCAGGCAGCCTCTCTCCTTCGCCAGGCGCATCACCTCGCTCAGGAATGATTTGAGCTGCTCTTCCTCAGGTCGTTTGCTGCTGGCATCGATTCCAATAGTTTCCAGCCTTCGTAGGATACGCCGGGAATTCGCAAATACTTGTTCCTGCTCCAGCGGTAGTTCAGATCGCCAATCAGGGTCTTTTGGGCCCATATTGCTTACGAGCTGGACAAAGAATTCAGGATCAGCAGCCGCACGCTTCATCAGTGCTGCCGTCGCGGCTCTGGGCCCGTTGGCGAGAACAGAATAATAAACAAACTGAAGGCTCACCAATTTGCTCTCCGGAACTTCGCCGGACTCAGCAATCCGAATGAAAACCTCAATCAACAGGTAAGTATCGGGAAACGAGTCCTTCTCCGGCTCTTCCGTATGGAGTATAGCTACCAGTGCCTCTACGAGCTGACTGGCCCTGGAGTGCCTCAAGTCGCTGTAGTAGTTCGTCTTGAGAGCAACGTAAGGGCGAGCGACCGCGAGAAGCTTTTCAGTAGCAAGATGCAATTCCTCTTCACTGTCGCAATAGATTTGGTCCAGTCGCCTCCAGTATTCCAGTTCGACCTCTTCCTCCAGACCAGAGAGCATTCTCCAGGTCTCAGGCCTGAGAGGCAGAAGTGTCAGGAACTTGACAGTGGTTGCATCGGCCCATTCACTCTGACGGCCATACTGAAGCACATATTCCCTCAACCGATCTATTCTGGACGACCGATACCCGCCGAACAGGCCTGAAATAGCCTGTCCAATCTTTGTTTTGCGAGAATAATGGTCCGAGGACTCGATGATCCAATCTCCAATTTTATCCGGTATCGTCCGAAGCAGAATTGCCAGAGTGTCCCCCACTTTGGCAGCCGAAACATCAGGGTGATCCAAAAACCGCTCTATACCAGCGAAACCAAGCTGTTCATGGATCCTGTGTAATGCCTGCAAGCGGGGCACAATCAGCCGCGAAATCCAGAATGAAGGGCCGGATCCATCCTTTATCAGAATTGGTGGACTATCAGAAAAGAGCCAACGAAAGCGAATGATCAGATCTGCGGGTTCCAGTTCTTCAGATGCCACAGTCATCTGCTCTATTACCTCCGCCTGCTCAGGACTATCGTCAGGGTAGAAGTTTCGCTGGAAATGTATCCATTTGCGGATAGCTTCGCGAACCTGCTCCCGCTGCTCATCCGGAACACTGTCCTCCGCATACCCTTGAACAATGGGTAGTAACTTTCGAGCATATAAGGGAAAACGAAAGACTGTTTCTTGCAGCAAACGACCGATCATGGATGGTCGTGTGGCAGCGAGCCGAAGCGCTATATCTTCAGCAACCTGTCGCATAGCATTGATCTCCCCTTCCGATGCGAATATACGACCTCCGTAGGCATCCTCTCGCCACTTGGGTCGGGCCCCCGGGATACCGGATTGTCCGCCGATAAACAGAATGGAACAGACCAAACCAATTGCAACTTCCGGGTATTCGCGAGAAAGAAGCTCAAGCATTTGCTGGCGCTCTGTTAGATCAGCGCTCGTCTGTGGAGCCCAGCACCGTAGTATTTCATTCAGCGAATTCTGGGGAGAATGGACCCAATTGCCTCCAATGCGCCAGTCAGCCATTCGGGCCAGTAGTCGGACAACACGAGGCAAATTGTCCGGACTCCAGGCCAGGATCTCCATAGCTCGGAGTAGATCGGCATGCCAGCATCGCCCCCAGTTCGTTGCGTCAAATAGACATTGCGGAGATTCGGCTTCATTACCGAGACTCCGTTCCAGGCAATTCAGAAATGATTTTGGAGAGGCCTCCGCAAGGGCCGGAAGAACATGGGACAGCGAAAACCAGGTCTTGCGATCCATGCCGGACAGTAGGTGGGAGACGATGCTATCCACTGTTCTTTCTACAGCTTTCGTTGAACGGCCGTTCGCATCATCAAACCGGGCACTGAGCCGGACCATTGCGTCCGCCACCGATCGCCGCAGACTGACTGAGTAGCCTTCATCAGAATATGCCGCCAGATCGGTCCAGAGGCAGTCTTCCTCCCCGACATTCCGTAACTCATTCAGTACCTTCGTCGCCTCCTCAAAGAAACGACCGAGCATCCTGTCCGAAATCTTGGGCGCGCATAACGAAAGCAACTCGAGGGGTGCCCTGGTCTTCCATATGGAACCAACTCGAAATACTGGACTGTCTTCAATTAGTGAAAGCTTTTCAAGCTCTGTCTCTACACTGAGATAATCCCTGCCCGTCAAACTGGCGATGCACCTGCAATCGCTTTCATTGTTACCATCCCATTGATCGATCAGTGCCAGTAACGATAGGATGACAGGATCTTCGCTGAGTAACCATTCCGGCCTTCGTCTCGCAGCGTTTTTGGATAAGAGCCTGGAAATCACAGACCAGGACCGACCGGACTGAAGCGAGAGCTGCTCGGCTTCCACTTCATCGATACCCATTTCACCGAGCGCTGCTTCAAACTCCCTCTCCTCCTGGCGCAGTACACTGACTCGATTCTCTGATTTGGGGGCTTGATCAGCGCGGTTTTCCGGTTCGATCACACAAATACCGGATCTGTAGGGTGCTTGTCTTGCTACATCTTGTGTTTTTGCGATAGCCAGTTCAACATGCTCATTTTTTTCAACGAAAGACCACCCGGCATTGTCCGTTACGACCAGCGCCCGGTCAGCGAAATCAGATTCGATGAAGGCTGCTACAGAAAACAGGACAGATTCTAGAGTAGTATCCGCCCTGACCTGGAGAAACTCGATAGTCGGCGGAGATTGCAGATCCAGTGCGCGGTTTCGCAGCGCCTCTGCGGCTTTTTCTCGGCCACGCAAGAATGAGTGCAGTGTAGGTTCAGGTTCAAGCTGACCGGCCCAGTCTTTCCAGAAGGCACTGATACTCTGGACTCCCGGTCCCATTACCCCTATTTGTTCGCCAAATTCAAGGGCGACATGTGGGACATCCTCCAACCAATTCTCAAGGTCAACACCGTCGATAATCCGGACCTCCCGCCAGGGGCCCTTTTCTGTGCGCTCCTGCTCCCATTTCTCTTTGGTGTCCGAAGGCCAACAAAATGGAGTAACAAAGACAAAAGATGCCTTCGAAGCTATTACCTCATCGATTTTTCCCGTTCTCTTATCATAATCCTGGGTCGCCTTGGCCTTGAAGTCTTTGCTGCAACCAATCTCCCAGCGCGATTGTCCTGACGGAATGAAACGGTGACTGCTACCGTTCTCGATTACTCCATCCCAGCCGGCCAGGATCGTGGCATCGCCAGACGGAAACCGAATGCTGTGGACTCCGGACGCTGCGGCGCAGAGTCGCCGAATCAAAGCGGGCAAGGATTGCTGGGCTTCCTTCTGATTCTCAGTTGCCCATGTCGAGATGTGAGAGGAAGTAATACGCATTTCAGTTACTCAAAGAAGGCCTGGCAGGTGCAGCCCCGACTCAAAGGCCTGCCCGAACAAGCGGGCAGAACTTCATTCGATAATACTACATAATATCAAAGAATGCAGCACATTTTTGTACCCGGTCTGGACTGCTGTCCCGGCCAGGAGGTCGGCACGAGCCATTAGTTTTCCGAGATCTTTTGCTCCGCAAGCTCGAAGAAATGGCCCGGGACAGGCAATTTGAGAACTTCCGGGTTGCTTTGCTTGTCCGGCTCCGGGTAGCTATTGAGGTACGCCAGCAAGGTAGAAATATTGATGCGCATCTGTCTGCGGTATGGCACCCCGTTTACACCTGCCGCCGGGATCAAATAGCGCTCACCATCCGGGACAAGCACAAGGAAAAAGGTCTTTCCATCTGGCTCCACCCAACGAAGGCAGTGACTTCCGGTATACAAACGCCGGCGAAAGCACTGGCGCCCTTCTATCACCTCCCAGCTTCTGGTGGCGGGAGATGACTCCTTGAGAGCGAAACCCGTGAAAAGGTATTTCAATTCCCCCCACTCACGATTGCCAGAAAACACGACGGGCCAATCAGGATTCAAACGCATGTTCCTTTCAGCATATATTCCGGCATATTTGTCTATTACCAGGCGAATAACGAATTGCACCCTCTTTTGGAACAATTCTATTTCGAATTGCTCCTGGGCCGCGTACAAATCCGCCAAAGTTACAGAACTATTCTTCAGTAATCTCCACCTGTCACGATCAGCTGATAGTCGCTCTGCCAATTCGTCCTGGACAGTTTGTAGCGCCTCTAACCTAGCGACCTCGGGTAATGCGGGCTGAATCAACATTCTGTGAGCCCCCCATATGCCCCGTGCCTTTGGATTATTCGTTCCGGCACGCAGACCATCAGAAAATGGGACCACAAACCAAACCGGGATGACGAACCAGCTTAGGATCTCTGTTGAGCTACTTCGATACACTCCTTCGTCTCTTATCTTACCGTTTCGGTCCAGCACCTTGATTTCTGTCTGAACCACATCATCGTTGATAATCGGCCACAAACCGAGTGTAATCAGACCAAGTACATTCCAAGCCGAAGGAGCATCACCTTTTTGTTTCGTTGTTCGCGCATGAATCACAGCTTCTGCGTACCGCTTCTCATCGACAGTTGACTTGCACCATGTTTCACCATTCTCCGTTGTCAGGTAACGAGCTCCATCGTCGCAATACAGCTTGAGGTCACTCGCGGAGCTCGGCCCGACCTTGAGGTTAGAATGATCAGAGGGGACCTGATAGCTAATGCAGCTTGTCGAATGAATCAGAAACAGAAGCGCTAGGAGTATGTAAAGTCCCACCCGCTTTAGAAGTCGAAAAGGATCCTTTTTTGTTACAAGGTGTTCGTTGCAAAACGGAGACTCTCGACGAATTGCCCGCGGACATCGTTGAGCATACCACAGTGTCCGTTTGCAGAATATAATAGACTGCGAATTTTCGGAAGGACCGATTTGGTTGCGGAGTCTATACATTGATCTCAGATCCTTGCGGTAAATCAATAGGATTCAAGATCGTTCGCTTTTTGTCCAAGAATGGTTCCCCTGGGTCTCGGCTGATTGTTTCCGACAATTTGAACTGGAGTTCTTCGTGAATTAGTGTGTCCGCCAATGGTATTCGGCTTACCGTAAGTTCCCGAATCTTGTACCCATATGCGGACCAGCGCCGCAGCAATCTCGATGTACCGTTCAGGTCTCCGTTTCCCGATGAAGGGAAATGCACGTAGACCCCACCGTTAGACAGAACCCTCTCTATTCTCCGTTGAAATAGCCTTGGGCGACCCTTCGGCACTGCCACCTGATCGATCGACCACATCGCCCACCCTATGATCGGTGTTAGGAAATTGAACCAGCGAATCGGAAGGCAAATATGCCCAGGCAAAGCCACAAGGTACGCCGGGAGCGTATCCATCCCGATGAAATTGCTGACGAGAATCGTCCCAGGCTCTATGCTCTCTCCGCCATTTCTTGCGACCCGGACCCGAGCACCGGTCAGCCATAAGAAAATTCCAAGACAGGTCTTAATCCATGCATATGCTAGGCCCGATTTTCCCGTTAATAGCCTCAAGGCTACTGCGATTGAGCCGCCGATCAGGTTAACCACCATTATCAGGGGAGCTACGAACGCGATCCTCACAGACTTTCCGCTCTTAATAGTTACGTGTGACCTTCTTCTTCTTGCAACCGTAGCAAAGATATCCGAATCCCCATGTGAAACAGATTATCAGTAGATGGTCCAGAAAGCTACGTGATTCGTATGATACCGATTTTTTGGGTCCTTGCGACTGTTGTTGCTCGTTCTCTGCCATAATACTATCTCCTCCCGATTGCTATTGTTTCAATAGCATTTCACATGACTTTTATGTCAAGACTTTCATGCCATGGTGTTTTCTGCCACACCGGAGTATTATTCTCTGGTGAAGAAAGGGCAGATTCCCGTTACCTCCCCTGAGGATTTGATTCGCGAGGTGGCCGCGATCATTCGTAATATCCGGAAGGAAAAGGGCTTAAGCCAAGAGGAGGTCGCGGGCTTATCCATGAGTGTCCGCACATTTGTAAGGATTGAAAAAGGTGAAGTAGCACCAACTCTCCGGAGCGTCTACCACATAGCCAGAGGCCTTGGAGTTCAGCCAGCCCGGCTTTTCGAAGGGATCCAGCTTTTGGAGAGAGAAGACTGAGAGAGACGGTCCAGCGTAACCGGTCTTCGCAGGGCAAGGGGCCGGATCATTCACCTTCAGCCCCCGGAGTCGGCGAGCGGGCGTCCAAGATTCAATTTTCTAGACTGCTAAGGACTGATATGGATAAGTGGATACGGTTCAAATAAGAGATACCCCTAGTCAACCTGATCACTCAGCAAATGCTGTGCTTGTGTGCTGGACCGACCGGGGGACCCAACGCGATTCATAAATGCCATTATCCTACACAGACCGAGTTTTTCTCAGAAAGGAAAGGACACCGAAAGAGTATCATGGCTGGCTCGCAAAACGTCAGAATCACCCGGAAGAAAGCGATTTGTTCTATATTGGTGATTGTATTGATGGTAATGGGGCAATGGGGAAACCCGAAGGCCGACTTTCGGACAAAACAATACGGAGTTTAGAAAATGAGATGGCCCGCCAGAGGCTCGCATCTCGAAACAAGGCGGACCACTCTCGTACGATCCTTGAGGCTTCTACAGCTCTTTTCATTGATGAGGCAATTCAACCATCCGAGACGGGACGCTACTTGAATAAATCGATCAAAGATTTCCGATTTGTTAGGACCTCGGGGACCATCGAGTGGCCGTCCAACTCGCAAGTATCAGCCCTGTTTCGTGATTGCAGCGGTACTGCCTCCGGCCGGCAACCTTTGAGTCTAACCTGTCCAGTCGGGCCACGAGTCATAATTGAAGACTGCGATATCGATTACCTTGAGGTAGAAGATTCTTTCGACAGCCAAAGCCCATTAATCTCCAACACGACGATACGCAAGGCTTTGATTCGAAAGGGACCTGTGCCCGGGAATTCCGCGACATACTATCATCTATTCCATCTGGATCCCGATAACATAGAACGGACAAACGGGAGAGTAAGGATAGTCTACGAGAGACCTTTCGAGTGCGAAAACGAAGAACTTGGCCCGGAGACGGCATTAGCAACCTGGAAAGCTCTGTCCCAATTGAAGTCACTTGAGTCGAACGGTGATGTAATCGATCGATACTACCAGTACTATCGATCGCGGTCCGATCTGATCAGGCACATCCTTTTCCTTTACAACGAAGCTCACCATGCCGTATGGAAGCCTCTTTTTGGCCTTTGCGTCTTTGTATGTGCTTCAGCTTATCTCATTTGGTGCGATATGAAGCTTGGATTGGACGGGATCACCCAGGATGCTTTGCTCCCACCACTTTCGTACGTGGCCAATATCCCCCGGCTCCTATCGGACGTTTTGCTCCGTGGTTTCCCACCGGAACAGTGGTCCTACCTTTACGAACCCGCCTACTGGGCTCGACTCCCTCTCAGGATCTTCATATTGGTCCTCGAAGGCCTCGGAGCCTATTCGCTGTACAGCTTTCTCGCTGGCCTCAAGAAGCGATTCGGCTACAGAAGACTGTAAGAAGTCGGTCACCGACGACCAGGATTCACATTGCCGAGCCGTGATTCTTCCCTTTCGAGCGTACGCTGGCTAGCACTAGATCAGGTCCTTTTCAGTGAGCCAAGTAACGGGTGCACCATGGCTTTTTTTGTTGCCTAAAATATCTGAATGGTCCAAATCTGGATCCGCGAGGAAGGAGCCATGAAAAGAAGGCTTCGGGGCGAAACGGCTATAAAATTGCATCTTTCCTGTGTAGTATCAACACAATAGAGCCAATTCGCCTCATGCTGAACCTCGCCGAGAGGCTATCATGCTTGGCGGCACCACATCTCAGGCTATCAACACACAATACTATCAGGCAGTCTTCGATGACATCCTTTCCCGCCTTTATCCAACACAATGCGAGTGCGGCACAAGATGCGACCGCCCCATGCCTTCACGCCCTTACTCCGTTAGATGCCCTTCCTGTCTGAGACAGAAAAGCAAGCTTGCGCATACACCTTTTAGAAACCTTCGCATTCCACAATGGATGGCTGGATACGCCA
>CEVB01016421.1_pt1 | contig 15185 bp, 12 predicted proteins | sample 531381 | NCBI WGS metagenome assembly CEVB01 (sample SAMEA2622763, study PRJEB7988) | marine metagenome | biome: marine biome (ENVO:00000447); feature: surface water layer (ENVO:00002042); material: "saline water (ENVO:00002010), including plankton (ENVO:xxxxxxxx)" | depth 5 m | reverse complement strand
ATAGCAGCAGCCAGAAAAGACTTAGAAGACATACAAGAAAATCTATTCATAATAGACCCAACAATCAGACGAATAGTAGATAAAAAAGGAGTAGGGGGTTATGGAGCGGAATTACTTGAGGGAAGAAAAGATCCTTCAGCAGATCTTGTTCAGGAGGCAGATGAAGAAGGGATTGAACAGTTCTATAACGAAAGTCTAAATAAATTAAAAGTTAAAGAAGAAGACCTTGCAACTGTTGAACGATTACAAGGTACAAAGCCCGCAAAAGGCATTGAAAACGAGCAACAAGCAAGTGCAATGAGAAGGGCGAGTAAGTATTTCAAGTTACCTACTGTAAGTAAAAATCCTGCGCGTGCTCTTGCAGAGTTAGCCTATGACTTGGCTCACGATCCCAGTGCTGTTGTAGAAAGAATACAGAAAGACAGCATTAGAGCGTCTATTCAAAAGATGCCCGCCACAGCCGTTTCACAGAGATTACCGGGTAGAGCAGTAGGAAGGCTTACAGATAAAAGTATAAAGCAAGCTCTAAAAGGTAAAAGAGTAAAAGGAGAAGACGTTTATAGGGGGTTAGAAGCTGGATTGCTTAGAGGAGAAGGAGAGCGCACTGAATTAAAAACTCAACAGACCGTAGATGCTGTAAACTATATATATTTTGATTCACCTTTAAGCGTTGACACAAAACAAAATTTTTTAAACTTAGTTACAGAGTTTAGAAACGAATACATAGAACGTGTAAGAAACAGCGCGACAGCTATTCAGCTTGAGGATCGACTACAGAAAGCAGAAGAAAAACGTAAAAAAGCAGACACTGAACTAGCAAAACAAGATAAAGCCGAAGAAAAAAAGAGAAAGCAAGAACTAAAAAGAATAAGGGATACTTTAGAAAGAAGATTAACCACGTTTGGTGGTAGAAAATCAAAAGTAAAACTTAATGACTTTGCGGTGCTCAGAGTATTAGAAGGCGAAGCAACGATAGACGAAGTTTTTGACGAAAGTGTATTTGCTACAGTAGAGCAAGCACAGAGAGCAGAAGAGTTAGAGCAAGAGTTAAATGACCTTAATACTGCCAAGCAAGAGCTAATAGAAGAAGCAGCACTACGCGAAGTGCTAGCTGACATGCAAAAAGCGTATCCAAAAGCGGGAAAATTTACTGTAGGTAGAAGCAAAGAATTTGATAGAAGGCTCGCAGAAAAAATACTGGAATTTAGCAGGGTGGCGGCGGAGATAGAGTTTACTCCAGAAAAACTAAAAAGTGACATACAAAATTATATAGACCGTGGTGGTGTAATTCAAAAAGGAACTGCCTCTAAAGGAATAGATCCCGATACGTATAAAGTAACTACACCAAAAAAACAGTACAAACTAAGAAAAGCAACTATTGAGGGTGTAGACCCTGAATTTGAGGAATATTATGACTTTCTACTAGACAACGATGCTTTTGAGCAAGGAAATGTTTTTGATGGAAAGACCAGTCTAAGTAAATTAGTAGGAAAACCAGTAAGTAAATTTAGCGAAGCTCTTTACGAAGGAAGTGCATACGATGCCATAGGGGAAATATTAAAATCCACACCAAATGAATTACGCCCGTTAATACGTAGAATGCGTAACATGGCGCGTGACACATCTATAGAGATACGTCCTTTAGATGATGCTGAGTTTGGAGCGAAAGGCGAAGTAACAGGTGCTTACTTCTACGAAGATAATGTAATAGTTTTAGACCCGGACATAGGGCTTACTAAAGGAACTTTGCTCCATGAACTTTCCCATGCAGCTTTAGATAGCGTCTTAGAAAATCAAAATTCGGAGCAAGTAAAACAACTCTTTGATTTTTATTCTTCCATAAAGACTCAGATGGGCGATGCCTATGGAGGAGAAGATCTGTATGAATTTGTTGCTGAGTTAGTGGGCAACTCTGAGTTTCAAAACCTCTTAAAAGAAATAAAAGCTCCTAAAAGCAAGTCGCTTTGGGAAACTATAATAGAGGCTATATTAAACTTTTTTGGCGTGCGTAAAGGACAAACTGCATATGATGAATCTCTCAAATTTCTCAACGACATAATAACAGCGCGTCCTCCTATAGAGCCAAACTCTGTAGAGAAAGTGTTTCTTGCAAACACAGATCCTGACGCAGCAATGAAGGAAGCAATAGAAAAGTTCCCCCCGTTTCGTCCTCGTCGCATTAAAGAAGCCGTTGCAGATGCCAGTAGCACCATGTCTGACACAGCACTGACTGCAACTTGGGGCGGGTTTAGACTAGACAACCTAAACGAAATGTTTGGAGACAAACTAAAAGCACTGAAAGACTTAATATCTAACATTGAGAAGAGACAAGCGAAACAAGAAAAAGATATAGAAAGCATAAACAAAAAGTATAACGCTTTTAAAATCATATCTGAGAAGCACAAGCCTGCTTACGAAGCAATGAGTAAATTTGCCATAGATATGAGCCGTGCTCGTGTAGACATCTTTGACGCTCCTCCTAATCCACTAGGTCAAAAAGTCACATCTGAAAAAGCCAAAAAAGAAGTAGAAGAAAAATTAAAAATCTATAAAAAAGGTAAAGCCACATACGAAAAGATCGGCAAGATGGAAGGTGGTAAAGCAGTGCAGGATATGTATAAAGCCATGCGCGGCGATTACGACAGAATGTACGTGGACTACAGAGAAACCATACTAAGTGGTATATCCAATCCGCGTATGCGGGAACAACTAAAAGAACGCTTTGCCGAAAATCCACCCATCGCGGGGTACATGCCTTTAAGACGCTATGGTGATTTTGTATTGATATACAAAGATAAAGATACTGGAGAAAGGACAGTTCTTACCTTTGAATCTCGTTCTCAAAGAGACAGAGAAATAAATGCTTTGAATTTAACACAGCGTGTCGATATTCAAAAAGATATTGATGATGCCAAAACAAAAGAAGAAGCAGAGGAGCTTAAAAAGAAAAAACGTGAAGCTGACCTAGCGGCTAACGAATACTTTACAGTGGATAGCATAAAAGATTTGTCTACCAAGACAACTCCACCAGAGGGTTTTGTCGCAGACACCATAGATGCAATAAAACAAAGCCAGAGAGAAATAGGTTTAAGTGAGAGACAAATAGAAAAAATCTCCAGAGAGGTTTACGAAAACTACATTGACTTTTTTCCCGACAACTCTCTCATGCAAAGTTTTAGAAGTAGAGAAGACACAGCGGGTGCATCAACTGATGTAGTTCGTACCTACGGGGATACCATGATTAAGTGGTCACGCAAACTGGCTGACCTAGAATATAACCCTGAAATATCAAATGGATTTAACAGGGTAAGGGCTGAAGGAGCACAATCTAACGACAAACTTGTAAGGGCTGCTGCACAAAATATAGGTGATCGAGAAGATTTTACTCTTAACCCCGTTTACAACGACACTGTAAGAAAACTTACTAGTGGCAGCTACTTTCTGTTCATGTCAGGTAACATATCTTCGGCACTAGTAAACTTGAGTTCGGTGCCTTTGTTAAGCTATCCCATATTGGCAAGTAGACACGGAGCAATTAAAACTGCCGAAGCTCTTAAAAAAGCAGGGGCTGTGGCTGTTAATGATTGGAGTAAAAACGCTAAATACGCAACTCTCTACAAGACATTAGACGATCATGGGCAGCTTAGACATACTCTAGAAAGAGAAGTGCTTGAAGGAGCCAGACAAGCCACTGAAGATTACAACACGATATGGGCTAAATCCATGAGCTTTCTTTCGTTCCCCATATCTGCAACGGAAAGGCTTAACCGTGCCACCACCGGAATAATGGCTTATGATTTGATGAAGGCTGAAGGTAAGTCAGATCAAGAAGCAGCAGACTACGCACTGAAAATAGTTAAAGATGTAAACACTTCGGGTATGTCAACCACTGCACCCAAGTGGATGCAAAGTAACGTGGGTAGAGTCGCATTTACATTCAAAGGGTTTATTTGGCAAAGCACTTACGTAACAGCCCGTGCTTTTGTTCAAGCGACTAGAGGGCAGGATAGTGAAACTAAAAAACAGGCATTTAAACAGCTTCTTTACATGTACGGTATAAGTTTTGCTGTAGGTGGCACCTTTGGGCTTCCTTTGTTTGGCCTTGTTAGTACACTGGCAGAAATAGTGATGGTAATAGCCGGTTCGTTTGACGATGAAGAGGATGCTCCTTTTAATGCTAAAAAAGCCTTGCGAGAAATGGGTCTATCTCATTTAGTGTTAAAAGGGCCGTTAAATGAATACCTGAATATAGAAGTATCCAACCGGGCGAGTATTGCAAACGGTATAGGGTTTAGAGAAGAGCCGTATGACGTAGATAAATATGGACGTGGTATAGCCTACGGACTACAGTTACTTGGCCCCTCGGGTAGTTACGTGTTGGACGGGTTCGAGACTGTACCTAAAGCATTTGAAGACGTTAGAAACTTTGAACTGGGACGAGGCATTGAAAGACTGGCTCCTAGCTGGCTTCGTAATGGCATCAAAACCAACAGGTTCTTACAAGAAGGAGCCAGAACAAGAGATGGCCGTCCCATAGATACAGATGTAAATGCTTGGAACTTGTTCATGCAGGCTCTTGGATTTACTCCCGCAGATGTATCAGACCTTTATGAAGTTAGATCGTTAGGTAAATCGTATGAAAATAGGGTTTTAAAAATACGCTCTCAACTGTTAAAAGAAAGATATTTAGGCATAACCACAGGAGATACAGAGCTACTTGAGCGTGCAAATACACGTATAAATAACTTCAGAAGAATCTATCCACGACTAATAACAAATGACACTTTGGATCGTTCCTTTAAGTCTCGCAGAGCAGCAGAAAGAGAATACGTATCGGGTATACGATATAGCCGTAATTTCCGAAGGGAACTTGACCCGCTGTTTCGCAGCATGGACAACATAACTTACTATGGCGGCTTCAGCTAGACTCGCCATACCCGAATGCCTCGCACTCCATCCTCTATACTTACTTTAGTAATAACTTTGTAGTTAAGTCGCTTGGTTTCTGCTACCAAAAGTTTTTTCACTTCTGCTGCATCTAGACATGGAATAAAAAACGACCACCCCTTTTTAAACTTCTTCCAGTTGATCTGGTACTCCACCTTCTCTATCTGCATCTTCTTTCGCTTTTTCCACTACTCTGGACATATCTATAAATTCAGGATGCGCTGCGTCAAACATGGCACAGCGTTGGGCCGGAGATGTAATAATCATTCCTTTAGACATTCTCTTATTAACAGTATCTAAGTATATGCCACGCTGTTTTAAATCACTTATGAAAGCCTTGTAATCAGTGCCATCTTTATTAAGCTCGTTTCGTAGCTCTTTTACAGGTATAAAAAGTTTCTTCGTATCAGACTCATGCCTCATAACTAACCTGCCCCAAGTGGGTTCCAGAGCCGGTTCTTCTATCTTTGAACTACGTTGATCCACGTTATCTTTGACATCAAGCAGGTTTTTAAAGTTGTTTATTACGAAAGCTCCGAGAATAGAAACATACGAGTCCATAGGAGCAGCAGTGTCTTTTCTTAACTGTTTAATTAGTTCAGCAGCAGTTAAGTAAATCCTCTCCATATCAAACTTAATTAGACCTAGCTTCGTGGCGATTATGCCCCCTGTTATATTGGCAGCAACTATGGCTGACCAATTTCTCTCACGGGAGGTTAGGCGCAGTTCTTTATCTATCTTTTTCTGCACAGCAAGCACATCATTTTTAACACCCTCCGCATTAGCTATGACGTACTGAATAAAAGGCACTATAGCGTGACCGTAGTTTTGAAGAAGCTGATGGTCAAACAACTGCTTACCTTCTGCTGTAGAAATAATATTCGCATCTGAATAGTCGATATAGAACTCCATGATTCGCATCAACTCGCCTTCAGGCAGGGTCTTTTTGGCATATAGCTTTTGATAGAAAGAATTGTTTGAGGTGCTTAAAGATATGTTACGCCACGTAGTATGGTTTTCTCGGTTAGCACTTATATCGTTCCTCCCTTTGTCCTTACCTTTACCCTGAGATATTTCGTAGGCAAGCCAACTTACATCGTTATCATCTAAGTTACTAAGTTCGTCCATAGTGTTTACTATGTTGTTTAGTATCCCTAGTTTATTGATACGAGCTACTGCTGTATCCGCAGGTTGACCTAGCAATTCTTCAGGACTACCACATATGCTGTTAGCCATACGCAATATAGTCGTTTTGCCAGTACCCGCGTTTTTGTGAACAAGGCTTATGATTGCACCTTTCTGCCCTGTCAAGTTTAACAACGGAGAGCCAAAGCCAGACAAGGCGGCAAACGCATGTACTTCCATGCCCTCTCTGTTATAGACATTAAACACTTCGCTCCATTTTTCTAACGTGCCTTGTGGTTCAAAGTACCCTGCATATGCTCTAGTAACACTAGATGCTGGTGTGTGATATACCCCGTCAACATGTATTTCTCTTTCACCCACTACAAATTTAGTATTGTTGTCTGCCCATCCAAACTGTCTTCTCATCATTTCTGCCTTGTGTTCTGTTTGTCTAATCTGAATTGATTTAATAACGTATTCATGTAGTCCTGCTGTTCCAGCAGGTTGAGTTAAGACTCCATTGTGTGCCAACGCTTTGGTCAGCAGTCTTCTATCTAGGTCACTATTTTTTATATTAAACTCGCGCACGCCGTCCTGCGGAGAATGAAATACAAAGACAGAAACAAATCCATCCTCGTCATCCCACATCTGTTTCTTTAAGTAAAAGTCATGCTCGTATATCAGAGTTGCATCGTCACCGTCTGCCCTGTATACGCCACCGTTTTCACCCCTGAAATAATTACCAAGCTCATTTATAGGGCTTTTCGGTGCTCTCTTTATTACTTTGCCTAACTCAAAAGGACGTTCTATCTTGCCTTTGTGTACGCATCCTTTGCACCCATCGGGGTTATTCTTGTTAAACTCTTCGCACGAATGCGGCCCTTTTATACCTACTATTTTTCTCTCTACAGCATAGTAATCATAGTCAGGGTGTCTTCTGGACACTGCATGTATGGCATCACCACCATCAGCAGTAAACTTGGCAGTTGATAGCGCGTTGAACCATCGTGGTTCGGACAGAGTTGCCCTGTTAATCAGACTGTCTTTTAGCTGCAAACATGGGTCTGCACGGCTTATTATCTTTTTAAAAGAATAGTCTTTGTTTTGTTGCAGCAGCTTGGCAAAAGGATCTAGCCCCGCTTTGGTGCTTTTACTCTTCTTTGTAGTTACTGCGTCAGGGTCTACTCCTAGCAAAGAACGTATATAGTCAGGTGCATACCGTTCAGTTACAGGGTTCATTACCCTTACTAACTTAGGAGTATCCCTTTTTTGGTTGTAAGTATTAGGAACTCGCAATATCCGAGATACGTCAAATACATTCGGGTCAGCATAAAATTCTTGAGTAACACATATTTCTTCCAGTCTTCTAGCGATGGGTAGCCATTGTTCAGTTGGCAACTCTTCCGTAAAAGCCCAATAGACATGCAGACCGTACCCAGAGTTAACTATTACAGGTTCCGGTAAATCAACAGTATCACAAAAGTTCTTGAGGGCTTTGAGTCCCTCTACCTGACTAATGTATCCCTTTGGCAGACCTGTAGAAGATTCTATTTCTTGTGCTTTATCCCCGCCACAATCTATATCGAGCCATATCGCTCCGAGCGACTCTACGTTTTCTGCCTTTCTGCTGCCTTTCTCTTTCAGTTTCCCCAAGGCAAAGTAAACGTCCATGCCCTGTTCAGAAAACTCTTCTGCTATTTCATATGCTACTTCTAAGCTATCAGTAAACTTTGGTTTTAGTTTACCCTGCTCCATGCCGACCACATTGTAGATGCCGCCCGTTGGAACGACATGTCCTATGAGGTCAAATTGTTTCATTTGTATTCAGCTATTATATCTTCTATAAGCCCTTTCAAATTTTGATTAGGTTCATGTATACCCATGAACCAGTTGTATACGGTCTGCCTACTAACATCCAACTGAGAGGCTACCTCAGTAACAGGCACATCATAGTCGATGCACACTCTACCGAGGCGTACTCCCAACAAGGATTGGTCAGCCTCTTCATTAAGACTAACTAAACGTGTTGTATATCCGATCATTATTTCTTACTGCTCCAAGTAGAAATGATGTCTTCTATATCTTCGTCAGACTCATCAACTTCCTGCTTGTTTTTACGCTTTACAGGTTCTTTGACTTCTTCTACCGCTTCTGTCTTTTTTCCAAAAGGGTTAGCTTTTGTTTTCTTAGCTTCTATTGGTACTACTTTGTCTTCTGTATCGACAGAACTATCATCACTTTTCACAAAGCCTTTTTCTTTTTGAAAAGGATTACGCTTTCTTGCAGGTTTTTGCTCAAGCACTTGCACAAAATCCACACGCAAACTAACGCCCCCACCTGCTAACTTGTAAGGCACAAAACCAACCGCTAGATTAACAACGCTTTCGTGAGTTAATTTAAAGCCCTCTAGCTCGTTTAACTCTGCGTCATAGTGGATAGGAGGTGTAGCAAGTCCGTTTCTATACATTCCTTTTTTCTTAGCTTTGTGTCGAAACGTGCCATCTTCCTGCTCTACAAATGGGAACTCAAACTCGTCAGGCCAACCGCTTTCACCACCTGCTTTCAAAGTAGTAACGTGGTCTTCATACGCTTCTACCATAGCGTCCCAAAGTTCCTTTGCTACTTCCTCACTCATAATAAAATCTGTTCTGTAGTTAGCATCGGGTGTGGAAGGGTCACATGGAACTGATCTTCCTTTGGTATCATCCCAAATATAAGTCTGATCTATGCGTGGGTGTAGTACAGTTACGTTTCTTATAATGTATTGTTCATAATTAGCCATATATGTTTCCTCGTATTTTAGCTGCCTTATAGATTTAAGTTCTTCCTCATACAAAGGTCGAACGGGTTTAAAGTACATCTTGTAAAATTGCTTATACTTAACAAAGTATATGTTGGTTAAAACGCTTCCAATTTTTTCTTGATTACCTTCCAGATGCGCTTTGTATTTATACAAGCTCATCTTATTCTCTGCCTTAGAAAATAAACTAAGAGAGTTTAGTCTAAGTTCGTAGAGAAGCTCTTGCCCAAGAAACGCCACCTTAATTCTAGTAAAGAATTTACAGGGTGCCGCTCCTGTGTTTCCTACTGTTTTAATGCTATGAGCGCAATCCATGCACCTTTTAGCTTGTTTGTTAAGAACATTGGTATCTGGAAAGTCGCATCCCGTTGACCAACAAACAAGGTTGTTATCTTTGTAATAGTTTCTAGACAATACTCCTTCATCCGCTATAACAACTTCTATCGAGTGCAGCGACTCGTTGGTATGAGGATGCACAAAGCACCCATCATGTGTTTGTAGCCGTATCACTTACTTGAAGGCTTGCGAACAGATATTACGTGTTTGCGAATTACTTGCAGATTAGGAGGCACTACTTCTGGATTTACCTCCAGAAACTCCTTCATGTTTTTGCCGTTAACTCTTTTCTCTAGTAGGTGCATGGCTTTGTGCTCCAACAAGAAGTTGTGCATTTCATCCCAATCACTTACTTGATAAGTAGTTTGCACTCTGCGAGATACAGTGCCGGACTGTAATTTTAGCGACTCACCTTTTTCGCCAAAGTAAGAATCTAATTTACTTGCCACTTTATCCTGCTCTACTTTTATACTTTTTATTTGTTCTTCTAACTCTTTAATAGAGTTTCTCATCTTGAGATATATGTTAGTCAGTTGATCTGCTTTGTCGGTGTTATTCATTTTTCCTCCTTTTGAACGGGAGGAGAATTTTAACAGTACACTTTACTATGTCAAGTTTTTATTTCTTGTTTGTACAAATCGACTATCTTGTTGTGGTGGTCAATGTTAGACCTCAACATCTTGTATAGGCGTGTTTCAACTTCGCTGCCTTTAATATGAATAATAGTCATTGGATTGTGTTGACCGGGCCTGTCAATACGTGCGTTTGCTTGTAAATAAGTTTCTACACTAGTGACGGGTGCGTACCATATTACTGTATTAGCAGCAGTGAGAGTCAGTCCGTGTGAAGCTGCTTGAGGCTGTATTATTAACACGCGCGGTTTTTCATTATCTTGAAAGTCTTTTATTATTTTGTTTCGTTTGTTTACAGACACCTTACCCGAGATAATCTCGCAAGATATTTTACTAGTGGTAAGGAATTCTTTTAGTAATTCTATGGTATGTGTAAAAGGCACAAACACGAGCACTTTGTTTGATGCTTCTTCGATAACCTCTTTTACTACTTGCAGACGGTTTTGCACATCAAATTCAATAACTTCTTTATCATCTGAATAGACTGCTCCGCCTGATATTTGCAGTAGTTTGTTTAGGTTGGTGGCAGCGTTTACAGATGTGACCTGCTCTCCATCTGCCTCCATAATCATTTTGTTCTTTAAAGTCTTATAGTAAGTAGCCTGTTGCCTAGTCAACGGCACTTCGCGCTCTAAGTGTGTAACTGGGGGTAAGTCAAGACATTCGCTTTTCTCAAACCGTATGGCAGGTTGTAGTACGTCATGCACTATTTTGTCAGCGTTTTTCTTAGGTCGCCACGTAAACTGTGTGGCTTTGTACATAACTTGATCTCTAAACTGTCCGAAATACTTTGGTGCGCTGTTGGGATTGACCAGCTTTGCCAAACCAAACGCATCTACAGGCGATTGTGCTGCGGGAGTACCTGTAAGCATCCACAGCCAAGGTGTCTTTGCCGTTATGTCTCGTAGAGTCTTCCATCTGTTAGTCTGAGTGTTTTTGTACGCATTGGCTTCATCTACAACAACCATGTCAAAGCCACCGTTCATTATCTCGTCTTTTATTACGGCTACACCATCAAAGTTAATAATTACAAACTCAGACCCTGCTGCTACTATTTTCTTTCTTCTAGTGGATGTGCCATGTGCAATCGAGCATGTGCGGTGCATAGCGAATTTAAATAGATCCTCTTGCCATGCTGATTTCATAATAGACAGAGGGCAGATAACTAACACTCTGTTTACTAAACCCTGCTGCATGAGGTAATCAACTGCCCATATAACTGAGGCAGTTTTACCCGTGCCTTGTTCGTTAAAACAAAACCCTCTCTTATTCAGCGTAAGAAAAAAAGATGTTTTCTTTTGATGTTCAAACGGTTCGTACCTACCACTAAACTCGTAGTCACGAGCCATAGGGGATGGCACTTTTTTTACGTTAAGATCAACTAACGCTTGAGACTCTTTAAGTCCCCAAGGAATTACAATTTTATAAACGCCATTTTCTTCTTTTAATATTTTGTAGTTGTCTACTCTTTCCGTAACAAGGTGTGGCTGTCGTGTGTTTAGCACCACAGCCCTATCATGTACAATTTTCACTTTTTCTTTCGCTCGCGCTTACTTGTTTCAGATACTAAATTACCCTTAGAGTCTCGTTTAAAAGATCTATTTTTTGACTTACTCTCTATTCTAGTACCATCAGAGTTCTTACCGCCCTTGTCCATAGCTTTTTTATGAGCTACATCCTTGCCGTCACCTTTTCTAACTTTACCTGCTTTTGCAGCTTTACGCCTAGCAGCGTTGCGCTTGGCACGTTTTTTCTTTTGCTCTTCTGTGCCTTGATAGTTAGCGTATTCTTTTTTGTAGTTACGTTTCTTCATCTATTTCACCATCTAATGTGTAACCATTGAGCTTTAGAAATAAAGCTAATTTAAGCATGGCCTGTATGAAATCACGTTTTTCGTAATCTCCTTCTATGCAAATAGTAGCTTTTTGAACGTCTTCTAGTTTACCCTTGCTTTTATATCCATCATTTCCATAAACATCAAAAAGATACCCACCGTGAGCACCTATTTCTATCCCGACTTTTGATTCGGTCTTAAACTCGCCGTTGTTTATACGAACTTTAATTTCAAGCCCTCCCTGAAAAGGGTACTCCCAATCAAATTCTAATTCGTCATCGGTTATATACTTTTCTATTTCAGGATAACTTTCATTTGCGTGCATATTATCTCCTGTTATGTTCGCAACTAATCACCGGACAGAATCCACATAAAGGACCATCTACTGCATTCCATACGTTGTTTTCTAATGCTACTTCTATGCGTTCAAGCTCTTCGTCAAACACATTTATATAAGATTTATACAAATCAACAGTGTGTTCTTTAGTAACAAAACCTTTACACACTACAAACGATAAAGCGGATTTAATTTTTTTTAATTGAGGAAAAGTAATAAACAACGCACCAGCTATCAAATCTAATTGTTTGGTATCTGCATATCTAGTGCTCTTGCTGGTTTTATAATCTACGCTAAAAGCGGTGTCTCCATCAATTATAACTAAATCCGCTATGCCTCTGTACCAAACTTCTTTACTCCAAAAGCTAGTGGGTATGTAGCCATCATCTTCTTTAGACACCCCAAGCCTAAGCTCACAATGCTTCTCGCCCTCTATCTTGTTAAGCACATCTAGAGTGCCTTGCATAAAGTTATATTCTCTATCTAAAGGTTTGCCTTCTTTTATATATTTTTCAGCAGCCCTATGCACTCTGCCGCCGTATCTGGTGGCTGCACTTCCCGTGTCTTTTACATCTTTTTTAACATTAAGATGATAATACTTCTTAGGACATTGCTTGAAAGTGTTAACTCTACTGTAAGACCAAGCTGTCATAGCTTACCTTGCTCTATTAATGCTATTCGATTCTCCTCCTGTTTAATGGCAATATCTTTCTTGCTTTGTCCTGCGTATGGAACCGCGAGAAGCTCTTTGATGAGGAGCTTGTTGATCGTTGTGCGCCCGACTTTAATCTCGCCGAGGTAGCGGCCATACTTGCCTTTCTCTCTTGTTCTAAGCGCATAAACTTCTCCAAGTCTAAGTGCGTTCTGGACGTATTCTTTTGCGAGGAGTCCATGCGCCTTTTCAGCTTTATTTCTAGTTCTACATTCGGGTGTATCAATTCCAAATAAACGAATACGCTGACTGCGAACCCAAACGTCAAAACCAAGATCAATGTCCACATCGACTGTATCTCCATCAACTACTCTAATAATCGTTGCGTTGTATTCGTACACCACTATTCCTCTACTAGTTGCTCTCTAAGTATGCTTTTCTTAAACGTTTCGCAGTTAGGGCAGTACCAACCCGCTCGTTTTGCTTTTGGTGGTTCGTTATCTGTATAACCTATGACCTCTAACATTAATTCACCACAATCGCACTGCGTTTCAAGATTCTTGTACATCTTCATCCTGTAACATATCTTCTACTCGTTCTAACGCATCTGTAAGTTTTTTAACTAACTGTAAAATTTCTTCTAGCTCATGTTGTTCTAAATCTAATCTGACTTTCATAGTATCCTCAATTCAGTGCGTGCCCTCTCAAGGGGTTAAGGCACGACTAGCCTTAGCGCGGCTTCCTCGGTATACGCACGCAGGGGAGAACCACACAAAGCGTCAACCCACAGGAACACGCTTTGTTATAGCCGAAACCTCCGCCGTATACTGTGAGTGTTTTTAAGGGGAAAATCGTAACCAAAAAACCCTGCCCACCGCTCACTGGGGCTAACAGGCTCCGTAGGAATCGCCAAACCCTCCCTCACAGTCGAGGGGCAGGTCTTGCGCCCATCTGGGCCGTATTCTCATAATCTTCTCTACTACACGCATACCCTCTTCCACCTCTGCTTCTGGCACTATGCAGCCCACGGCATCATGCACCGTCATCACTACCTTGTACTTTTGAGATATGCGTAACAACTGTTCACCGATAACGATCCGTGCCAGTGCCTGACACACGTTCTCGATTACTTTACCTCCATATATTCTAGTATCTATAAGTGTCCTACCACGCCGGGACTTATATACAGTTTCAGTATTACCCTCTTCGTTAACTTCTTTTCTAAGCTCTGGGTATTTTATATACAAACCATTGGGTAGCTTTATGCCTTTGCTACCCTCTACTTCTAGCATACTAGAGGGTCCGAAAGCACTCACACGGTCTTTTCTTATCACCTCTAGCATCTTGTTTGCCTTACTCCACAGCTTAGGTATCTTGGGATAAGACCTTCTGTATACCTTTATAATACGCTCACACTCGGACAAATCCAGATCTACCCCAAAGTTCTTTAGCTGCGCCTGAAACTTAGCGGCGCCCATGCCGTAGCCTGCTCCTAGTATAGTAGTCTTACCAACAAATCTTTCCTGTTTGGTTATTTCTTCTTCAGGTTTGGCGTATATAGCAGACGCCATTATGCTGTAGACATCATCACCTCTGGCAAAGGCATCGACTAGCTTACGCTCTTCAGCTAACCATGCCAGTGTCCGTGCCTCTATCTGAGACAGGTCACAGTCCACAAACTTGTACCCGTCTGGAGCGCACATGGCTTTCTTCAGTTGAGAGCCACGGGGCAGGTTCTGCATGTTTATTTTGTCATCACCACCCCACCGTCCGGTGTGTGCTGCGTAGTAACGCAGGGGTATGGGCAGAGTCCCTCTTTCGCTTATCGCAATAAATCGTTCGGTGCGCTTTTCTTCGATGGTAGACCTTACACCTAGCCTAGCAGATACAAGAGCCTGTACCGCTGGATTCTCATGTTCTTGCAAAACTTTAAAGTTTTCATCGCTTTTGGCAAAGGCAAAGGTCTCCTTGCCCGTGGTAGGGCTTATCTTAGTAGGGGGTTCAATACCATACTCACGTAATAGTTCTGCGAATTGTGGATTAGATGTTAGCTGTGTTTTTTCATGTTTGACTTTAGCCATCAACGCTTCTTTTTTATCTACAACATCTTTTAAGTGTGCTTTCAATACATCAGCGTCTAGGCGTAACGTAGGCTCACTAAACATGCGAATAGTTAAATCTATTAACGCAAGTTCGAAAGGAGGAAAGTTTTCGTTAAGCACATTGAATAACTTGTGGGTAAGTTCTACATCCTGTATGCAGTACCCGCCATAGGCTTCTAACTCTGACTTCGTAAAGTCCAGACGCTTCTTACCTATGGCACTATGTACCTCCGTGCCTTTAGCACCTAAACCATAGTATTCGGACAGCGCCGCAAGGCTCCCTCCTACTTCTATAGAATGAATAGCACGGGACATTGCCAGCGTATCAATTATTTTTGCTGGCTTGATATTGAAATGCCAATTAAGGATTGCCATGTCGAACATGGCATTGTGTGCTACGACGGCAGAGTCAGCCCAATC
>CEVB01007501.1_pt1 | contig 15258 bp, 12 predicted proteins | sample 531381 | NCBI WGS metagenome assembly CEVB01 (sample SAMEA2622763, study PRJEB7988) | marine metagenome | biome: marine biome (ENVO:00000447); feature: surface water layer (ENVO:00002042); material: "saline water (ENVO:00002010), including plankton (ENVO:xxxxxxxx)" | depth 5 m | reverse complement strand
TGATAGGATTAAGCGCGTTTTACGCAAGTTGGCAAAAGTTGGCAATAGCCTCCAGCTCGCTGGCATAGCCAACATAACTGTGATCACCACCTTCGCTCAGTTTTATGGTTGCACCTTTATAGTATTCAAGCGCAAGACGGTAATCTAACACTTCATCGCCGCTTTGCAACAACAGCAGGTAATTCTCAGGCTTTTGCAACGTTATTGGCATCATCTGCTGCAGCTGGCTCATTTGCGCACCGGTAACATCAAAGTGCTGTTGCAACACCGGGTGATAATAGCGGCCCAGATGTTTATCCAATACCGTGTGCGGCGCCACCGCCGGGTTAATTAAACAGGCCCGGCAATCAATTTGTTCAGCAATACAGGTTGCCAGAAAGCCGCCCAATGAGCTGCCTATCAGCGCAACATCACGCTGTGGCCCTATTTGCTGCCTGATAAGATTAAGCGCTGCCGCCGGTTCGTAAGGCAGATCCAGCGCTACATAGTCAATATGCGGATAATGCTGCTGAAAATACGCCGTAGTCTGCTGTGCTTTTTCTGACAGCGACGAGCTGGCAAAACCATGTAAATAGAGTATTTTACTGTTCATATTTTGTATTACTACCATTATTACAAGCGGCGAAACTGCCAGCTTACTTCACCGTCGGCACTAAAATGCCAATCGCACCACTGTGGCCCCGCATTTACCGTTTGCCACTGTGCTGAGGGTAAAAACTGTACTGAGCTTGCCGGACAGCCGACTATATTAATGCCCTGCTCCAACCGCTGGTAGGCATAATGAGCATGGCCGTGTGCAATTCCCCTGATCTGAGGGTGTGCTTTTATGCTATACCAAAGCGCAGCCTGATCCTGCTGACCGTGTTTATCGATAAAACAATTAAGCGGCACAGGGTGATGATGGCAAAACAGCCAGATATTAGCTTGCGTGCTGTCGCGGCATTGCTGCGCTAACCATTGCTGCTGTGCCTTGGGAAATACACCGGCCGGCGTTGCACCTTTGGTATTTAACAATACCAGCTGCCAGCCCTGTAATTGCAGGCTCTGATCTATACGAAAAGGGGAAGCAACACACAGCTGCCTTAGTATGGTTTCATCATCATGATTACCCGGCGTTATAAATACCGGGCAATTTAATCCCTGCATAAGCTCAGCCAGCAGGCTGTATGACGCTTCGCTGTGATCCTGTGTTAAATCGCCGGTTAAAATTACCGCATCAGGCAGCTCTGTTTGCAACTGCCGGATTATCGCAGCCAGATGCTTTGCAGGTTGCACCTGTTGATAATAACCGTCTGCACTTTGTAATAAATGGCAATCGGTGATCTGCACCAGACGGTAAGCGTTTTTCGGGCTGAACACGTACTGCATTAACCGAACACCAGCTCCCGGTTAATGTAACCCTGACCAGCACAGAGTTTCAGCCAGTCACGCAGTAACATGTTGATTTGCCTTTTTTCATCCGGTAACAACATATCCAGATTGGGATAATCGTAGCGAGCCTTAAAACGGCTGATATGCTGGCAAGCCAGCACTTCGGCCACCTGTGCATCATGATACAACCGCACGACAAAATGCGGCCGGAAAAAATGTTGCTGCTCATCCAGCAGTTCGATCTGCAGCGTAGTGGTAAAACGGGCCACCTCACTGACACTGATACAATAGCGATGCTGCGCAGAAACCTGAATGACCGTTGATTGCCCCTGACGGGTATCGTCAGACAAATAGCGGTTCAACTGCGCGTAATTACGTTCACACAGTGCGAGAAAATCCGGTAATTGTGGTACATATTTACGGCGTTTAAACCACACTTCAGGCTCCCCAGGCGTGTTTGACTTTATCCAGATTAAGAGCCAGCCATTGCAGTGCAATGACACTGGCGGCGTTATCGATTTTTTGCTGTTCCAGCAGTTGCATTGCCACAGTACGGGGCACCAGATGCACTTTAATATCTTCCTGCTCATCAGCCAAACCGAAGATCCCCTGCTGCACCGGCGCGGTAAGCTGGCCTAAAAACAGTTGGATCCGTTCAGTTGTACCGCCCGGGCTAGATAAGTAGCTAAGCATAGGCCAAAGTTCGCCTATTGTTAACCCGGCTTCTTCCTGCGCTTCACGCCGTGCGACCTGCTCAGCACTTTCGCCTGACTCTATCATGCCGGCTATCGCCTCCAGCAACCATGGGCTTTGTCCGCCGCTACTGGCGCCGACTCTGAACTGTTCAATCAGCACCAGCTCATCGGTATTAGCGTTATAAGGTAACACGACAACAGCGTGGCCACGTTCAAATACTTCGCGCTTTACCGTGCCACTCCAGCCACCATTGAACAGCTTATGCCGCAATGTATATTGTTCTAAGCGGAAAAAACCCTGAAAAACCGTGCTTTTGTCGAGAATCTCCAGATCCTGCGGCCCAAATGAAGGATACTGACTGATATTGTATTTAGACATAACTGCACTCACATTCTGTTACACTCTTGCGTGCAACTTTACCGTTTAATGATTACGAAGTTTACCGTAACAGAGTATTATTCGTGCAGTTTCCTTTTATCTGACCAGGATTGGTAGAAATGAAAAAGACCTTAATCAGTACCTTGTTAGCATCTTCTTTCGGTTTGTTCAGCCTGCAGATTGCTGCAGCGGACCTGCAGGAAATATATCAGTTAGCCACACAAAAAGATCCGCAGCTGTTAAAAGCGATAGCCACGCGCGACTCAGCGCGCGAAGCGATTGATGTTAGTAAAGCCAGTTTATTACCGCAGGTAAATTTAACCGCGGGCTACAGCAAAACTATGGCTGAACGCTCGCAACCGCTCGAGTCAGGCGACCTGATTATTATCGATATCGAAGGGTCAGGTTGGGATGCCCAGGTTAGCTTATCGCAATCACTTTTCGACTGGACTAACTGGGAAAACCTGAATACAGCTGAAAAACGCGCCTTACAAAGCCAGACCAATCTGGACGCTGCATCGCAAGAGCTGATTGTCCGTGTGTCGCAAGCCTATTTTAATGTGTTAAAAGCAGTAGATGATTTAGGTTTTGCCGAAGCAGAAAAACGCTCTATCGAGCGCCAATTAGAGCAAACCAAACAGCGCTTTGCCGTAGGTTTAACGGCGATTACCGATGTGCATGAAGCCCAGGCGCAGTTTGACAGTGCCGTTGCCCGTGAAATCACCGCGCAAAACGCGCTGGAAACTGCCCGTGAAGCACTACGTGAAATTACCGGCCAGTATCATGCTGAACTGGCAACGCTAAATACAGATAAGTTTTCTACCCAAACACCTTCACCGGCCAGTGCTGACGAGTGGGTTAAACTGGCGGAAGAGAAAAACCTGAGCCTGAAGGCAAACAAACTGGCGCTGGAAATTGCGCAGAATGATATTGATATCGCCAGAGCCGGGCATTACCCAACGGTATCGCTGGATGCTTCCTATGGTACATCAGATACAAAATCTGATGTCACAGTAGGTGGCGAAACCACAACCACAGACTTACCGCGCTTGGATAGCAAATCAATAGGTCTTAACCTGCGTGTGCCGCTATACAGTGGTGGTGCTACCACTGCTCGCACCGCTGTAGCCCGTGCAAATTATGTTGCCGCAGCGCAGGATCTGGAATTAAGCTACCGCACCGCAGTACGCCAGGTTCGCAGCTCTTTTAACGATATTAATGCCAATATTGCAACGATCCGGGCACTTGAACAGGCTGTTATTTCTGCTGAAAGTGCGTTAAATGCCACTGAAGCCGGTTTTGAAGTCGGCACCCGTACCATTGTTGACGTGTTGCTGAGTACCCGTAACCTGTTTGAAGCACGCCGCAACTTATCCGGTGCCCGCTACAACTACGTTATTGCTATTCTGGCGCTGAAACAGGCAGCCGGTAACCTGTCGGAACAGGATCTGACGGGCATTAACCAGGCCCTGACTAACTAATCTGCGTTAAGGTTCACCGCATCTGCGGTGAACCTCTTACCAGTTTCTGCTATCTCCCCCGCCATTTTTCGCTACAATAGCGCTTTCATTTTTTGCTGAGGATATCGCGTGGTTCAGGCTCCGCAGTTTAGCTGGCGCTTTTTGTTGCCGAATTATTGGTTGTTATGGCTTGGCGCAGCGTTGCTTTATCTCATCAGCTGGCTGCCTTATAGCGTGCTGATGACGTTAGGAGCGGGCTTTGGCCGCTTGCTATACAAAGTACTGAAATCACGCCGCAAAGTAGCGCAGCGTAATATTGAGCTGTGTTTTCCTGATATGCCTGCTGCCGAGCAAACCGCTCTGGTAAAACGCAACTTTGAAGAAACCGGCCGGGCGCTGTTTGATACGGTAATTGGCTGGTGGTGGCCCACCTGGCGGATCAGGAAACTGGCTCATTTTAAAGGCTATCAGCATATTGAACAGGCACTGGCTGCAGGCAAAGGTGTATTACTGCTGGCACCGCATGTTCTGCACCTGGAGGGCGTATGCCGTGCTTTTGGTCTGACCCACCCCAGTGTCGGCTTTTACCGGCCGCACAACAACCCACTACTGGACTATCTGACCTACCATGGCCGTAGTAAAAGCAACAAATATATGATTGGTAAGCGTGACGTGAAAGGGCTTATCCGCGCACTGAACCAGCAGGAAGTGTGCTTTTATCTGCCCGATCAGGATTACGGCCGCAATAAAGCTGAATTTGTACCATTTTTTGCCGTAAAAGATACCGCAACTACTACCGGTACCTTATTATTTGCAAACGCTGCAAATTGTGATGTGATACCGGTTATCACTAGGCGCTTGCCAGGCAGCCAAGGCTACGAAATTGAAGTTCAACCCAAACTTGCACCTTTTCCGACCGGCGATGTGAAAGCCGACGTCACCCGGGTGAATCAATGGGTAGAGCAAGTTGTGTTGCGGGCGCCGGAGCAATATATGTGGCTTCACCGCCGTTTTAAAACCAGGCCCGATGAAAATGCGCCGTCTTTGTATTAAAGGAGTCTGATAAATGTGGTTCTGGGTCCGTAACCTGAGTTTATTGGTCATTTTGGGGGCATTTGCCTATGCCATTTTCACCAAGCCGGATTTTCTGATCCGTAAAGATTCTGCCAACATCGCAGCTGAGGGCTTCAGTGATTTTTACTCAAAAATCCGCGGCTCTATTGCCGACGGTGCAAAAGAGTTGTCAAAGTTCAAGATCTCGCTGCCTGACACCAGTGATCGTTTAACCCAGCAGCTGCAGCAACGCGCTAATGTCGTGGTGCCGGGTGAAGCAAACTGGCGCGGCCAGGTAACTGACCGCCGGTTTCGTGAAGGCGATACGATAAAAACTAAACTGACCGAGTATTCGCAGGCAGAAGGCATAGCCCTATTCTGGACCTTACCGCGAGACTATGTGGTAAAGCAGTATTTTCAAACCGACACAACGCTGATTGAGACGATCTATGAAGTTGCAGTGGCGATAGCACCGGATTTTGAATCACCGGTAGTGGCGTATTACTGTCCGCGTGAACGGGCGGCAGTAATCACCGACAAAGCCAATGACCATCTGCAAAAGAACTGTATGACGGCTGATACTCAGCCGAAACAGCAATAGTGACTGTTACATTGCTGCTGTTACGTCAAACAGTTGTCGCCACACTTGTTCTACCTGCCATTTAGCCTGTTGCAGCCGATCATCGGGTGGCAAGGTCGCCGGCGCCAGCGTCTGGCGGTGCCCGGTGCCACGTAACAGCTGATAGGCCTGCTGCAACTGAATACTTTGCTCAGAGCTGAGTAAGCCTGCTGCGGCGGCAGCTTCAAGAATACGGATATTGTCGCTGTACTGGTACAGGCTGGCATGTTCAGCGCTATAGGCCAGCACCAGATACTGGCTGATAAATTCCAGATCAACAATACCACCAACGCTGTGTTTGGGATCGTCAGCCATACCGCTATGATGCTGGCGCAGTTTATCACGCATCGTCGTGACATCCTGGCGTAAGCTGCCAAGTACACGGGGCTGACTTAAAATCTGCTGACGGATACGGAGAAAATGCTGCTGCAGGTCCATGCTGCCATATATCGCCCTCGCCCGCACTAACGCCTGATGTTCCCAGGTCCAGGCTTCCTGTTGCAGGTACTGGCCATAAGTTTCAATATGGATTGCCAATAACCCCGAGTTACCGGATGGCCTTAGTCTGGTATCGATATCGTACAATACGCCACTGTTGGTGCGGGTGGTACAAAGATGCAGTACCCGCTGCACCAGTTTCAGATAGAACTGCTTAGAATCTATGGCCTTATCGCCGGAGGTTGCCTCCTGGCTGTCACAGTTATGCACAAACACCAGATCCAGATCAGAGCCATAACCCAGTTCCAACCCACCAAGCTTGCCATAAGCAATTACCGCAACACCTTTGTTATCATTACTGGCGCCGGCTGGTAAGCCATAACGCTCGGTCATTTGCTGCCAGGCCAGCTCTACTACCTGCGCTACTATGGCTTCAGCCAACCAGGTTAAATGGTCGCTAACTTTCATCAACGGCAACACACCGCTGATATCCGCCGCCGCTATACGTAGTTGCTGCGCCTGTTTGTACTGGCGCAGTGTCTCCATTAACAGTTCCAAATCATCTGACGGTACCCGCAGCATTTGCTGGCGCAGACGGTCGCGATAATCAGCAGCCGTTGACACCTGATACAACTGCGCCGGGTCGATTAGCTCATCCAGTAACATCGGATAGCGCGCCAGATGCTCGGCCAGCCAGCCGCTTTGATTACACAGCAATACCAGCTGTTGCAAGGCCGCAGCGTTTTCAAACAGCAGCTCCAGATAAGCGGTACGGGTGACGATTTGGCGAAACACCCCCAATACCCGACTCAGCACACTGGGCAACGCCTGCTGTTGTTGCAACATATGTAACAACAGCGGAATAAGCTTGGCCAGAAAATCGCGGCCACGCGGGCCAACACTGCGTTTTTGGCAATCTTGTTTGAATTGCTGCAGCTGGTCAATGAGCTCGGTAGCCTGCTCCAGGCTAAGCCAGTCAAGCTGCGCAGCAAGCTCAGATGATGCCTGCTCACTGTCCCAAATCAGTTTACCCAGCGTGATTTCCTGTTGGTCCGGCTCTTCACCGTTATCAATCACCAATTTGAATTGCTGGTGCACCCGGGCCATAGCGGCATCCACCTGTTGTTGTAACTGCTGCCAGTTGTCAAAGCCTACCGATGCCAACAGCTGCGCCTTTGACAAATTATCCTGCGGCAATGTCTGAGTTTGCTTGTCGTCTATGCCTTGTAACGCCTGCTCAATGCGGCGCAGTAGTAAATAGTCCTGCCGCAGTTCACTGACCTGCTCTGCCGTCAGAATGTTTTCGTCCGCCATTACCTGCAGTGCTTTGAGCAGTGATGGCTGCTGCATGGCGGGAATGCGCCCACCGCGGATCAGTTGCAATGTCTGCACAATAAATTCAACTTCGCGGATGCCGCCGATGCCAAGTTTAATATTGTCGCGCCGGTTCAGACGGCGATTCTCCTGCTCAATCTGCTGTTTCATCCGCCGCAATGATTCAATGGCAGAGAAATCAATATAGCGCCGGTAAATAAAGGGCCGTAGCAGTTTAGTCAGCTCTGCGCTGTGAACGCCGTCGGGGTTTAGTACCCGCGCTTTTAGCATGGCGTAACGCTCCCACTCCCGGCCTTGTTCCTGATAATAGTCTTCCATTGCGGCAAAACTCAGCACCAGGGGGCCACTATCACCAAAAGGTCGCAGCCGCATATCGACGCGGTACACAAAGCCATCGGCGGTAACCTGATGCAATGCCGCGATCAGCTTCTGTCCGAGTTTGGTAAAAAACTGCTGATGCTCACAGCTTCGGCGTCCGCCCTGGGTTTCGCCGTTGCCCGGATAGGTAAAAATCAAGTCGATGTCCGAAGAGAAATTCAGCTCACCACCACCGAGCTTCCCCATACCCAGAATAAGCAGTGGCATTGGCTTTCCCTGGTTGTCCAGCGGCATGCCCCACTGTGCTGACATCTGCTGATAGGCCCATTGATAGGCCGCATTGATGGTCAGATCTGCTACTTGTGACACCTGCAGCAGGCTCTCCGTAATATCCTGCAGCTGCAAAATATCTGCCGCCAGGATGCGACACAATTGAGCATTGCGGTACTGACGTAGCTTTGTAAAAGCAGCCGGCTCGTCAAGGGCATCCACCTGTGGCGGTATATTGTTGTTAAGCTGCAAAGCAGCCATCAGTGCTGCACTGTCGCAAAATTCAGCCTGCAGTTGGGGTTGTTGTAACAAAGTGCGGGCAATAAAGTTGCTGCCGCTGAATAATACTGCCAGTTGCCGCTGCGCGGCTTCACTGACAGCATTTAAGTCAAACCGGCTGAGTACCTGCTTTAGATAACTGGAAAGTGCAGCACTTTGCTCGCTCATTAGGGACTCCCGCTCAGGCATGTTGATACAGATACTGCGACAGGCTCAGCAGTAATAAGTTGTACTCCTGCAACGCAAATACCGGTTGGTTGGCTGCAAGTTGTTGCGCCAAAGCTGATGCGGTAACACTAAGCTGTTGCAGTTGCCCAAGCTTCCCGGTCGCAGATGCAATAGCACTCAGAGCCTTTGCCGCAATGCCGAGCGCCAGCAGATCCCGTTGTTGCAAATAGCAGGCCTCGGCTTGCTGCAGCGCTTTGACCTGCGCCAGTAAAGAATCACCAATGTCTGTGGGTAATTTTAGCCTAGTATCAAACGCCAGCTGATAACCCCGTGCAGCCTTACTTAACCAACCGGTTTGCAGCGGTAGTAGCTGAATAAGCTGGCTTGCCAGAACAAAAAGCTGCTGCGGATCGCCCGTCAGTAATTCAAGCTCCAGCTCAGCAATCGGCTGCGTTTTACCTTTCGCAACCACCTGCCCCTGATCGTAAACCAGATCGACTTCTGTGCCATCAGCACACCGCAACTGCCAGCTGCTCCTGTTAAAGTCAGTACGGAACAGCTCAGTAAGTTCTGCCTGCAGCTTGCCAACATCGGCATTTTCCGGCCAGATATAGCTTGGAAAAGACACCAACTGTGGTATTACCGACGCGCAAGGCTCGTTGTACTCCGGCCGCATCTGCATAGCACCATGCTGGGTGCCTGCCAGTTTAATAGTTTGTTCATAGCGGCCTTTCTTTAGACGGCTACGCAGCCCCATGTCATGCTGGCGAAACCAGTTCGTGCTGGTATCAAAATAAGCGTTCAGCAGATCTGCCTGCTCATAGTGGCTAATTTGGCCCAGTTGCGTCAGGCTGGCCTGTAATTGCGGTAAATATGCCGGAGCCAGTAAAAACTTCAGCTCAAGTTCAGTACTCATCTGCTACTCTGTCTGCTATGGTGTGTCCGGCACAGGCCGCCACCGTTTTAAACCTTGTCAATTGCCGCGCAACTCCCTATCATCCAAGGTGTTGGCTGCAAAGCTGTTTTATAAAAATAAGCTCAGGATACCTATGTTCAGATTAATTAAAAGCTCCCTGCTGGTATTATTTTCAGCATGTTGGTTAGCCTATTGTGGTTCAGCTGCCGCCCAGACAGAAAGCAAGCCAGCCTTTATCAGCGACGCCTTATTTGTTTACCTGCATTCAGGCCCCAGTAATCAGTACCGGATTGTCGGGACTATTAACGCCGGCCAAAGTGTCACTTACCTTGGGGAAGATGCCGAGACCGGCTATGCGCAAATTCAGTATGAAGATAACAAAACCGGTTGGTTGCCAAAAGAGCATGTCACCTTTAGCCCGGGTTTGGTATCACAACTGGAGCAGTTAAAAGCCGAGTATGCCGATCACAATGAGAAAATTATGGCGCTGGAGCAGCAGCGTGATGAGTTAAACAGTCAGCTGAATCAGGCTGTGGCGGAACGTCAGACGGCGCAGGAACAACTGGAGCAAGCAAACCGGGCCTATGAGCAGCTAAAAGTGCAGCTAGAAAACACCCAAAGCTCGATCTGGGAAAAACCCATGGTACTGGGTTCGCTGATTTTACTGGCTGGCCTGCTGTTTGGCCTTATTTTACCGCTTATCCTGCCGAAAAAACGTAATAACGAACGCTGGATGTAACAACTGCAACGCCGGTTTTAATGATCAGCCCGCTGCCGGCGGGCTGTCTGCCGGTTTCAGTGGCAAGCCGCGGTCATTCTTCACCTGTTCTATCACCACATAGGTATGTGTTTGCGCTACACCCGGCAAATCGACAATCAGTGCCAGTATGTCGCGGTAAGCGTCCATATTTGGCAACCGCAGTTTCAACAGGTAATCAAAGCCGCCCGCCACCATATGGCACTCTGCCACCTGAGGGATCTGCACTACCGCATCGCGAAACTTATCAAATACCTCACTGGTGGTTCTGTCCAGCGTTACCTGAATAAAGGCAGCAGTACCAAAGCCAAGCTTAGCCGCGTTTAGCCGCGCGCCAAAGCCGTCGATATAGCCTTCTTTTTCCAGCCGCTTAACCCTGTCGATACAAGGGCTGGCGCTTAAATTAACCTTTTTTGCCAGATCAACATTGGCAATGCGGCCGTCGCGCTGCAGCGTGTCCAGAATACTGATATCAATCCGGTCCAGCGCTTTACTTTTTACAGGTGTATTCATATCAGTAATTTTTCTGGTTTATGTTAATTCTGCCAGAATTATATAGGGTTAAACGGCAAAAATAACCACCCTATGCTGCAGACTTTTCACTAAAATGCCGCATTCTCAAATCTTGTCAGGAAGCTATCTGCCATGCTGTATAACGGTTCCCTGGTTGCCACTCAACCGCTGCGTCAAACTATTCGTGATTTCTATCGTGCCGATGAAGATAAGGTATTGGATTACCTGCTACCGCTGGCCGATATTGGTGTTAATGCCCGCAGCCGGGCCTGGGAGCGTGCGCGCCAGCTAGTACTGACGATCCGTCAGGCGCAGGTAGGTAAAGGTGGTGTAGATGCGCTGCTAAATGAATTCTCGCTGTCAACCGAAGAAGGCCTGGTGCTGATGTGTCTGGCCGAGGCCCTGCTTAGGGTACCTGATAAAACCACTGCCGACCGCCTGATCCGCGACAAGTTATCACAGGGCGACTGGAGCTCTCACCTGGGTAACAGTAGCTCGATTTTCGTTAATGCTTCGGCCTGGGGTTTATTGTTAACCGGTAAGCTGGTGAACTACTCTGATGAACAAAAGAAACAACAGTTTGGTCTGTTAAAACGTACCTGTGGCCGCTTGGGCGAACCCGTGATCCGCCAGGCAGTGCGCTATGCGATGCAAATTATGGGCGCGCAGTTTGTTATGGGCACCACTATCGGCGCCGCACTGGAGCGCGCCGCTGACATGGAAGCCAAAGGCTTTCGTTACTCTTATGACATGTTGGGCGAAGGCGCCCGCACGATGGCCGATGCAGAGCGTTACTTTGACAGTTATATGCGCGCTATCGATACCATAGGTAAAGCCGCGAATGGCCGCGGCCCGTTTAACAGCCCGGGCATCTCGGTGAAACTATCTGCCATTCACCCACGCTATGAATTTAGCCACCGTGACCGTGTTATCGACGAGCTTATTCCGAAAGTCAAACAGCTGGCGTTAGCGGCCAAAGCCTACGATATCGGTTTTACCATTGATGCCGAAGAAGCCGACCGGCTGGATATTTCGCTGGATATTATCGAAGCCGTGTTCAGCGACCCGGCCCTGGATGGCTGGGAAGGCTTTGGCTTAGCGGTACAGGCCTATCAGAAACGCGGCATTCATGTTATTGAATGGCTGCGCGATTTAACGGTTAAAGTAGGCCGTAAAATGATGGTGCGTCTGGTAAAAGGTGCTTACTGGGATACTGAAATCAAGCTGAGCCAGCTTGAGGGTTTCAGTGACTTCCCGGTATTCAGCCGTAAGCCGTCAACCGATGTGTCGTATCAGGCCTGTGCGAAAAAAATGCTTAGCTACCGCGACAGTATTTACCCGCAATTTGCTACGCACAATGCTTACACCGTTGCCACCATTATGGAAATGACCAAAGACTACACCGGCTTTGAGTTCCAGCGCCTGCACGGTATGGGCGATGCGCTGTACGATGAAATTGTAATAAAAGACAAGATCCCATGCCGCATTTATGCGCCGGTGGGAGAGCATTCTGATCTGTTAGCGTATCTGGTACGCCGGTTACTGGAAAATGGCGCCAACAGTTCATTCGTAAATAACATTGTCGATGAAACTATTCCGGTTGAATCACTACTGAGTGACCCGGTTGAAACGGTACGCGGCTGGACGAAGAAGCGTAACCGCCAGATCCCGCTGCCGGCAGATCTTTATGGCAGCGAGCGTAAAAATTCTAACGGCCTGGATTTAACCGATATAGACCAGTTAGAGCCAGTAAAAGCAGCAATGACACAATGGTTTGACAGCGTTAAAGACATTGCTGTGCAGCCGGATGCCGTACCGGTAACCAACCCAGCTAATCTGGATGAAGTGATTGGTTATCTGCAATATGCCGATAAAGACAAGATGCAGCAGATCCTGGCCAATGCCGATGCCGCTTTTGCCAGTTGGTCAGCAACGGATGTCGCCGAGCGTGCTGCATTACTGCGCCGCATTGGTGATGCACTGGAAACGCACCGTAACGAGCTACTGGCACTGTGTGTAAAAGAAGCCGGTAAAACGTTGGGCGACAGCGTAGCTGAAGTGCGCGAAGCGATAGATTTCTGCCGCTACTATGCTGCCCGTGCTGAAGAATTGCTTGCACAGCCACAACAGGCCCGTGGCGTGTTTTTATGTATCAGCCCGTGGAACTTCCCTCTGGCCATTTTCTTAGGCCAGGTAGCCGCTGCTATTGTCGCCGGTAACACCGTGGTAGCCAAACCGGCAGAGCAAACCAGTTTAATTGCCATCCGTACTGTTGAAATTATGCGTCAGTGCGGCATGCCAGAGCATGTCGTGCAATTAGTTATCGCACCGGGCCGTCAGGTCGGCGAGCATATCGTGCCAGACAGCCGTATTCAGGGTGTGATGTTTACCGGCTCAACCGAAACCGGCTGCTGGATTGCACGTAAACTGGCAGAACGCGGCGGTGAGCCGGTGCCGCTAATTGCTGAAACCGGCGGCCAGAACTGTATGATTGTCGACTCTACTGCCCTGCCTGAGCAGGTGGTAGACGATGTGATTTCATCAGGCTTCCAAAGTGCCGGCCAGCGCTGCTCTGCACTGCGCGTATTGTTCCTGCAGGAAGACGTGGCAGATAAAATTATTACCATGTTAAAAGGCGCCATGGCCGAGTTGCATGTTGGCGATCCTCAGTGGCTCAGTACAGACTTGGGCCCGGTGATTGACGCCAAAGCCCACGAGCGCTTAAGCAGCCATGTGCAGTATTTGAGTGATAAAGCCACCTTACATTATGAATGCAAGATCCCAGCAGGTGACCGGCATTATTTCTTTGCACCACGCCTGTACGAGATTGCTGATTTAACCGTGCTGGAACGGGAAGTGTTCGGCCCTGTGGTACATATCATCCGCTTTAAAGCAGATGATCTGGATAATATTATCAATCAGATCAATGCCACAGGCTATGGCCTGACAATGGGCGTACACAGCCGGATCGAACAGTTTACCCGCCGTATAGCCCGCGATATTAAAGCCGGCAATATCTACGTTAACCGTAATATGATCGGTGCTGTCGTTGGCGTGCAGCCATTTGGTGGCCGCGGTTTATCAGGCACCGGTCCTAAAGCAGGTGGCCCACTGTATCTGACACGGTTAGTTAAAGACAATCCGGATGTTAGCTGTGCAGCATTGGATGACGCCAAGCGCCATCGCCTGCTGAGCGAGACAACCAGCAGCGCAGTGGCCTATGCTATGCCAGCAGCTATCAGTGCGCAGCAGCAATGGGCATTACAGTCGATAAACCAACGCACCTCTGTGCTGCGTCAGTTTATGGCTTCACTGGCAGCCAATACCGTGGTGAACAAACAGGAGCCGGATTTAGATCAAATCTTAACCCTGGCCCAGCAAAAACTGGCACGGGTAGAGCGCGAACTGCAAAAGCCTATCGCTTTGCCCGGCCCAACCGGTGAGAGCAATGTGCTGGTGCTGGACCCGCGTGGTGTGCTGGCGCTGGTGCGTGACGAATCAGCGGCGTTCAGCCACTGGTTACTGGCGATTATTACCGCACTGGCAGCAGGTAACGCTGTCGTTACAGCGGTAGAAGATGCCGACATGGCCGAAGCGGAAGCCTGCATTAAGGCGCTGCAACAAGCTGGCATGTCACAACATTTGGTGTCTGTGGTGCGGCTGGACTGCCTGACAACTCTGCTGGCGCATCAGGATCTGGCAGGGGCGATGATTGATGTGAGCAGTGCAGTAAAACCTTTATGCGCCGAGCTGTTGGCAGCGCGTGAAGGCGCCATACTGCCACTGATCACCGCACCGGCAGGGCCGCAACTGCTGCACCGTCTGGTGACAGAAAAAACCATCACCATTAACACCACAGCAGCTGGCGGTAATGCGTCACTGATGACAATGGCTGACAATATCGGCTGATAACGCCGCTTATGTCATGATAAAGCCCGCTGTTGCGGGCTTTATGCTATGGTATATACCGTGCTATCGCAGTATTATGACAAATTATCTCGTTGTTAATTTATAGTTAAGCCGGTTCAGATATACTACGCGGCTGATTGTGAAGTGGGCAGGGTTAGGCGGAAGATGGCATATCAGGAAGTACACATAGCCGATTTACAGCCAGGCAGCTATGTGGTTCAGGTGTTACAGCAAACCGGCGATGTCATCGTCAAACATGCCGGCTGGGTGCGCACACCCGCAGCTATAGAGCAACTGCGCCGCAAGGGCGTACAGGTTGTTCTGACCGACCCGGAAAAAAGACTCGAAGAGGCTAAAGCCACCCCGGCTGCAGAACCCGCCAATACTGATGACGAACACAGCACCAGAGCGTTGTTCAGCGACGAGTGGCCAAAAGCAGAGAAGGCTTTGGTACAAACGCAAAAAGTTCAGCGCCAGATGCTCGATGCAGTGCGTCACAACAATATGATTGACCTGACACTGGTGCATGAAGTCAGCGCCGGCCTGGCCGATTCTATAGCACGTAATCAGGATGTATTACTGTGTTTAAACCGCATTGCCGAACAAAGTGACAGCCTTTTACAGCACAGCATTAGTTGTGCTGTCTATATGGCGGCCTTTGCCCGCCATCTGAATATGCCGACACACAAAGTGCAGTCACTGATCACCGCTGCGTTGCTGCATGATATCGGCAAAGCGCTGAATCCCGACTATTTGCAGGCAGAAGACTATATGGCTA